>RRZU013207116.1_pt1 | contig 37559 bp, 29 predicted proteins | sample 2165561 | NCBI WGS metagenome assembly RRZU01 (sample SAMN10456909, study PRJNA506462) | wastewater metagenome | isolation source: wastewater sludge | place: USA: Moscow, Idaho | reverse complement strand
TATTTAACCACAGTATCCTAGAGCTGCCGAATTCAATCGGAATGAAAAGCCGTATTTACTTCGGAATCTTTGCTCGGATTCAAACGGAATTCTTGGCGGTTTTGCTCCGGAATATATGGTTGGTTTGACTCGGATTATGCATAAATGTCAAAAGTAATTATTAAGTAAAAAATTAATTCAAATTTCATTGAATTTATGGAGCTTTTTGGATTTGCACCAATATGATTAAACAATTAAATTCAATAGGAATATAAAAATCCTAAATAATTGCTTGCAATATAATCGTAAGCGATGTATTATGATATTAAGGGAGAGTGATGTGTCCTTGATTCTTGACCAACAGCTTTGTTTTTTAGTGTATTCAACTTCATTAAGCTTTAATAAAGCTTATCAGAAGCTCTTGAAAGAATTAGGCATAACCTATCCACAGTACCTGGTAATGCTTGTACTATGGGAAAAGGAACCTCAAACCGTTTCGAAAATTTGTAATAGTCTTTATCTTGAGACAAGCACAATTACACCGCTGCTAAAAAGGTTAGAGTCTTTGCAATTTATCGAAAGAAAGCGTGAAATTACGGACGAAAGACAAGTCAATATCACCTTAACGGAAAAGGGGAGAAACCTTAAGGATAAGGTTAGCCACATTCCAGCGGAGCTAGGGAATAGTAGCAATCTCACGAAAGAGGAAATGAATCACTTGATGCAGGGACTGGCAAAGTTAAGAACGGCATTGCTGAAAAGAAGAGTTTGATTTTTTTAACATTTTATATCGTGAAAGATATAATATAACGCGATACAATTGGAGGTTTTATGTTAGAGAAGGTTTTATATTCAACAAGTGCGAAAGCTACAGGCGGTCGTGATGGCAAAACAGAAACTGTAGACGGTAAAGTAAAATTCAATCTATCTGTTCCAAAAGAACTAGGTGGACCAGGCGGAGAAGGAACAAATCCAGAGCAGCTATTTGCAATGGGCTACAGCGCTTGCTTTTTAGGCGCTATGAGGCACGTTTCTGGTCTAGAAAAAATTCAATTATCCGCTGATACAACAATCGAAGGCATTGTTGGCATTGGACCCATTCCAAATGGATTTGGAATTGAAGTTGAATTAAAAATTCATGTTCCAAATTTAGAAGTAGCAAAAGTAAAAGACATTGTTGAAAAAGCCCATATTGTTTGTCCATATTCAAATGCAACAAGAAACAATGTTCAAGTTAAGCTTACTATTATTTAAAATTTTTTTGGATTAACAATTTGCGAAAGAGAATAAATTTTATTTTATTCTCTTTCTTTTTTTATACCTTGTTAATTTATTAATATTTAAAAAATTTAATAAATTAACTAAAAAAATATTCTTAAATTGTGAATTGACTAATTTTATTTTAAAATTTACATTGAGCATTATTAAATTTTCACCTAAATCGTGTTTCGTTAAACTACAGAAAATAGGGAATTTATGACAATAAAAAAAGAAATGTCAATAGATGAAATTGATAGTTACCATGCCCATGTTTACTACGAAATGCATAATGGTTTTGAGACTGCTAAAGAACTAGCGCAATTAATTTCAAACCGTTTTCAAAATATTATCGTTTCAAATTTATTTGAAAGACCAGTTGGACCACACCCTGTACCTATGTTTGAGGCTGATTTTAGTATAGAAACATTTCATACTTTTGTACCATGGTTAATGCTAAATCGACAAAATTTAAATATATTAATTCATCCAAATACAAAAGATATGTATGCGGATCATCTTATTTATCCAATTTGGCTTGGAAATAAGTTAGAGTTAAATGAAGAATTTTTAAGAATTTCTTCAAATGTTTTAAAAAACACAACACCTCAAGAGAGATTAGAATTAATATAATCATTCCTATTTTTAAATAATATTATTCCTCTCTTTGAATTAATTCTTCAAAATATTTTAAATCCTGATTTGTAAATTTTCTTTTTGCCGATCTTTCATAATCCGCTTCTAATGAAGTTCTTTTTAAAACACCATTACTTGTAAGTTCAGTATAATTTTTATGAAGCTCAGGATTTCTTCGCCTTATTACCTTAGCGTAAAGATCATATTTTTCTCCCCTGTTTTCTTTATCAAATGAAAAAAACCTTGACTCTGCTATCATATCTTTGCAAATAGGTCCAAGCACGAAATCTTCTAAGGAGCCTTTTAATCTTTCAAAATTTTCTGTTTCAAAGTTCATTTTATTTGTTTGTGCTTCACTAAAATAATCGAGTTCCGTTAGTCGCATTCGGTAAAGTTTAAAATAGGAAAAAGATTGACCAGATTGTTCCGAAGTAGAAGCAACCGACATGGAAACTTGTCTAAATTGACTAATAGACTGCAACGGATCGAGTTTTTTTAATTCATCCATTGCTTTAAATCTCAAATTGGAATTTAAAAATTGGGGATCAAGCCCTAATTCTTTTAAGGTATCTTTCATCCATGAAATTTTTTTTCCGGGAGATAAGAAAAAAGAATAATTAAAGTCATTGCTTTCTTTAGATGGTAAAATACCACTCAATAAAAATAATAACTTACTATTATTAAATGCAGGAGAAACACGGAAATTTGCAATTACCGAAATAGGCATAATATAATTGTGCAAAAAAATTTTATCTGTAGAATTTGATAAAATAGAATCTATTGTTTTAAAATAAGAGGAAACAATATCAAAAAATTCATTTTTTAGTTGTGGACTAAAAATAGATTTTAATGCCGCTTTTCTTTTTGCATCATTTAAAATATATTCTTTTTTTCTTTGATCAAAGAGATTTACAATATTATTTATAGTTGCGCTCGATTTTAAAAAATTAAAATTATTAAAATGTTTATTTTTTTTAAAATACTCTAATAGATCTATCTTTGGATATTCTATATTTTTAATATTTCGAATTACAGCAGACATTAAACTTACTGGAAATGCATTTTCATCATTTAAACCAAGAGCTCGATAAAAATCTTTTTGTGGAAGAGTTTTTCTAAATTGAGAACGAACAATCCAAATATCATTTTGTGATATCATATTTTGAATTTCGTTAAATTTATTCTTTCCATGAATCAAAATTTCTCTTACATTTGTCCAATTATTCACTCTTGATGTTGATTTATAATTTTTACAGTAAATTAAAAAACTTTCAAATAAATGTTTTTTAATAATTAATGTAGGATCCACTAAAATTTCAAAAATATTTGGAAAATCATTTTTTAATAAACTCAATGAATAAAGAATATGGTTGGCTAAACTATTATCTATGAATCCAAAATATCTTGAATTCAAATAATAAAATAATACATTTTTTTCATAAATATCAAAACTATTAACATTCATTCTCATATTTATCATTTTATGAGTTTCATATGATTTTTTTATTTGCGAAATGAGGTTGTTTCCCATTTTCTTCAAATAAGCTTCTTGTGAACTATTTTCGATTTGCTGAGATGTTGATAAATTTAATGCCTCAAAATCACCCATATTATAAAATCCTTTCATAATATTATTTTTCGAACAAAAAGATTTGCTCTACTTAGAATTCAAAAAGGAGCTATATAATGTGAGAAAATATTATACCAATATCTCATATTCGATTTTTATTTTTAAATCATAAATATAATTCTATTTTTTAATAAGTTTTTTAATTATAATTTTAATTTTGCTTTTCTGTCATCTTATAAAAGAGGAACATATGAATTCTACAAGGAAATAAGGAAACAAAAAAAGTAATTTGTTTATTTTTTAGTCTTTATGATATCTAAATTCATTACCTTATTCCAAGCAGCAATAAAATCTAGCACAAATTTTTTCTTAGAATCACTACTAGCATATACTTCTGCTAATGCTCTGAGTTGAGAATTTGATCCAAAAATAAGATCAGCAACGGTAGCAGTCCATTTTAAATTTCCTTTAGCGCGATCTCGCCCTTCAAATACTCCTTTAGAACCAGTTGACTTTTGCCACTTGGTATTCATATCAAGCAAGTTAACAAAAAAATCGTTTGTTAATGCTCCTGGTTTATTCGTAAAAATACCATGTTTGGTATTGCCATAATTGGTATTTAAAACGCGCATGCCACCAATTAAAACAGTCATTTCTGGAGCAGTAAGAGTTAAAAGATTGGCACGATCTACTAAAAGTTCAGCCGCTGCTTGTTCTTGTCCTTTGCGAATATAGTTACGAAAAGCATCGGATGTAGGCTCAAGTACAGAAAAAGATTCTTTATCTGTCTGGCTTTGCAAAGCATCCATACGTCCTGGTGTAAAGGGAACTTTAACAACATGTCCTGCTTTTTTTGCGGCAACTTCAACAGCAGCACAACCACCTAAAACAATCAAATCGGCAAGAGAAATTCTTGTTTTGCCTCTTTGTTTGCTATTAAAATCTTTTTGAATTTTTTCAAATTTCTCAAGAATTTTGGCAAGCTCTTCAGGTTGGTTTACTTCCCAATCTTTTTGCGGTGCCAAACGAATGCGCCCTCCATTTGCACCTCCGCGTTTATCACTGCCGCGAAATGTGGAAGCAGATGCCCAAGCTGTTGAAATTAATTGAGATATAGTAAGACCCGATTTTAATATTTTTGCTTTAAACGCTTTAATCTCTTTCTCAGCAATCAATTTGTGATTTAACTTTGGAATTGGATCTTGCCATATGAGTTCTTCTTTTGGAACTAATGGTCCTAGATAGCGAGCTACGGGGCCCATATCTCGATGCGTTAACTTAAACCAAGCGCGCGCAAATGCATTTGCTAACTCTTTTGGATTTGCCATAAATCGACGAGATATTTTTTCATAAACAGGATCCATGCGCATAGCCATGTCTGCCGTGCTCATCATGGGTTTGTGAAATTTTCCTGGAATATGTGCATCTGGAACCGTATTTGCTCCCGATTGCCCTTTAGGAATCCATTGATGCGCTCCCGCAGGGCTTTTTGTTAATTCCCACTCGAATCCAAATAAGGTTTCAAAATAAGAATTATCCCATTTTATAGGAGTTGCCGTCCAAGCTCCCTCAAGACCACTTGTAATTGTATGAGCGCCTTTTCCGGTGCCGAAAGTATTTTTCCATCCGAGTCCTTGTTCTTCAATTTCTGCACCTTCTGGCTCAGGACCCATATATTTACTTGGATCGGCTGCTCCATGGGTTTTTCCAAACGTATGTCCACCTGCTACAAGTGCAACGGTTTCTTCATCATTCATTGCCATTCTTGCAAAAGTTTCTCGAATGTCACGAGCAGAACCCTTAGGATCTGGATTGCCATTTGGTCCTTCTGGATTGACATAAATAAGACCCATTTGAACTGCAGCCAAAGGATTATCTAATTGTCGATTGCCTTTATAACGCTCATCACCAAGCCATTTTCCTTCTGCTCCCCAAAAAATATCTTCACCTGGTTCCCAAACATCTTCACGGCCACCCGCAAAACCAAAAGTTTTAAACCCCATAGATTCAAGAGCAATATTTCCTGCAAGAATCATTAAATCGGCCCATGAAATTTTACAGCCATATTTTTGCTTGATAGGCCAAAGCAAACGGCGCGCCTTATCGAGATTGCCATTATCGGGCCAACTATTTAAAGGAGCAAAACGTTGTGTCCCAGAACCCGCACCACCACGACCATCTGCTATTCGATACGTTCCTGCACTATGCCAAGCCATTCGTATAAAAAACGGGCCATAATGACCATAATCTGCTGGCCACCACTCCTGAGAATCTTTCATTAGCGCATGAAGATCTTTAATTACCGCATTTAATTTCAAACTTTTAAATTCTTGCGCATAATTAAATTGAGGATCCATAGGGTTCGATAATTTTGAATGTTGATGCAATATATTTATGTTTAATTGATTAGGCCACCAATCTGCATTGGTTTGTGTTCCTAAGATTGTGTTTTTACGAAAACCACTTGAATAAGGACATTTATCATTGTTTTGCAAAGTGTTCTCCTCTACATGATTTGTAACTTTATACGCAATCATATTACTGCCTATTAAATTATTATGCAATTTTAGGTACATGAGGTGTGGCATATTGTTTTTTAATTCGGTTGAAATCTTCTCAAGAATAGACATGATATAGAAGATTATCGATAATTAAAAAGATGAACGATAAAAATTTGTGAATGAATCCTCTATTTTATTCATTAAAATAAGAGAAAAAGACTATTTTAAATGCTTAGATAAGGTCGTTACAAATTCAAAAGTAAAATACCTAATTGGGAGTAATTTAGCTCTTTAACATCATTATTACATTTAATTAAACTTTCTAAAACATCTCTACAAGCACTATTTTATTATTATGATTTCTTACCAATATAGCAATATTATTCAAAAATAAGACATAATATCCTAATTTATATATAATTTTTCAATGATTAAGATGATATATTTTTAAAAATATAAAATTCATTGGTTGACGAATTATTTAAAACTTCCTAACCACAAGAATGCGGTTATGGTTTTTATTAAAAAACAAATAGTTTACTTATATTTTAAAATTGTTTTGTTTGTTATTATTTAGGAGTTTTAATGATTTATAAAAATGCTTTGTCAATTGGAATGAGTCTTGCTGTTGTGATGCTTAATAGTTGCTCACGTGGCGGAGAAAGCTCTCCAAAAGCAAAAAAGCAAGTTAGAACAAATCTTTCCTTAAATCATAGTGCAACTGCTATTAATACATATACAGTTGAAGCTGAAGTAGTTTGTGGTTCTGATACTAGCATATATTCTATTACTAATGTTGATTCAAAATTTGAAGTTGTAAATGGAGAAGATTGCACTATTAAAATTAATAGATTTAATTATACAGATGCCACATCTAATACCCAAGATTATAATAGTTCAACCGCATTAACTTTATTATATGATAAAGCTAATACTGTTTCAAGAGCTCTAACTCACGGTGAATATACTAAAACAACTGATTCTAACATAAAAAAATACTTAAATGGAGTAAAAACAAGTGAGAGCGATCCTTTAACACTTGTTTTACTAGACTTTGCATCTGAAGCTTTATCAACTTGGAATGAATTAAGTACCACTCAAAAAGAATTTAAGTTTAATGAAGTAAAATTGCCAAATCCACTTTCATTAAGACTGATTAAAAATAGTTTTAAGGTAAATAATAATGCAAGTCCTAATATTAACCATACCCTTTCAAAAATAATTAGAGGTAACACAACCTGGCCAACAACCGGCGATAATACAACAGGATGTAAAATTATTACAGATAAAAAGGATCTTACTCCATCCGGCTCAATTACCACATTTAAACCTGTTATGAGCACTTACAATGGAGTAAATAATGCTTATAATGCTGCTACTGGTTCAAAAGATTGTTCTGATATTACTCTTGGGGATAGAGATAACTGGAAGGATCTCAAGGGTAATGATCAATATATTGTTCTAGCAAATGTAACTTCTATTGGTAACTCATACCGAGTAATTAAAATTCCGAAATCTAATTAAAAAATAAAAAGGGAAAGGAATGAAAATTTTAATGTTGAAAGCTTTTGGAATCATATTGTCTTCTCCAATTATTTTTTTATATCTTTCCCTTTCATTATCAGGATGCAAAAATCAAGAAAGAACACCTAATTTAATCTCAGGCATTGTTTTCACTAAATTCTCATTCAATACAAGAAACTCGGGAAATAACGATTCTACTTTAGGAAACTGGGAAGTAAACACACAATTACACTGCCCTCGTCTTATTTATAGTGATGGTAGTTCTTATACAATAGATCAAAAATTTACAAAAGATGGAAATGAGACAATTGATTTTCCTATTGGTGTTAGATATAATTGTGAATTAAGGATAAAAAGTTTTAATATAAATAATATTGATTACAATCCACAAAATAAAAATTCTCCTTTTAAAATTAAAAATAAGTATTCTAAAAAAATATTCGGAAATTATGTAAATCAAAACGACCCTAATGATCATAAATTTATTACTGGTAAAATGAATGCTGATAATTTTTCACTACATCTATTTGAAAAGGCAAAAGATACCGCTATTTTTACCTCCATTTATACCTCTGTTTTTAATGATATTGAAATATCATTTACATCTTTAGATGATCCTCAATTTGCAAGACTTCAAATCCGTGATAATTCACGAACTGAAGGCTCGGTTATAATTAATGAAATTAATTTGACTGATTTAAAAAAGTTAAGTCTTCAACAACGAACAAAGGATAGTAACGATATACATTATGAAGGTAATTTCCAATGTGTCGATAATGATGCTGAAGATAATTATATTATATCAAGAATAAAAACTCTCAATTCAGGTAGTCGATGCGCATTGGTTTTTAAAGCGGATAATTCTACCTCTACTTCAAGGATAAGTATTCGTATTGATAAAATTTCATTTAATTTAAATATTAATTTTAAAGAAAATATATGGACCGCAGAAATAAACCAATAACAAATTATTTAATATATTATAAATACATATTCCAAATATTTAATTATAGATTATTCTGAAAAAATAAAACACTTATTCTATCACATATAACAGATATAAATATTAAAAATGCTACCAATATAATAATTACATTAACAAATGAAATAAATACTTATGAAAAACTAAAATTAAATCTTATCGCATTAAAAAAATATTCTCACCAAATCATTCTATACAATATCCTATATATTTTAATGCTAATGACAAAAAAATTTTAATAAACATTTTTATCTCAACTAAAAAAAGAACGCCACTTATACAGGTATATTCACTATAATTGCAAAAATTCCAAATAATATTAATTATGATTTAAAAATAAATTCATATCTCATTTAAAATTCAACTCAAAATTTTTCTTCAAATCACAACCAAAAAAAATCCCCAAACTTTCGTAAGGGGATTTTTAATATCTAAATGAAATAGAATAAATAATGAATTAGAAATTAACCATTCATACTATTTAAAAAGTCATCATTGGTTTCGCAGCGTTCAAAACGTTGCAATAAAAATTCCATGGACTCGATTGGGGACATAGGATGCAATACTTTGCGGAGTACCCAAAGACGATTGAGAGTTTCGCGTGCAAGAAGGAGATCTTCACGACGAGTCGCACTCTTATTAATATCAATTGCTGGGAACACACGACGTTCTGCTAAACGGCGATCGAGAACAAGTTCCATGTTACCTGTACCTTTGAATTCTTCAAAGATAACTTCGTCCATACGGCTTCCTGTATCGATAAGTGCTGTTGCAATGATAGTAAGACTTCCGCCCTCTTCCACGTTACGTGCCGCACCGAAAAATCTTTTTGGTTTGTGAAGTGCGTTCGCGTCGACACCACCCGTTAATATTTTTCCACTTGGTGGCACAACACTGTTGTATGCACGTGCAAGGCGAGTGATGGAGTCTAATAAGATAACAACATCTTTTTTATGCTCAACCAACCTTTTTGCTTTTTCAATTACCATTTCGGCAACTTGAACGTGACGTTGTGCAGGTTCATCAAAGGTACTGCTGACAACTTCACCGCGCACGGAACGTTCCATGTCTGTTACTTCTTCCGGACGTTCGTCAATAAGAAGAACAATTAACACGGCTTCAGGATGGTTTATTGCAATGGAGTTCGCAATATTTTGAAGTAAAATAGTTTTACCTGTTTTTGGAGGCGCAACAATAAGAGCACGTTGACCTTTTCCAATAGGAGCAAAAAGATCGATTAAACGTGTACTGTAAATTTGCGGATCGTTTTCCAATTTAAAGCGGAAATCGGGGTGAATGGTTGTTAAGTTATCAAACAAAATTTTCTCACCAGTAAAGTCTGGTGTTTCGCCATTTACGGATTCTACTTTTAATAAAGCAAAGTAACGTTCATTGTCTTTTGGTGGACGAATTTGCCCAGAAACCGTGTCTCCTGTACGTAAATTAAATCTACGAATTTGTGATGGAGATACATAAATGTCATCTGGTCCAGGCAAATAATTATAGTCTGGAGCTCTTAAAAAACCGAAACCATCAGGTAACGTTTCAAGCACACCTTCAGAGTAAACAACGCCATTGCGAACAGCTTGAGCCTCTAACAAAGAAAAAACGAGATCTTGTTTTCTTAAGTTTGCTGCACCGTCAATGCCCATATCTTTTGCCATATGAACTAAATCGCTAATGTGTTTTTCTTTTAGCTCTTTTAAATTCATGACAGGAACTTCTGAATTAAACTCAGGCTCTTTTTCGTCAGCTCCTGTTGGAACAGGACGAGATTGATCTGGTCTTCGAGAAGAAGGGTGATTGTTACGTTGTTGGTTATTGTGACCTTGGTAAGAGGTACGATACTGCTGCGGCTGATTCGGAGTATTGTTATTATTTGTTGAACTCGCCGTAGTATGAGATTGCTGTTGCATTGCTGGTGATGCGGGATGCACGGTAGATCCTCCTCCTGCGTTCATGGAAGCCTGTGGGGAACCCATTCTGTTTGGAGGGGGAGCATTCATTCCAAATGGAGACGGGCGTGGAGTAAACGTCGAATTCGAAGAAGATGAATGATTATTTTGAGATGAAGGAGACGAAGACATGTTTGATGGGTCTTTTGACCTGGTAAAAACGCGTCTAGACGGTGTGTAAGTAGAAATACCTTCGCTGTCAGAGTCATTCTGAGATGAAGAAGAGGTCGCATTTTCATTAAAAAGCGTACTTTCTTCAGGGGTTCTACGAATGTAACGTCTTGTTGTTGAATTCGTTGTGCGTTTACGCGGGGACGGAGACTCATTATCGAAGTCATCATTATTTTTGTCATCTACCATGCTAAATGATTCCAAAAGAAAAAAGTTGAAGGAATAAATAAAAAGAAGGGATTTTTGGCTGGTTGCGCCATATAAATAAAAACGGACGCTTGTGAAAGCAATTTTATTTTTAACAGGTGTTCTTTTCTTTGTCAACTCTTTCCAAAAATAAGGATTATGATTTTTGCAGCCATTCTGCTTGAGTTTTTGCAAAAACTTCAGAAATGGTATCAATCGCAAAACGCATACTTTCGTCTTTCATAACTAAAGGTGGTGCAAAACGTATGGTATAATCATGGGTTTCTTTTGCAAGAATTCCTCTTTCTTGAAGAAGTTCACTATAAAAACGGCCTTTCCCTGCTTCAGGATGAATTTCAATCCCATTTAATAGACCTTTTCCACGAATTTCTTTCACTACTTTTTTCGGTAAATGAGCTAAACCTTCTCTAAATTGGTTGCCTAATTGATACGCTCTTTCTGCAAGTTTTTCGTCTTCAATGATACTCAAAGCCGTTTGCGATAAAGCACAAGCCATTGAATTTCCACCAAAAGTAGAGCCATGATCGCCTGGTTTTAAAAGGCCTAAAATATCGTCGTTTCCAACAACAGCCGAAATAGGATAATAAGCACCGCCTAAAGCTTTTCCAAGGATAATCAAATCGGGATTACAATTTTCATATAAGTGAGCAAAAAGTTTACCGGTACGACCTAAGCCTGTTTGAATTTCATCTGCGATACAAAGTACATTATGTTTTTTACAAATTTGACTTACTTTTTCAAGATATCCTTGCGCAGGAATGATAATTCCCGCTTCTCCTTGAATGGGTTCAAATAAAAATCCGACCGTATTTGGGGTAATTGCTTTTTCAAGAGCGACTGCGTCACCATAGAGAACAGAACGAAATCCACCACAATAAGGACCAAAATCATCTTTGTATTGTGGTTCACTAGAAAAACTTACAATTGTCGTTGTTCGGCCATGAAAATTATGATCACAAACAATAATTTCTGCCTGGTGTCTTGGTACTTTTTTAACTAGATAACCCCATTTACGTGCAACTTTTATAGCAGTCTCAACAGCTTCTGCACCTGTATTCATAGGAAGAGCTTTGTCTTTTTTACACAAAAGGGTTAATTGTTTTAACCAAGGACCCATTTGATCATTATGAAAAGCTCTTGAAGTTAAAGTTACTTTTTGCGCTTGCTCCATAAGAGTTTGTTGCATTCTAGGGTGACAATGCCCTTGGTTTACTGCACTATAAGCACTCAACATATCAAGATATTTTTTACCATCAATATCCCAAACCCATTCGCCAGAACCTTTTGTTATAACTACTTTTAAGGGATGGTAATTATGGGCACCAAACTTATCAGCCATATCAATATATTTTTTTGAAATTTCAGAAACATTTTGGTTTGTCATTTTTTTACCTTTATTCTATGTATGAGTTTCATAATGGAAAAAACAATACGCTTTTCCACATATAACTTTATTTTTAAGGATAGCCAACCATTAGGAAACAAAAAATGAAATATTCATCGACACCATATTTATTAACTGATGATCAATTTTGTTGGATTCACATTTCAGAAATGAAAACATTTCTTTATTTAGGCGCAAATGAATATGAAGAAAAAATAGGACAAAATATCACAATAAATTTGTCTATTAAAATTAAATATAATAACACACTAGATAAACTGTACAATACAGTTGATTATGGCGCCGTCTGTGAACATATCATTCATAAAATAAAAATGCTAGAAAAAGTAAAGTTACTCGAATTTTTAGCAGAACAAGTTTTAATCTCTATTGGCGAAAATTTTAAAGACATTTATGCTGCTAAAATTTCAATTGAAAAAGGTTATGTTCCTTTAAAAAACTTTACTGGAAAAGTAAAAATTGAAGCTGAAAAAGAATTTATAGTTTGAATTAACTATTTTTTACTAAATTTAAAAATAATTTTTGCCAGATCCCTAATTTTACCATCCCCACAGGTCTACTTACTCCTCCTTTTTTCCGTTTCAGCCTCTTGGCACTCCTTTATCCATCTTTTAATTTTTTACTTAAAAAATTAAAAGATATTCCGATGCAGTTTAGTTATAAGATTTTTCTAGAAGATTTAAAATTATTATTTGGAAATTTTATGATAAGATGGTGCTCATATTGTGCTAAATTTATTGGTGAAAAAGAACCTTATCAAGATTATACAATTACACACGGTCTTTGTATAAATTGCAAAGCAAAATTTTCAAATAAAAATTCATTTGACATTAGTAAATTGAACGAAATTCAGGAGTTTTTTTCTGAAATAGAAAACCAAGGTAAAAGTGGAATTATCATAGCACCTGAAGATGTCTTGAAAAAAGGTTTAAATTTAGGATTACAATATTCTGACGTGATTATGGGAATTATTCAACCGATTATGAGAAAAATTGGTGATTTATTTGAAAAAAAACTATTAAGTATTGAGCAAGAGCACTTATTTTCACATTTTAGTAATAGTATTATAAATTTAATTTTAAGCAAAATAAGTATAGATGAATTTGGAAAAATAGAAAATAAAATTGATGTAATTCTTATGTGTATAGAAGGAAATTCTCATACAATTGGCATTCGGTTTCTTGATATTGTTCTTAAAGATGCAGGAATTATGAGTTATGTTATACTTTATCCATTATCTGAAGATGAATTAGTTAACTTAATAATAAAAATTCGTCCTAAGGCAATTGCCATTTCTATTGCGCTTGAAGAGCATTTAACAAAACTAGAAAAATTTGTACACTTTTTAAAAAATAATCCTAAAATAAATTTTTCTTTAAAATATATCATAGGTGGCAATTGTTTGAAAAATCTGAAAAAAAACATTGAATATATTGACTATACTGATAACTCTTATGATATCAATAATTTTATTAATTATTTAAAATCAATTAAAAGTTAAACATACAATAGTGGTTAATTTTTATGAGATACTACTGAAAAACAATAATAACCTTTTCTTAATTAGACTTTTCAGCTGGATATGATTAAATACCCAATGCTGATAAAATTTAGCTATTGTTAAATCAATAAAATTTGAAACATGAATTTTAAATTCTTTTAATTTTAGTGTTACTCTTTTCCATTCCACTGTTGAACAAAAAATTCAATCCTATTTAAAAAAAACCCTAATTATAGATTATGAAAATCTATAATTAGGGCTAATGCTAGCTAAGTGATTAAATTCTTCAAATTAACTTTCAATGAAAGCTTTTAATTTTTTAGAACGGCTTGGATGACGAAGTTTACGTAACGCTTTTGCTTCAATCTGACGAATACGCTCACGAGTTACATCAAAACTTTGCCCCACTTCTTCCAAAGTATGGTCTGTCTTTTCACCAATACCAAAACGCATACGTAACACTTTTTCTTCGCGAGAAGTTAAAGTAGCAAGAACTTTTTTGGTTTGTTCAGACAAGCTTTGGTTTGCCACAATATCTATAGGCGCGCCATGAGCTTTATCTTCTAAAAAGTCTCCATAATGATTGTCTTCTTCTTCTCCAATTGGAGCTTCCAAGGAAATAGGCTCACGCGCAATTTTCATAACCTTACGTACTTTTTCAATACTCATATCCATACGCTGCGCAATTTCTTCAGGAGTAGGCTCTCTACCCATTTCTTGAACCAATTGACGGCTTGTGCGAACCATTTTGTTGATTGTTTCAATCATATGAACAGGAATACGAATCGTACGAGCTTGATCGGCAATCGCACGTGTGATCGCCTGACGAATCCACCAAGTAGCATAAGTACTAAATTTGTAACCACGACGGTATTCAAATTTTTCAACAGCTTTCATAAGACCAATGTTACCTTCTTGGATAAGATCCAAAAATTGAAGACCACGGTTCATATATTTTTTAGCAATGGAAACAACTAAACGAAGGTTCGCTTCTATTAATTCGCGTTTTGCTTCTTCTGCAAAACGATTTGCATTACTAATAACTTGGTACTTTATCGCAATTTCACTTCTACTAAGGAAACAAGCTTGCTCACTCATTAAAATTGCATTTTGTGCAGAGATATAAGTGTTTTTAAAGTTTTCCCAATCTTTTTCTGTTAAAAAGTTTACTTCTATAGGTCTTGGTGCATTTGCATTGCAATAAGCAGATAAACGAGCTTCATCTAAACGTGTTCTCACCTTCACTTTATTTGTTTCTTTCATACAATCCGAAACACTTTTTGCGTGGGTGTCTAACTCAGCAACAATTTGTTGAATAATACGACGATTGACGTTGATCTCTTTTACAATTTCAAACATTTGATCGCGGGATTCTTTTAAAATTTCTCTTTCATGAGCAGAGAGTTTATCAAGACCTTGTAAGCCAAATTTATCTTCAATTTCGATGACTGTTTTAGCAAGCTTCATAAAGCTTTCAACAAGTACACGAACTCTTTGGGATTGGCCTTCATCATTTGCTTGATCTTGTTCATCATCAAAACCTTTGACAAGGTTTTTTGCTTTAATAACGCCATCGATAAATTTTTGTCCTACATCACACATATGGTTGATACCAATGCGTAAAGAAACAAGGTGCTCTAATAGTTTATTCTCTTCATTTTCAATTTTTTTGGCAATTTCAACTTCACCGTCGCGAGATAAAAGAGCTACTTGTCCCATTTTTCTTAAATAAACACGAACGGGATCGTTGCTTCTAGCAGAAGCGTCGAGTTCTTCTTCTTCGCCACCAAGATCAGCACCAAATTCTTCTGCTGCAAGGAAGTCGTCTTCTGGAAGAGATGCGGATTCGTCAGCTTCAAGATCGACATCACCTAAAAGATCTTCTTCTTCTTCAGCACCAAAGTCATCAGGTTCTTCATCTAAAGAAACTTCTTCAAATGGTTCGTCGTCATCTGAGTCCGCTCCTTTGCCTTGTTTCCCTTGTTTACTTGTTTTTTTAGTTGGATCTGCTTTTGCAGAATCTTTCTTTTTAGAACCAGGGACAGCTGATTTTGTAATTACTTTCTCTTCTGAGGAATCACCTAAAGCCTTAGCGGATTCTTTTTTAGAACCTGATGGCTTTTCGGAAACCGCATTTTTCACCACTTTTTTATCTTTGTCTTTTGCAGACAAAGAAACGGTGGCATCTTTTGATTTTGTCGCAAGAGATTTTGTCCCGTCTGCTTGAGCGCCTGTTACTGCGGATTTTGTCTTTTGTTTAGAAGCTTCTGCTACGTTTAACAAAGATTTTTTGTCTTGTTCTAAAGAGGAGGACTCTTTATCTGACTTCTTTTTTATAACGATATTGGGTTTGCCATCTGACGTTTTTGTTAAAACAGTATCTGATTTTAAAGGAGAAGGTTTCCCACTTTTAGCAGAAACAGACTCTTTTTTAACCATATTAGGATTTATATTCATAGACTCTTCATCAGCTGGTTTTGTAACTTTTTTATTCGCCATAGTATCTTTATTGTTTTTTTCTAATTTAGAAGGCACTAATTTTTCTTTTTCAGTACCTTTATCTGTTAATTTAACGTCACGATTCGACTTTATTTGTGGGTTTTTAGGATCTTTTTCAGACCGGAAAACCACAGATTTTTTCGTATCTTTTTCTAAAGAATGATTTTCATCCGCTTCAGGGCTCTGAGCTGGTTTAGAGCTAGGTTGTTTTTTAATCGTTTGATGATTCTCTTTTTTAACCGTTTTTAAATCCACAGGCTTAGATGAGTTCTGTGACTTTACCGGATTCTTTTCCACTTTTTTTGATGGCTGTGAAGCTGGCTTTGAGCTTGCGGATTTTTCTTTTTGGGTTGGCTCAGAAGCACGTTTCTGACCACCTACAGTTGCAGACTTTGACTTGGAATTCGTCATATTTTAAAAACCCCCAAGAATCACAAAACAAAAAAACCCTATTCAGGGACAATTGAATAGCGCAAATCGGTTACATTGAAATAATTTTACGTTTATTGCAAATTAAAAGATTCAAAAGAACCAAATTCCTTGCTACGCCTTGTACGCTCTCTGACAAGGTCATGAAACTGTTTATCTATCTCGTTATCAAAATGGAAACTCGAAAAAGCTTTTAGAGCGTTGTCAATATATTCGAGTTCCAATTGAAGTAAAGCCTCAGCTGTAAATGCAGATAAAACACCTCTTTGCGAGGAAAGTTTAATATTTCGCAACTGAAACCTCAAAAAACCAGAATTTTTTAAATCCCAAATGTTCTTAAATGATATCATGGACACGCCCACTGGCAAGCTTTCTTTCAGTAATTCCTCCATCTTATATTGAAATAAAATGTGAACATTTGAATTTGCATAAGCCAGTACTACTTTTGTCTGATGCGAAAAGCTATATTTATCCAAGTCTTCAAGCTCAATTAAAGAGACATGTTGGTTTTCTACCATAGCAGTCAGCAGTTCGAGATAAACAGAAAAACTTGTTTTACTCATTTGATTGCTTATCGCTAATGCACAAATACGCTCATTAGCCTCTTCTGAGCTTGATAATCCTTGAGCTACATTTCGCAAACGTATTGGTAACTCATAAAACCTTGAATGGACAAGTGATAAAATTAATTTAACTTCAGTAACGGAAAAGACAGGCCACTCTTCAAGAGAAAAGGCTTCAGGCTTAGCGACGTCTTTAACAAAATGAGACTTTATATGCAATGAAGATAAGCCTTCCATTTCTTGACGAAGGTCTTCAGGATATACATTTTCAAAGTATTTGTCACATAAAAATAGAAGGGATTCATCTTGAACTTGTTTATCGGGATGCTGCAAAATAATAGGGAGAATATGCTCTTTTGCTTGTCTTAAAAAAACTTCTGGTTTAAAATTAGACTCTTCAAAAAACCATTTGCAAACCTTATTTAACAAAGGTTCTGTATTAGGTATTAAAGAATGAAATTCATTCACACCATATTTTTTAATAAAATCGTCAGGATCTTTTCCATCGGGAATTTCTAAATACTCCAAATCAATTCCCTTAAAAGGAAAAGCAATAAAAAAAGTTCTTCTTGCTGCATTTTGGCCAGCTTTATCAGAGTCAAAACATATGATTATTCTTTTAGTTACTTTTGAAAGGGCTTCCATATGAGAATGAGTAAGACTTGTTCCCATAACAGCAACTGTATTTGTAACCCCTGCATTCACCAAAGAAATACAATCCATATAGCCTTCTACAACAACAACAAAACCATAACTAACAATGGACTGAAGCGCTGCGTAAAAATTGTATAAAACATTCGATTTTGCAAATATTGCGGATTCTGGTGAGTTTATATACTTTGGTAATTCTTTTGCTTTTGATTGCAAATGAGGTTGAAATAAACGACCAGAGAGTGCAATAATAGCGCCTTCATGTCCATAAATAGGTATTATAATTCTGTCATGAAAAAAATCGTAAAAACCATCATTTATTTTACTTTTTTTAATTAATCCAAGCTCAAGCAAGGGCTCAAAAGGAACTAATTTTTTTTCAACCTTTCTAGACAATTCATTTGAATAGGGACAAAATCCAAATCCCCATTTCACAATATGCTCTAATTCGATTCCTCTTTGCTCTAAATACAAACGCGCCTCTTTTGCTAAAGGCAAATCCGATAATAAAATTTTGTTATAAAAATATACCGATTTTGTAATATATTCTTTTTCTATTTCAAAATTTTTATCCAATTTAAGAGTTTCTTTTTGCGGCAATTTTTTTTCTATTTTTACTTCATTTTTTTGAATTACTGAAGCGATATTTACTTTATTATTATCCGAATTTTTTAGTTTATACTTATTATAATTAGCAGATCCGAATATTTTTTTTGAGGAACCAAAATATTTAGCTGCAATGTTATCTAATATCAATTCTTTTCGAGACTGATCCTCAATTTTATTAAAAATAGGTAACAGTTTTTTCTGAAACTCTCCTAATTTAATAGAAGATGGAATATTATCAAAAAATTTATTTACAATTTCTTCCCAAAGAGGTTTTGAATTTAAAAAGACTTTATTTAAATCATCTGAAGATATATTTTCATTTTGTATTGAGAAAAAAACGGTATCAAATGATAAATCACTTATAACTATAGTTTCTAAAAAGGTTTTCCATAAAAACATATTTTGATTTGCTAAAGATGAAATTGCAATTATGATTCTTGGTACTTTTTTAGATAAAACTTTTGCTAACGACGTATCTATTTTATTTTGCAAACAAGCAATTGTATTTAATTTACCTAATGAAAGTAAATAATATAAATCATAAAAATTTGCAGTAACAATAATATTTTTTTGATTATTTAACTGATTTCTTGATTGGTGCCAATTTAACCAATGTAATGTCGATTTCGGAAAAGGGGTGAAAACTTCTAAATCATTTAAATAACATAAAAAGTTATTTTCAGAAAAAGGTTCTTCATTTTTAAATTGGGTTATTTTATTAGAAAAAGCAAATCCACCTAATTTTCCATTTTCCTTATATATAGGAAAGGCAAATCTATCCGATAAATCTATTTTAAATATCTCTTTTAAAGAAATATTTTCCATAAAGGTATCACAAGTAGAATGATCCCCTGTATAAACAAATTCAATATATTTTTTTAATTTATTTATTAAAAAATCTTTAAATTCAGCTGTTATAGATTGTAATTGACTATCTATTAACTTATTTAAATTTTCTTTAAAAAATAAATGAATTTTTTCGAGTTCTTTATTTTGTGCCTCAAAAAAATCATTTTTGGCGCTATTTTGCTTTTCTTCCGCACTTGATTCATATTCTAAAGGAATTTGATACGTTTGAGATAAACTTTCCACCGCCTCACGAAAAGAACATCCCGTGCGGTGCATTTCATAATCAATCACAGTTCCATGGGCCTTGCAGGCAAAACAATGATAATTATTTTGATAAATATACATACTCGGCGAGGAATCTTGATGAAATGGACATTTTGCAACCGCATTCCCTCCAGAACGCTTCACATCCATAAAACGGCGTAGGTGGTCTTGAAGGGGAATGGTTTGTATTACATTTTGGATAGAATGTTTGCGAAGTCTCAAAAAGAACCTCACTGTTTAAGCAGTAAAACTCTTACCAATTATAGGTAGAGAGTATGATACCATATCAGTCAAAATTGAAAAAGGAGAGCTGTAAATACAACCCTCCTTTTAAAGCTTTTGATGAGCTAAAAAACGAAATTAAGCCATAAGCTTCTTTTGTTTTTTAAGGGCGCGTTTACGAGCCGCCATACGTTTCCTCTTAATTTTAACAGAGGGTTTTTCGTAATGCTCACGTTTGCGAATTTCAGAAAGGATACCTGCTTGTTCGCATTGTTTCTTAAAACGACGCATTGCGCTTTCAAAGGTTTCACCTTCTTTAATCTTAACTACTGGCATATCATTCACCCCCCTTCATTTTTAATATAGGCCGATCATCTATCAAATCGGAACCTGCTTACTATCGCAAAAAATTTAGAAATACAAGCTTCTTTAGGGATAATTATCTCAATAGTTGCAGAAATCGAGGGATTAGGGGCTCCAGAAAATTATTCTTATTCATTCTAAATAGGCATTTCCCAAATAACCAAGCTTATAAAATTACAGCCATATATAGCTAACCCCCTTAAATCACAATTGTATTCCTTTAAAAGACAGAATAATACTCAATGTTTACAAATATTTACATTAAATTCAAATTCATATATACCATATTTATCTTCAATAGAGTGAAGCTTGCATTTCAAATTAATCAACTTAAAAAGTCAAAGGTTTTTGAATGATAGCTGCAGAACAAGACAAAAATTTCAAAAATTTTCTAAAAATCATAAAACAAGATCTCCCTAAAAAAAACATCCTTTCAGATCCTCTTAGCCTTTATTCGTATGCAAATGATGCGAGTCATTATTACTTAGTACCAAAATTGGTACTTATAATTGATGAAGAAATTGAAATTCAATCTATTTTTAAATCAGCAAAAAAATATAAAATCCCCTTAACAATTAGAGCTGCGGGCTCCTCTCTATCAGGACAATCTATTACGGACTCCGTCCTTCTAGTGATCAGTTGGAAATGGCGAAAATATAAAATTTTTAATGAAGGAAATGAAATAGAACTTCAAGCAGGTGTTATTGGAAAAGATGCGAATTATTATTTAGCAAAGTACAAAAAAAAAATAGGACCTGATCCCTCTTCCCTCGATTTTGCTAAAATTGGTGGGATTGCTGCAAATAACGCAAGCGGAATGTGCTGTGGAGTTAAAAATAACAGTTATCATACCTTAAAAAATATTCGCGTGATATTTAGTAACGGAACAATTTTAGACACGAGTGATAAATTATCGATTGCTAAATTCAAAAATACAAATAACCCTATTTGTGAAAAAATATTAGAAATAAGAAAAAATATATTAAGTAACAGTAATATAATAGAAAAAATACAAAATAAATATAAAATAAAAAATACAGTTGGTTATTCACTGAATTCATTTGTAGATTTTGAAGATCCTATAGACATTATTTCTCATTTAATGATTGGATCGGAAGGGACACTTGGTTTTATTTCAAGCATAACATATAAAACAATTTATGAAGAACCTTATAAAAAAGCGGCTCTGTGTTTTTTTGCTGATTTAAAATCGGCAATGGAAGCTGTCCTCATTTTAAATGACGAGAGCATTTCTTCTCTCGAATTTCTTGATGCGACATCGATAAGCTGTGCTAAAAAAGAACTTAGCGAATTTCTTTCACAGGAAATAAATACCAATGAACATTGTTTACTTATAATAGATTTAAGAGATTCAACAGAAATAAATTTAAATAAAAAAATATTAGACATAAACAAAAAAATAAGCCTTTGCCAAAATGTAATTATAATTAGCAAATTTTATGAGAACGATATATATCAAAAAATCATGAAAATTAGAAAATCTATTTTACCTATTATGCAATCACAAAGAAAACCAAATTATTTAGCTTTACTCGAAGATGTTGCCTTTCCTTTAGAACATTTACCGCAAGGAAGCTCAGACTTAAAAAAACTTTTTAAACAGCATGGGTTTGAAAATAGTTGTTTATTTGGTCATGCTAAAGATGGCAATTTACATTTTATTTTAGAAATGAAGTTTGAAAACGAAAACGATAGAATAAAATATGAAATATTTATGAAAGATTTAGCAACTCTTGTCATAGATAAACACAATGGTTCCTTAAAAGCAGAACATGGGACAGGAAGAAATATTGCTCCTTTTATCGAAGCAGAATGGGGAAAAGAGATAAATGAGATAATGTATGAAATTAAACAAATATTAGATCCTGAAATTATTTTAAATCCCGATGTGATTCTCTCTGCTGATAAATTCATTCATACTAAAAATCTCAAACAAATAACTGAAATAGACGAACATTTAGACAAATGCAACGAATGTGGCGCGTGTGAACGAATTTGTCCTTCATATGGACTTAGTTTAACTCCTAGACAAAGAATTGTTTCTCTAAGAGCCATGAATTTTATTAAAAAAAATAATAAAACAAAAATATACAAAAATATGTTTAAACATTTTAAATATTATGGCTCTGACACCTGTGCTGCCAGCGGAATGTGTGCTACTGTTTGCCCTGTGGGCGTGGATACAGGTAAAGTCATTAAAAATTGGCGAGCTAAACATAAATCTGTTTTTTTGTCCCATATTTGGAATTTTTTATCACAGTTTCATTTTATGATAAACTTTTTTGGTAAACTATATCTTAAAATAAAGACTTCATATCATGACTGAAAAAATAGTTTATTTATTTCCTTCCTGTGCTTCAAAAGTAATGAGTCAAAATGATCATTCTATGACTTCTGATATTATCAAAATTCTACAGAAACTTTCCTTTCAAGTAGAAGTCATAAATTTAAATAACAACTGTTGTGGCTTAATGTATAACAGTATGGGTTACGAAAAAACGGCTAATAAAAAAAGAAATCATTTATTAACTCATTTCTCTAACGTAATTAATCAAAATAATAGTGCTGTTATTTTAATTGAAAATTCAAGTTGTATTTTTGAAATTTATTCAAAAGAATCTGAAAATAATATTACAAAAAGAATTTTCGATCCCATCTCCTTTTTATATGAAGAATTAAAAGATTATCATTTTAAAAAATCAGATAAAAAAATATTATTGCATATCAATTGCTCCATAACAAATTTAAATAAAAATAAAGAAATGCTTTATTTAGCTCATAAATGTACAAACAACGTAATTATTCCTAACGATATTCTTTGCTGCGGTTTTGCAGGAAGCAAAGGCTTTAGCAATCCAGAACTCAATCAAAATGCATTAAAAACAATTCAAGAATTTATTCCTGAAGATTGTAAAGAGGGATACACTTGTCTCGAAACCTGCGCTTTAGGACTTGAAAAATATAGTGGAATAAAATTTTATTCACTTTTTCACTTAATTTACGATTGCATGATTTAAATTTTATGTTTATTTAATATTTAAGAATATGAAAGAGATGATAATGAAGTTACTTTCCTTTGACTGGATTCTTGCACTTGTTAGCGGATGTATACTTGCTATTATGATATTATTTAATAGTACTTTAGCAAAATATACCACTCCACTCTATTCCTCTTGGATAGCTCACGGTATTGGTAGCATAGCTGCTCTTATTTTAATATACTTGTTTACTAAAGTTTTTCACTCAAGAATAAATAATCCTAAAGAAACAAAAAGTATTTCAAAAAAAAGTTCCTTTTGGCTTTATTCAGGTGGCATTCCTGGAGCATTTACCGTTATTTTAGCTTCTGTTTCAATAAATAGTAAACTTGGCCTTTCTGGAACACTTGCTCTTATGTTATTAGGCCAAATTATTTTTGGCATTATTTGTGATTCTTTTGGTTTATTTGGAACCTTAAAAAAACAATTCAAATTTAAAGATTTTATGGTGGTATTTTTTGTTTTAACAGGTAGCTGGATTATCATATTTTTTAGGTAATATAACAATGACTGAATTTATTTTTATCGCTCTTTTAAATGGATTTATTGTCGGATTAAGCCGCGCTATTAATGGAAGATTAAGCGAAGATATAGGCGCTTTTAAAGCATCTTTTTGGAATCATATTGTTGGCTTCGTATTTTTATCTATCTTGCTTATTGCTATGGGAAGTTTTCATTTTGAGACAAATGCAAATATTCCTATTTATGCGTATGTCGGAGGATTTTTAGGAGCTATTTTAGTTGCTATAAATAGCTACACTTTTACAAAAATTGGTGCCACAAAAAGTTTACTCTTACTTATAAGTGGACAAATGATCACAAGTGTTATTTTAGACAATAAAAATTCTGAAATCACCTCAACAATTGCCAAATTGATTGGTATTTGTTTTATTATTTTTGGTGTTTATTTATCTAAAAAAGATGCAGAAAACAATGAAAATAAAAATGATCTTGACATTAGAAAAGTAGGGTGAGTTTTTAGGGATTTTTAACTTAAATAATAGGATCTAAATATGGTATTACCTAAGTATCATCAAATTATGTTACCATTTTTAAAATTAATCTCCGATGAAAAAAAATACAGAGTCTCAGAATTAAGCAATGCTATTTCAAAACACTTTGGCTTAAATGAAAAGGAAAGAAGAGAAGTTCTTCCTTCCGGCTCACAAACCATATTCGATAATCGTGTCGGTTGGGCAAAGACATATCTAAAGAAAGCGGGATTAATCGATTATCCAGAAAGAGGAACCGTTCTCATTAATACAAAAGGAAAAGATTTATTAAATGAAAACCTAACGGAAATTACTCCTCGTTACTTGAGAAGGTATGATGAATTTTTAGAATTTGAATCCACTTCAAACCCTAATTTAATTTCTAAGCCAGTAACAGATGAACAGAATTTATCAACCCCACAAGAAGCTTTAAACAACGCCTATCGTGCTTTAAATAACGAAACAATTTCTGATTTAATTTCAAATATCGAAAGCTGCTCACCATTTTTCTTTGAAAAACTTGTTGTCGATTTATTAATTAACATGGGCTATGGAGGTTCACGAAAAGAAGCAGGAAAAGCATTTCAAAGTACAGGTGATGGTGGAATTGATGGAATTATTAAAGAAGATCGTTTAGGCCTTGATGCAATTTATATTCAAGCAAAAAGATGGAACAAAGTTTCTGTGATTGGTCGTCCTGAAATTCAAAAATTTGCCGGTGCTCTCCAAGGTTTCAGAGCAAAAAAAGGTGTATTTATTACGACTTCACGTTTTTCAAAAGAAGCTTATGATTATGTTGAGCAAATTGAGACCAAAATTATTTTAATTAACGGAACGCAATTAGCAGAATATATGATTGAGTCAGATACAGGAGTTTCAGTAGTTGAAATCTATAAAATTAAAAAAATAGATCAAGATTATTTTCAGGGTTCTTAATTAAATATTTGGTAAGCTAATAAATTAAATTTTCCTAAATAAAATATAAATAATCTAATTCAAAAATATTCAAAATTATCTTTAAATTAAAATTTTTTAAATTTGCCCTTCTGTACATAAATTTTGTATTGTAAAATTTTCAAGAATCTAAAATAAAATTCTTAGTCAAGGAATGACCATGAGTAATAGAAATGAAGCACGTACAAGGAAAGAGTTAATAGATCCAAAATTAAAAAATGCAGGTTGGTTTGAGTTTGATTGGCAATGTGAACCTGAATACACAATATCGGCCGGAAGAGTTCAATTTAATGGAATGAATGCAAAAAGAGGAACAAAGAAAAAAGCGGATTATATTTTACGTTACGCTAAATCCTTAATTATTGCTGTTGTAGAAGCAAAAGACAAAAGTTTAAATCGTGAAGAGGGAAGAAATCAGGCTAAAGATTACGCTCAACGCCTTGGATTATGGTTTGCCTATTCAACAAACGGATACGAAATTGAATTTTATGATTTAAAATCCGATACTCAAAAAACCATAGAACGTTTTCATAAACCTGAAGAGTTATGGAACCTTTACGAGTCCTATGTCGGTATAAAAAGTAACGAAACAAAACAACAAGCTTTGTTACAAGATTATTATGATGAAACCACAACAGGACAAAGAAGAAAACCTAGATATTATCAGGAAAAAGCGGTTAACTTAGCTATCAATGCGATTATATCAGGACAAAAAAGAGTTCTTATCACAATGGCAACTGGTACTGGGAAAACATTTACATCAATTCAACTTGTCTATAAACTTTGGAAATCAAAATTTGTTAAACGTATTTTATTTATTGTAGATAGAAATTTATTAGCAGACCAAGCCTATGCCGATTTTTCAAATGCAATGCCTAAAGATGCCTGCTTTCGAATAAAACCAAATGAAGATATTCGTCAAAGCCGTGATCTATATTTTGGAATTTATCAATCACTAGTAGCTGGGATTGATGAATCTTCTGGGGAAGAAAATAGAGTAGATCGCTTTAAAGAATTTCCACCCGACTTTTTTGACTTAATTATAATTGATGAAGCACATAGAGGAGCAAGAAGAAATCAAGAATGCAACGACAATAGTTCTTGGTTTAAATTACTTGAGTATTTTGAAAGTGCGATTCAAGTTGGATTAACTGCTACCCCAAAAAGAGAAGAATCAAATGATACATATTCACATTTTGGGGAACCTGTTGTTGTTTACTCATTGCATGATGGAATAGAAGACGGTTACTTAGCTCCATATGTGATTAAAAGAGTTACTTCTAATATTGATGCTACTGGGCTTATATTAACGGGCGAAGAATTAGATGTTACCGGCAGACCTGTTGAAGCTAGAAATTATTTTACAAGCGATTATGAAAGAAAATTATCTTTACCACAAAGAACACGAGCGTTTGCTTACAATTTATTACAACATCTATTTTCAACAGATCCTGTAGGAAAAACAATTGTTTTTTGCATAGATCAAAACCATGCAGCAGATATGGCAAGATTTTGCAGACAAGCATTTGAAAAATATAAATTAGAATATGGAATTACTGATTATCAAGGTGACTATGCCGTTCGTATTACAGGTGCAGATAAAGATAGTAACGGAAAATACCCTGAACTAGAAAAATTTCAAAACTTGGATAGAGACCAACCCATTATCGTAACAACATCAAAACTGTTAACGACTGGTATTGATGTAAAGAGTGTAAAAAATATTGTTATTTTTAGAAACGTAACATCTGTTGTAGAATTTAAACAAATAATTGGCAGAGGTACTCGTATTTATGAACCTCTTTCAAAAGCAAAAGAGAAATTAGGTTTTTATATTATAGAATATGCTAACTTTTCTACAAGACTCTTTGATGATCCGAATTGGGACGACAATGCACAAAATATAATTGAAGAACAAGAAATAGTCATTAATGAAGATTCTTCTACAGAAGAAAATCAGATAGAAAACATAGAAGAAGATAATAATACAACTGGAATTTTCATTGAAACAAATCCTGAACTCAGAGAAAATATCCGATACCGAATGAGTGAAGAGTTTTTATCTGGCAGAGTTAGTATTGTTTCTGAATCGCTTTCTTTAATAGGGCCAGATGGAAGACCAATGAGCTCAAGGCAATATACCCTTTATCAATCCCAATTATTTCTAAAAAATGTTTCAAATTTAAAAGAATTAAATCATCTTTGGAGAGATATAAATACAAGGGAATTTTTTGAAAACGAAACAGCACCAAGTTTGGGCGTTAACATAGATCACTTAACTGCATTATTTTTTGAAAATAATAGAATTCGTAACGTCGATAAGCTAGACATTATAGCAAATTTAATTTTTGGTAAAAATATCATGACGAAAGAAGAAAGAATCAAAAGAGCCCGTGAACTCAATCCCAGCGTTTTTAACTTAAAAAATGAAAATCAATTGAAATTCTTACACACAGCATTAGAAGTATATAAAGAAAACGACTTTAAATCGTTTGAATTATCCGAAGAGTTTTGGAACCTTCCCAAAATGAAAAAGTTTGGTGGCATTAACTCTTTAAAAGAAATTTTTGGTGGATTAAGTCCTGCGAAGGACTATTTGGTGAAATTACAAAATTCACTTTATGACGAAAGGATTGTTTACTGAAAAAAGTTAATGATAAAGAATATTTAAATGTTCTGGTCAATGGGCTACCAGAAGGGACAATCCAAATCAAACCTCAACCAAAAGAGGTCATTGATGTGGATCCTGTTATTATTATGCGAATGAAAGCAATTCTTCGCGGAGAAGACTTAAGTGATCTTTATACGGATAATAGTAGAACATTTAATCAATTTCTTTTGCAAAAAGAAAAAAATAAATTAAAAAAAATATTTGGAAGCCCTTCTCAAATATGCGAAGCTTACAGCTCTATTCATAATATGAAAACGATACACAATGAAATGTTGTTTGAAGGTGTTGAACGGCAAATGTTATATGAACATTCCTATAACCTAGCGGGCGATCAAAACTGCGACGAAGTCGATTTTTATAAACACTTTCTTTTTAATGACAAATTAATTACTAAAGAAGAACGTTTAGAACAGAAAAAAAATGTACTCAGTTTTAATTTTCTTTTAAAAGATTATCAAACAAGGCACTTTGATATTTTAAAAATTTCAAAAGAAGCCATTGATATGGATCCTTACTTATTTAAACTTTTTAAAGAAAGAAAACTCATTCCTGTTTTTGATAACTACATTAAACATTTTTATGGTGAGAAAGTTATATGAATAAAGAAAAAGTTTTAAATATTCCTGAGCATTGGGGGGAGTGTAAGTTAGGAGATGTAGGATTTTGGGGAAGTGGCGGTACCCCCTTAAAATCTAGAGCTGATTTTTATACAAATGGTAAAATTAATTGGGTAAAAACAGGTGATTTAAATGATGGAGATATTTTTAATACATCAGAAAAAATAACTGACTCTGGATTCACCTCTATTTCTAGTAAACTTTATTTAAAAGAAACAATTATTATTGCTATGTATGGAGCTACAATTGGTAAACTAGGAATTTTAAAAATCAGGGCTGCTGTCAATCAAGCTTGCGCATGTTGCGAAGTACATCCAGCGCTATTTAATTTGTATTTATTTTATTATTTAAAATTTTATAAAAAAGAATTTATTGCATTAGGATACGGTGGTGCTCAACCAAATATATCACGCCAATTAATATATATTCAACCATTCCCTCTTGCACCCAAAAAAGAACAAGAAAGAATTGTCAAAAAAATTGAATCCTGTTTTGCAAAAATTGAAGCGACAGAAAGTAATTTAGACAAAATTGAAAATCTTCTTGCTAAATATAAAGAATCCATTCTTTCAAAAGCTTTTCGAGGTGAACTTGTTCCTCGCATTGAAAAAGAAGGAAATGGCTGGGAATTACTTGAAGAAGCCATTGGCAAAAAAATTCCAAAAAATAAAAGAAATTCTGAATTAAATATTCCTGAGCATTGGGGAGAGAGCCAACTTATTAATATTTTTGAAATGAATCCTAGAAACAAATTAAGTGATAAATTACAGGTTTCTTTTGTTCCAATGTCAAGTATAGATCAGTTAAAAGGGGTCATTACTAATTATGAAATCAGGAACTGGGAAAATGTAAAAAAAGGATTTACTCATTTCCAAGAAAACGATATAATTTTTGCAAAAATAACTCCTTGCATGGAAAATAAAAAATCAGCAATTGCTAAAAATTTAAAGAATGGTTTTGCAGCTGGATCAACTGAATTTCATGTATTACGCTCTAAAATAAATATCAATTTATTTCTTTATTTTTACTTTATTAGATCTGATTTTTTTATAAAAGAAGCGAAAAAAAATATGAGAGGCTCTGCTGGACAAAAACGCGTCCCTACTGATTGGCTTGAGAAACAAATAATAGGAATCCCTCCCCTAAAAGAACAAGAAAGAATCGTCCAAAAAATCGAACATTATTTTTCAAAAATTGAAGAAATTGAGAAACAGGTAAAACAAAAAAGAATTCTTTTAAAAAAATTAAAAGAATCCATTTTAACAAAAGCATTTTCTGGTAACTTTGTCGAAAGAATAGAGAATGAAGGCACAGGTCACGATTTATTAAAAGAAATATTAAGCGAAAACAAGAAACATGAAAAAGTGAAAAAATCAATCCCTGTAAAAAAACATCCTAAAAAAATTAAAAACGAAAATAATGAATGCAGGATTTAAAAATAATTTTTTTTTATTAAATTGATTTCACTCTAAGGGATAATATATGACTTCTAAATCTGAATTAACAAATATAATTAAAAAATGTTGCGATATTTTAAGAACAGACGACGGAATTAGCGGCGCAGTTCACTATACAGAAGTTTTATCATGGATTCTTTATTTAAAATTTTTCCAAGATAAAGAAAATGAACGTAGTGAAATGGCTGAAATCTCGGGTAAAAAATATGCCCCTATTTTAGCAAAACCTTATCAATGGAGTACTTGGACGGATAAAAACAAAGGTTACACTGGTGACGATTTAAAAGACTTTATCAATCGCAATGACAACAAGAATCCTGGTTTATTTCAATATTTATCTTCCCTAGAAGGAAAATCAGAAACAGATCCTAAAAATATTATTAGCTCTATTTTTAAAAATACAATTAACAGAGTAAATAGTGGTTATCTTTTATGTGATGTTATAGATGAAATTAAAAAAATACGCTTTAATTCACAAGAAGATCTCTTTTCATTATCGCATATTTATGAAGATCTCCTAAAAAATATGGGAGAAGGTGGAGGAAATTCGGGTGAATTTTATACACCAAGACCTTTAGTACGTACTATGGTTAAATTATTGAACCCAAATATTGGTGAATCGGTCTATGATCCTGCCTGTGGAACAGGTGGCTTTTTAGCTGAAGCTTATATGCATATGACTGAAAAAGTAGGAAACTCTACTGAAAAAAAGAGAATTTTAAATACAAAAACATTTTTCGGCCAAGAAAAAACACCTCTCCCCTTCATATTATGCTTAATGAATTTAACATTACACGGAATGGATTATCCTACAATATCTAAAACAAATACACTGCAAAAAGACATTCGCGGCATAGAGGACAATGAAAAATATAATGTAATATTAGCCAATCCTCCATTTGGTGGTAAAGAGCAAAAATTAATTCAAAAGAATTTTCCAATTGAATCCAATGCTACAGAACTTTTATTTTTACAACATATCGAAAAAAGTTTAAAAATAAATGGTAGAGCTGCCATTGTCGTTCCAGAAGGGGTTTTATTTCAAACGAATCAATCCTACAGCCAATTTAAAGAAAAACTTGTTAAAGAACATAATATTCACACAGTTGTCAGTTTACCTGCGGGAGTTTTTTTACCTTATTCTGCTGTTAAAACTTCTGTAATATTTTTCGATAAAATAAAAAGAACAAAAGATATTTGGTTTTATGAAGTAACATTATTAGAAGAAAAAAAATTAACCAAAAAAAGTGGTATTAATATTGAACACTTTAATGAATTAATAGAACTCTACCCTAAAAGATCCGAAACAAAACACTCTTGGCTTGTACCAGTCGATAAAATAATTCAATCTTCATATAATTTATCCGCCGCTCATTATAATCCGAATGGAGTAGAAACAGAAGAACTTTTAGAGCCAGAACATTATGCTGAAGAAATAAAAATGCTATTAGAAAGTTCTTTAAAAAGTACAAATGAATTGTTATCTGAATTAAGTTAATTATTTTATTCAATTTATATGGAATCATTCGTATATGAACTTAAATGAAAAAACTTTAGCAAGACGAAGCTTTAAACTTTTAATTCATGAAGCAGATGGCCAAGCTTTTGAAGACCTGTTTACCTCCATTATGAATTATGCTGAGCCTGAATTTCAACAAATAAAACCATGGGGAAATATTGGTGATCGAAAAAACGACGGCTATATTCGATCTAAAGGTATATTTTTTCAAGTATATGCTCCCGAAGATATCAGAAAAAATTATCCAGAAGTAATTAAAAAACTAGAAAATGATTTTAAAGGTTTGCTTTCACAATGGACAAATATAAAAGAATTTTATTTTGTCGTTAATGATAAATACCGAGGAATCAATTCTGACTGCGAACTAGTTATTCAAAGCATACAAAATGAATATAAGTTAAAAACTTGTAAATTTTTAACAGCAAAAGATCTTGAAAGTAAATTATTTTCTTTGAAAGATGATGAAATTGCCGCTATTATTAATAACGTTCCAGATCCAGGTACAATTCAAGTATTGGATTATTCTATATTAAAAGAAATTATTGATTATATTATGGAACTTCCCATTGAAACAACAAGTGATACAGATATAGTACTTCCAAATTTTGATAAAAAGATAGAATTCAATAATTTACAAGAAGATCAAAAAATAATTAATGCTTTAAATAATGGCTACTATCTTGTTCAGCAACTTGAAAAATATTTAGCTTTGAATAGTAATTTTTTAGCTGATTCATTAAGAGACAAAATGCATTCTATTTACAAATTGAATGAAAAAAGTAAAACTGGTAGAGATTTATTTTGGGCTATAGTCAATGAAGCCAGCCCTCAATTAAAGAAAAAATATCAGGATTCTGTTATTGTAATCATGGCAAAGTACTTTGAAACATGCGATATTTTTAAAGAACCCCCGAAGGATTAGAGAAAATGATTCTTCCCACCAAACATACTAATTTTTCTGCGTCTCTTCTTGGATTTGGAGCGTATATATTAACAAAATTAAACAATCCTACTTTTATTGAAGATCTGTGGAGTAAATATGAAGAAGACTGCAAAAACAAAATTTATTATGCCAAACATAGTTATGACAATTTTCTTATGGCTTTAGTCTTTCTTTATTCTATTGGAGCTATCATTGAAGAAAATGGGACACTTTTAAAATGCAATTAATTAAGCTATATTCAAATCAAGCTAGCTTTAGAACAGTCCAATTCAATAAAACAGGGCTAAGTTTAATATTAGCTAAACAAAAAGAACCTGAAGAAACAAAAAAAGGAAAGACTTATAATGGAGTAGGAAAATCTCTAATTGTAAGAATTATACATTTTTGTCTTGGCTCAGGATCAAAAAATTATAACGACTTTCATGAAAAATTAATTGATTGGGATTTTTATTTAGATTTTTCTATAAATAATAAACTATATACAACAAAAAGATCCACAAAATATCCTAATAAAATAAACTTAAATAATGAAGAGCTTAAAATTGAACAATTTAATCAAATTATGGCGGAATTATGTTTCTATATTCCCATTGATACTTCTTTTTTAACATTCCGCTCTTTAATTCCTTTTTTTATACGCCCAAGTAGAGAATCCTACTTAGCATTTAACAAGCCAGGAAAAACATTTACAGAATATCAATCTCTTATTCGGAATGCATTTTTACTTGGTATCGACATTTTTCTAGTACAAGAAAAATATACACTTCGCAAAGAAAAAGAACGAATCGAGAAATTAGAAAAAAATTTTAAAGATGATACATTATTGAAAGATTTTTTCACTGGAAATAAAGATGTTAACTTAACAGTCGTTGAATTAGATGAAAAAATCGAGCGATTTGAAAAAGATTTAACTGAATTTAAAGTTGCAGAAGACTATTATAAAATTCAAGTAAAAGCTAATGATATTGAAAAAAAACTTCGTTACCTAAATAACGATATAGTTCAATTAAAAAATGTAATTGATAATATAAAAAGTAGCTTAACATTTTCACCTGACTTAAATAATGAAACAATAAAAACTATTTATAATGAATCAAAGATTCATTTTTCAGATAGTGTTTCAAAAAACCTTGATGATCTTGAAAATTTTTACAAAAAATTAATTATAAACCGAAAAGACAGATTAAGTGAACATCATTTAAAGCTAGAATTTGACTTAAATGAAAAAGAAAAATCATCTAAAAAAATGACAAAAGAACTTGATGAATTAATGCTGTATTTAGGAGAACATCAAGCCCTTGACCTGTTTGTTTTCAAAAGCAATAAATGCTCTGAATATAAAACAATTCGAAATAATTTATTAAAATATCAAGAATTACAGAGTGAATATAAAAATAAAGAAAGACAATTAGAAAAAGAATTATTTAATTTAAATGATTCTTCGGAAAAATATTTAAAAAGCATAGAACAAAATATCATTGAATTAAGAGATTACTTCAGACATCTTGCAAAAATATTCTATCCAAATAGCATTGCAGGTCTTACAATCGACTGCAATGAAGGCAATAATCAATTATGTTTTAATATAGATGCAAAGATTGAATCAGATGGCTCTGATGGTATTAATAGTGTAAAAATATTTTGTTATGACCTAACTTTATTATTTAAAGGCCATCATCACAAAATTAATTTTATATTTCATGACACAAGACTTTTTTCTGAAATTGATGAACGCCAAAAAAGCGATCTATTCAGAATAGTTTACGAAAAATTTAATGGAACCAATAAACAATATATTGCAACAATTAACCAGAATCAATTTAACGAAATAAAAGGTCAATTAAGCGAAGAAGAGTTTAAAAAAATTATGTTAAATAATATTATATTAACCCTTACTGATGACTCTGATTCAGAGAAATTATTAGGAATCAAAGTTGATTTGAGAAACTAATGATTATTTAATGATTTATCACTCTTTCATTTCTACCTTTGAAGCAGAAAATACATTTAAATCATCCCCTTTTTTTCCAATTTTATCAATCGTATTTGGATCATAATAATAAACTGTTTTAGCATCTAATAATGGAATCCAATACGCTTTTTCATGAACATATTCTGAAAGAGTTTCAATATTTTTTAATTTAGACTCTTTTGTTGTAGCATTAAATGCATTTTTATACAAAGCCTCAAGCTTTTCATCATAAAGTGGCTTAACAAATTGATCAGGACCATTATTTAAAAGTCTTGCAAATTTAAAAAGAGTATCAAAATGATCTATTTGAAAAAATGAAATGTCAAACGGTGTTTCTTCTGCATATTTTTTAGGAAGAAATTTTTCTGTAATTGGAAAATAAGTCATTTTAAATCCATATAAACCTAATTGTCTTTTTATTTCGTCAATGAATAATTTTTTATTTCCTTTAATTTCACTTCCACTATTATAAACAGAAACGTTCCATTCCATATCTCTTAAATTTTTAGGCAAAGATTGAAATAATTTTTGAGCTAACTCGGGGTCATAAGGATTTGATAATTTTTTTATTCCCCAATTGGTATTTGGATAATTTTCAAACGCCGCTGAAAAACCAGAAGCTAATTTTTGCAATGCTTCACGATCAAGCGCTGCTTGAACAAATTTCCTAAATTCAAGAGAGTTTCCTAAAGGATTTACATTCGTAAATGTTAATCCAAAAACAGAATCAGGTAATTCGGAATAATATTTTTGATAACGATTTTGTTTTGTATTTTCTAATTTCATAAAACTAAGATCGTAATGAATATCATTTTTTTTCTTAGTATAAAATTTAACGCTATCTGGTGCCTTTATTAATGATTTATCATGTTTTTTTAACTCAACAACACCATTTTTAAATCCAGGAGATACAATGGAATATGGACCTGCACCAATAGGATAACTTTTCCAATCCATATAATTATCTTGAAACTCTTCCATGGGAGCTATAGAAAAAGCGGTATCTGTTAATATATATAAAAAATCAGGATCAGGAGTTATTAATTTTATGGTTAGGGTATAGTCATCTTTAATTTTAACCCCACTAACAACACCGCTTTTAAATTTTGTGAATCCTTGTTTTTGAATTTCATCTAATCCTTCAATATTCATGAGTGCTGCTTTTCCAAACGATTTTTCATTCGTAAAAAAAAGACGCAATAAACTGAATTCTAAATCTTCAATTGTAACTTGCCTTTTATTTTGAAAATAAATATTTTTTTTAATTGTTAATACATATTCATTAGACTTAGAATCATAATAGGCATCTTCTAATAAACTAGGAACAATCATATTATTTTGTAAAGATAATAATTGTCCAAAAACAGCCGATTCAATTGCACTTCGAACACTACTTGGTGCAGAATCAGAATAAGGATTGTTTCCACTATCATTTAATAAAACATTTAATTTTGTAGCTGCCAAAATAGGACTAAAAATGAAGCATTGAGAAATTAAAATGAATCCCATTCTTTTCATAAAGACTCCTTAATTTAATTATATAAATTATTATTTGATGTTTTTTTAATTTCCATGATTTATAAAAACCAAACACACATCATTTTATATATAGGATTTCTTTTATGCTGCAAATAAAATATTGAAATTATAAAATAGATTACTAATAAATTTTAATTTTATTGATCAAAAATATATACTTGAATAAATACTATAAAGGTAAAGTTCCATTATAAAAATAATTATGGAGTAGAATAAAAAATACTAATGATTAATAAAGAAAATAATAGACTAGAATATGAAATTAAATCTCTAGAAAAAAAAGATCTGTTTTTAATAACTTCACTATGCAAGCAACTGGGTTTTGAAGGATCTTTGCAAGATTTAGAAAATAGATTTTATGACTTATCTTGCTTTTCCAATCATCAAGTTCGAGTTGCAAAACAAGAAAGTAATGAGAATATTATTGGATTTATTCATTTTTTTGAAGCACCAATTCTTCTAACATGCAAAACTTTAGAAATTGGAGGTCTTGTCGTAGAAAATAAATTTAGACGATTTGGAATAGGCAAAAGCCTAATTTAAATATGAAATCGAAATGATGAAAAGTTTTTTAACAATGGAAAAAATTTATAATTTTCTTTTATCGAATAAAATGAGATTTAAACTTTAATGGATGTGCAGAGCTATTCTGCACATCCTAAAAAAGTGAAGAAACATTCCGGCAAAAAGATTTTAGTTCGAATTAGGATTTCTTCATTACTTCATTTGCAGCATATATTTTAATCTTAATATATCTAACTTTTTAATAAATCTCAAACAAATGATTAACCCTTATTTTTTTTAATAATGATTAATTTTTCAATTTTTGCTATTTTATTAGTGCTATAAATAATATTTGAAGATATATCATCAGCACCCCAATTTGTAAAACAAATTTGATAACGACCAGCCGGAGTTGTATAAAAATTAAGCTCTTTAAAAACCTTACCCTTTATCTCATAACCCCGTGGATAATAGACAGGTAGCGTTAAATATTTAGTTTGATTGAAGAAAATTCCGTGATTTGTTTGCTGCATTACATCACCAATAGTTAACTCAAATCTACTCTTGAAACTTCCAGATGAATCATAATTTATTTTATATAGATCTATATCTATATTATATTTACTAGCAATATCATCATTCCTAGGATCGCTATTGTTATAAGAAAGACTAAAAATGTAATTAATATCAATTTGCGCATAGCCTTTAATTTCTGAAGACTCTGTCAAATTGATAAGATCTTTCTTAGTGCATAATGTTTCTTTCCATCCTTTGTATGCTGTATAAAAATCATTGCCATCAAGAATATATTGTGTATTATTTCCCATCTGTTGAACAGAATAAGAATACGCATTTTGAATCATTAAAGTTGACAATAAAGTTGTAACTAAATATTTAAAACCCTTCATGAAGCCTCCGTTTATTAAATTCAATAAGTATTTATTTTTTTTTGTATTTAGTGTCAAATTGCTAAAAAAATATTTAAATTAAGTAAATATCTAAAAAAAATTAATACTATTAGCATGTAATAATTAGATTACTAATAAAGTATTTCAAACAAAAAAAATCCCACTTCAAAAGAAGTGGGATTTAAGATTAAAAGGCTGCGCAGAGCTACTCTCCCACACCTAAGGGTGCAGTACCATTGCCGCAGGCGGGCTTGACTTCGGAGTTCGGAATGGGATCCGGTATTTCC
>RRZU010543862.1_pt1 | contig 37562 bp, 39 predicted proteins | sample 2165561 | NCBI WGS metagenome assembly RRZU01 (sample SAMN10456909, study PRJNA506462) | wastewater metagenome | isolation source: wastewater sludge | place: USA: Moscow, Idaho | reverse complement strand
TTGGTGAAAAGCTTCAGGATTTGGGTCAATCACAATCACCCTATGTCCATTTTTTAATAAATTACTCACTAGCATATGTCCAGATTTTCCAAATCCACACACTAAAATATATTTTTTTGTTTTGTTGATGCTTGTTAAAACTTTATTTTTTTTGATAATATCTAATTTTTCAGCCATCGCACTTGTAACGATCGCTGTAAAAAATGCTGTTACTGCAATTCCTACAACAATAAGAACTAAAACAACTAATCGCCCAGCTTCTGTACGAGGTGTAATATCTCCATATCCTATCGATGCAATTGTAATAAATGACCAATAAAGTGAATCAGCAAAAGAATTAACATTTAGATTTGCATCTCCACCTTCATAGATATAAAATACAATCGCTGCAAAAAAAACAACCAAAAGATAAAGCCATAAAAGCATCATCATCTCTGTTTTTTTCTCAATAAATATTTTCATAAATTGATGTAATGCACTTGAATATCGAAGTACTTTAAAAAGTCTAAAGAGAAGAAAGATTCTAAGAATTCGAAGTGGTCTATATGCTGGTAAAATTGCTAAAATATCAATAATTGCCGTAAAAGAAAAAATATAAGCAAGTTTTGCTTTTGTTATAGTTTTAAGAGATGAAGAAAGTTCAAAAGGGAGATTGAGATACTGCGATTCTTCATAATCTTTAATGATTTGTTTATGAGACTCAAAACTTAAAATAAACCTTCCGATATATTCTAAAATAAATACCCCAACTGCAAAATATTCATAATAAATAAGGTTATGATCAACCTTATGCCTTACCTCATAAACTAAAATTCCAACAGTAGTAAGAACAAGAAAAATAATAAAATAATCAAAATACTTTTTATAATGGGAATACTGGTTTTCTAAAATATCAATTAAAAAAGCTCTGAATCTATGATAAGACTCAGAATTTTCTATAAAATAGGCAAATTTTACAATTTTTGTTGAAAAGCTTTTAGACATTATGAGGATGATTTTTAGAAAGTAAATTTCTCATAGATAAATAGCTATTCAGTGCACTTATATATGCTTTTGCACTAGCTAACATCGTATCAATACTAAGTCCATGCCCTATCATCGCAGGATTGTGATTATCAAATACCACTTTACAAGTCACTTTTGCTAAAGCATCTTGCCCTTCACTTACAGCTTTTACTGTATAGTCACTCAAAACACCTTTATAACCTGTAATCCTATCGATTGTTTTAAAAATAGCATCAATTGTACCATCTCCAATAGCAGCATCTGTGTACTCTTTTCCTTCAAACCGTACACATACAGCAGCACTTGGAACTCCATTTGAACAATCAGCGATTTGTAATGAAACCAACTCATAAGTAACATTTGTTGATAATTTCTCATCTGTGATAATCATTCGAATATCATCATCTGTAATATCTTTTTTCTTGTCGCAAATAGCTTTAAAACTCTCAAAAGTTTTATTTAACTCCTCATCACTTAAATTATCAATCCCCATAGAAACTAACTTATCTTTAAATGCAGCTCGACCTGAGTGTTTTCCTAAAACTATTGAGTTGTTTTTCTCGATTCCAATATCTTCAGGTCTTATAATCTCATAAGTTTCACTATGTTTTAAAACACCATCTTGATGGATACCACTCTCATGTGAAAATGCATTTTTACCTACGATTGCTTTATTTGGTTGTGGCTCAATCCCTGTAATAGTAGCAACTAATTTACTCGCTTTCATAATCTCTTTTGTGTTGATATTGGTATCAAATCCACCAAACATATCTTTTCTTGTTTTCAATACCATCACAATCTCTTCCATCGCTGCATTTCCAGCTCTCTCACCCAAACCATTGATAGTACACTCAACTTGTCTAGCCCCCGCATCGATACCAGCTAAAGTGTTTGCAACCGCTAAACCTAAATCGTTGTGATTATGTAAAGAGATGATAGCTCTATCACCTATAAAGGTATGCAACTCTTTTACCATCGCATAGATCTCATTTGGTAATCTATACCCAACAGTGTCAGGTAAATTAATTGTTCTTGCCCCTGCACTTATCACTGCATCAATTATCTCTTTCATAAAAGGGATTTCACTTCTCCCTGCATCTTCTAATGAAAATTCTACATCATCGACAAAAGTTTTTGCATAACTTACTGCATTAATCGCTTTTTTGATAACTTCATCTGGCGATAATTTCAATTTGTATTGCATATGTATAGGGCTTGTCGCTATAAAAGTATGAATCCTATTCATTTTTGCTTTTTGTACTGCTAAGCCAGCTTGTTTGATATCATTATCTACTGATCTTGCTAAAGAACAAATTCTACTATTTTGTATCACTTGTGCTATTTGTGAAATAGCATCAAAATCTCCAGGACTCGCTGCTGCAAAACCAGCTTCAATCACATCAACTCTTAATCTTTCTAATTGCTCTGCTATTTGAATCTTTTCACTTGTATTCATTGAAGCACCTGGGCTTTGCTCGCCATCTCTTAATGTTGTATCGAAAATTATTATTTTTTTATCATCTGTTATTATATTTGACATTGTATATCCTTTAAACTATTCTATTAAAATGTCCCATTTTAATAGGGACTTTTATTCTTTTTCTACTTTTAGCGGTTTGAATAATCAAACCTAAAGTAGCAAATCCTAAAGAGAGAAACGAGTTTCTCCATTTTTGACTAATCATGTGTATTATTGTATTGAAAAAAACGGAAAACTTGACTGAAATAGTCTTATTTTGAGAGAAGAAGAAGGAGCAGAGTTTTATTTTCTGTAGTATTTATAGTCTGTATGGTTTTTCGTTGTATTGAAAACTGTTTCATTTCTGCTCCTTTTTTGTGTTTATTTTTTGTGGAGAAACTTTATCAAAGAAAACTTTATCCGAAATTAAAAAACTATTTCAGATAAACTCTATAAAACTTCCCTTTGATTTTATTGTTTCCTAGGTCAATGTATGCTTTTTTTGCAATTTTTGGATCAAGTGCTACATAAGCACATAGCTCTTTGATATCAATTTTACCTATTTGATTTTTATCAAGTCCAATTCCAGCAGTTAATGCTCCTAAAATATCTCCACGGCTGAGTTTTTGTTTTTTCCCACCATTGATGAAAATCGATTTAAAAAGTGGAGTATCATCATATTTAGTATCTATTTTATTAGGAAGTTCCTCTAAAGTATGGTGTGACTCATAAGTTAAATCTTCAAAAAGTCCAATATCTCCACTATCTATTAAAGAGATAGCATGACCACTTTTCCCAGCTCTTGCTGTTCTTCCAATTCTATGGGTATACACTTCTAAATCTTTTGGCAAACTATAATTTATCACAAGTTCAACATCATCAATATCAAGTCCCCTTGAAGCAACATCGGTAGCTACCAAAATTTTATAGCTTTTGTTTGAAAAAAGGGTGATAGTTTCATCTCTATCTTTTTGTTCCAAATCACTATGAAGAACAAGCGGATAGATATCATATCTTTCAAGTTCATCAGCAAGATTGTCACATTCGATTTTCATATTGCAAAAAATGATTGTTGATTTTGGCTGGTAGAGGTCAAGAATTTTAAGGATATTTTCCACTTTCCGCAGATCTTCCGTTTCATAAAAAACTTGAGAGATTTTCTCTTCACTATGAACTGACTCCACTTCAACACTTACAGGGTCTATCAATATATCACGTGAGAGTTTTTCTATATTAGAAGGGTATGTCGCTGAAAATAACATCGTTTGTCTCTGTTTTGGCAAATAGGCGATGATTTTATTGATATCCTCTGAAAATCCCATATCAAGCATCCTATCTGCTTCATCCAATACTAAAGTATCGATAAGATTTGGGCTAAAATTTTTATTTTCAAGATGTTTTAAAATTCTCCCAGGGGTTCCCACTATAATATGAGCTTTATGACTTAAAGAGTGCATTTGAGGATTATAAGGAACTCCACCACAAAGGGTAAGGATTTTGATATTGTGTTTGAATTTTGCTAAAAGTTTAAGCTCTTCACTTATTTGATTTGCTAACTCTCTAGTAGGTGCTAATATCATCGTTTGAATATCAAAAGTTGCCGTATTTAATTTATTTAAAATAGGGATACTAAAAGCGATTGTTTTCCCACTGCCTGTTTTTGCTTTTGCGATAATATCTTTTCCAAGAAGGGTAAAAGGGAGAGATTTTTCTTGAATCTCTGTCATCTCTTGAAACTCAAACTTTAAAAGTGTAGAGAGTAAATCTGGATGGATATTGGTTAATGTTTTAAAACTATTACTCAATTTTACCTGCAATCACAGAGATTCCACCTGTAACTTTATCTCCAATATAGACTTTTATCTCATAAGTAGCTGGAACTTCTACAATAATAATCCCTTGGACAAATACTCCAATAGGCTCTCTTGTAGTTAATTCTTTACCATCGCAATAGAGTTCAATCTTCCCTCCACAAAATCCACTTGTAAGTTCAAGTTTCACTTCATCCCCATTTACATCAGTAAAAGATATCATTGCTCTTGAATTTAAAGCTTTACTTTTAAATGCCCAACTTGAAAGATTTAGCCCATTTACCAAAGAATGAATTGTATAAACTCCCCCCATTGGTGCTCTTAGAATATGACTTCCGCAGAGATTTACATCAATATAAACTTTTTGTTTCCCTTCACTTTTATCAATACTTGCAATTTTTCCATCTATTGGAGCATAAATTGTATCACTTAAATTCGTTGGATTGTAAATGATAGAACGATTATTTCGATATATCCAAAGTAATGCAAGAGTTACTAAAATTCCAATTTTAGCAAAAAAAGTAAATCCAAGAATTAAAAGTGCTATTGAAACTCCAAAAGCTACCCCTATTTTGGAATAACCCTCTTTCAAAATCAGTTGATTAATAATCTTTTCCATCTTGATGTAAATCTCCCCCTTCATAAATCTCCTTACCTGTTTGTTTGATGATTTCCCTTACTCTTTCACCAGTAATCACTTCAACATCTAAAAGCTCTCTAGTCATAATCTCCATCGATTCTTTGTACTCTTCAAGTGTTGCTAAAACATGCTCGTATCTTTCATTTAAAGTATTTTTGATATGTTCATCCAAATTTTCAGCTAGCTTATCACTATAATCTTTACTTGTTTGCCCACCACCTAAAAATTGGTTTGTTTGACGAGAAAGTACCATAAGTCCAGCAACATCACTCATTCCATAAACACTTGCCATCGCTTTAATTATCTCTGTTGCTCTTTCAAGGTCATTTCCTGCACCTGTACTAATCTCACCGATAAATACTTGCTCAGCTGCACGACCTCCTAAAAGAACATCCACTTCAGCAATAAGTTCATGTTTTTGCATCAAATATTTATTCTCTTCTGGTGTATTTAATGTATATCCTAAAGCTGCAAGTCCCCTTGGAACGATAGATACTTTATTTACTTCTTTAGCACCCTTAGTAACTTCAGCCATAACTGCATGACCAGATTCGTGATATGCTACTATCTCTCTTTCTTTTGGAGAGATTCTTCTACTTTTCTTTTCAAGTCCAGCGATTTGTCTCTCAACTGCCTCTTTAAAATGTGAAGGGCTCACTTCATCTTTATTAGCTCGTCCAGCAAGTAAAGCCGCTTCATTGATAATATTTGCTAAATCTGCTCCAGCTAAACCAGCAGTCATAACAGCTATCTCTCTTAAATCAACATCTGCTCCAACTTTAACACCTTTGATATGGACATTGAGTATCTCAATTCTTCCCTCCAAATCTGGTTTATCAACTAAAACTTGTCTATCAAATCTCCCTGGTCTAAGAAGTGCAGGGTCAAGAATTTCAGGTCTATTTGTTGCAGCTAAAACAATTACAGGAGCACCAGCACTATTAAATCCATCCATCTCTGCTAAAAGTTGATTTAAAGTTTGTTCCCTTTCATCGTTTCCACCAATTCCACCACTCGCTCGGCTTTTCCCAATAGCATCAATCTCATCGATAAAAATAATAGCAGGCGCCACTTTTTTTGCTTGTTCAAAAAGATCTCTTACACGACTAGCTCCAACCCCAACAAACATCTCAATAAAACTAGAACCAGTAACACTTAAAAATTCAACATCAGCTTCACCAGCAACTGCTTTTGCTAACAGTGTCTTTCCTGTCCCTGGAGGTCCCACAAGTAAAACACCTTTTGGAATTTGAGCTCCAAGATTAACATATCTATCAGGTGATTTTAAAAAGTCAACAATCTCTTGAACTTCCTCTTTTGCCTCTTTATTTCCAGCCATATCTTCAAATTTTACATTTGGCTTTTCACTATTGATCATCTTTTTAGATCCACCCATTCCAAGGATTCCACCACCCATAGATTTTGCCATTCGTTTAGCCAAAAATGACCAAATAAGGAAAAATATCAAAATAGGTAAAACCCATCCAAAAAGCATATCTCCTAAAAGATTCTCTTCGCTAAAAGCTCCATAAGCTATCTTCTTTTCTTCAAGTGTTGGTACAAGTGTTTCATCTGGGACAACTCTTCTCACTTTATAAGCTACCTCTTCACCAGTTGTTAGTTTTCCAGTTGCCTTGATAGTTGTTGGTCCAATACCAACATAGTCTATACTACCGTTATTGATAAGTGTTTTTAAGTCTGAGTATGAAACCGTTTTTTGTTGTTGTCCATAAGTTCCAGATGCTCCATTTGCATTCATGTCATCTTGTGGGAAAAGTGTTTTAAATGCCATAATTGAGACAATTGAAAAAATCACAAAAACTAAAATAGGATTGTTGAAAAATCCTTTATCATCGTTGTTATTTGGATTATTGTTATTTTGGTTATTGTTATTATTATTTTGCTGATTTGCCATTAGTTATTTTTTCCTTTTAATACTAAAGTTCTCCACTCATTTTTTGCTATTCTTTCAATGATTTCAAACTCTTCAAATTTTTTAAGCACTTTATCCTCATAGTTTTCAAGTATCCCTGAAAGTATCAATATACCATCATCTTTTAAAACTTTTTTTAAGTCTTTATGTATCATGATAAGGACATCTGCTACGATATTTGCTACGACAACATCATACTTTTCTTTTGAAATAACTGCACTTCCAGTCCAAACATTATTTGGTGTAACACCATTTGAAACAAAGTTTATAACAGCATTTTCAGTAGCTTGTGAGTCAGTATCGCAAATATCACAAACCGCTCCAAGTTTCGTTGCCGCAATCGCAAGTATTCCACTTCCTGTCCCTACATCGATAAGGGTATCTCCACTTTTGACATAACTACTAATCGCATCGAGGCAACTACTTGTCGTTTCATGGTGACCACTTCCAAAAGCTAAAGCTGGATCGATTAAAATATTGAGCTTATCCTCTTTTGGCTCATACCAACTAGGATGGATATAAAATTTACCACAAACAACAGGCTCTATACTATCTTTGTATTTTTGTATCCAATTTTGATTTTCTATCTTCTCTAAAGAGGTTTCACAAACAATCTCTTCATCAAGAGTAGTTGCAAGTTCAGATGTAAAATACTCTATACCAGCTACAATCTCATCAAGTTCCTCTTCACTTCTTATGATGATAGAACCATCAAGCTCTTCTAAAGCATCTTCACTTAAACTCATCACCAAATCCAAAAATAGTTCATAATATTTATTTGGTGTGATTTTTAATTCATAATAATATTCGTTCAATCTGTAAATCCTTAATTTTATTTCATAAAATGGGATTGATTATAGCTAAAAAAGACTTAATAAAATTTAGCTTATATCAGAATCTTTTTTGCAACTTCAATATCTTCTAATATCTGATTTTTAAGCTTTTCCAAATCATCATATTTTTGATTTTCTCGTATTTTTTTTATAAATTCTATCTCGATATGAGAATGTATCTCTTCAAGCTCAACATCTAAAATATGGGTCTCGATAGCATATTTTCCATCAGTTGATACTCTATGACCCAAAAAACTCACACTTGGATATTTTACACCGTTGACAAAACTATAAGTAGCATAAATCCCCTCACTAGGAAGCAAAAAATCTTCACATTCAATATTGATAGTCGGGACAAATTGCTTTTTCCCTAAACCTTGACCTTTGATATGAACTCCACTTATTGTGTAGTTTTTCCCTAAAAACTGATTTGCTTTTTCAATTTTACCAGTACTTATAAAATCTCTTATTTTTCTACTATGCACAGCAATATCATCACAAAAAAATTCATTCACAACCTCAACAACTCCATCAAAAAGCTCTTGAAGTAAATCAATTGAACCACTTGCACCCGCCCCAAATTTAAAATCAAATCCAACCACTATTTTTTGTAAGTTTGGAAACTCCTCTTTCAAAAGTCCTAAAAATTGTTTTGGGGTTAAGTGTTTGATTTCAGCTAAAGGATAATAAAAAAGTGGAAAAGTTGCGTATTGTGCTCTATGTACTTTTGGGGTAAGATTTGCATAACCTGTTTCAATAACAACAATCGCACCAGTATCATCCAATCTTTTAAATAATTCTTGGTGAGCTAAATGCATCCCATCAAATCCACCAATTGCAATACTTGTGATGCTACTTTTTAAAGTAAAACAACTCTTCAACATTTCCCTCTTTTCCTGCTACTTTACTAAGACTCGCATGGACAAAATTAAGCCCTAATTTGAAAGCTTCACTTATAAATCTATCCCTTGCAACTCTTATTGCTAAAGGGTCTTGCACTACACCGTTACTATTTCGTTTTACATTTTGTCCCACTTCATATTGTGGCTTAAACAGAATAATCACATCACTTTTAGCTAACCTTGCAATATCCTCTAAAATATGTAAAATACTAATAAAAGAAACATCACAAGTAACCACATCATAAGTGGTATCTGGCTTAAAATTTCTTATATCTGTTTTTTCAAACACTGTTATTTTCTTATCATCTCGCAAAGTTTCGTGAAGTTGATTTGTCCCAACATCAACACAAGTAACCGATGCAATATCATTTTTTAAAAGTATTTGGGTAAACCCACCTGTACTACTCCCGATATCAAGTGCTTTTTTATCTTTTAATTCAACATCAATTTCAAACAGAAAATACTTGAGTTTGTAAGCAGCTCGGCTTACAAAAAACTCATCCTCTAAAATCTCTATCCCCATCCCCTCTTCATAGTTAAACGATGTTTTGGTTATAACAACACCATCAACTAAAATCTTTTTATTTTTAATAAGCTCACTTGCTTTTGAGCGACTCTCTATTTGCGGATGGTTGGTTAAGTATATATCTAATCTCATAAGTGGGATTATAGTTTAAGTTTATAGAAAAAGAGGTTAGAAAGGTTTTTGTAGATTTGTTTAGCTAAAAGATGTATCGATTTCTTGTTTGATTGGTTCTTTTGTATTGGTTCCAACGTGGAAAGTTGGAACGAGGAACAATTTTATTCGATTAAGTAAAAAATTGTATTTTTGAAATACTTATTTTTGTTTGATTATCCACTACAGACAGTAGGAATAAGAGAATAAATTTTACTTGATTATCTTATTTCCATACTGTAAATTTACAAATTAAACCGCTTATTATAATAATAGGTATCGCAACATATGTTAAATAAACACCAACATATGGCACTGAAAATAAAGTTATCAAATATAAGATTAATGTTGTCCAAAAAATAAATTCAGCTGTTTCACCCATTTCTAATATCCATATCTTTTATACATCAAGTTATTATTTAACTGCTGCAATTGAAAATTTTGTTGTTGCATTTGTGAATTATAATTCATATTTTGCATGAATTGGTTCATATTTTGCATAGCAGCAAAATCAGCTTGGTCTCTTTGTGCTTGATACATTTGTGCTTGTAATGTAAATTGAGCATCTTTCTCATAACCATCTCCATCTGGTCTTTGTAATGTTTGTTGAACACCATTTGGAAATTTTTTCAAATCCCACACTTGTAAATAATTTTTTTCAACTCCGCTAATCCATTTTGCCTGACACAATGTAGTTGTAGCAGTACCACTTTCTTTTGTTTTGTCATCAAAATCATAATATAAAGTTGTTGGGGTATACCCAAAATTATTATTATTACAAATAAGTGAAGCTCCTCTTGGATTTGAATCGTAAGTTATTGGATATTTAGTTTTTTGATAACTACTTGAGCAACCTGATGAAATGAATATTACACAACTAAGTAACAACATAGTTTTGTATCGTGCAATTAACTTATTTGTCTCATTATCATTTCTTCTATTCATTTTATGCCTCCACCGTATTGTCCAATTCTTCTATCCATATCAATACCTAACTCAATTTTTATACTGTCATTTAAATGAGCAGATAAATCCATTTCATAACTTTGTCTATCAAGTGCTTTACTTAAATCATATTTATAACAAACTCCAGAATTTCCTTTATATTTATAAGTTGTATCTCCAGTATTCATTATCATCGGATGCATATGTGTGTACTCAATCATTTTATTTGCAATTTTAATTTGTGGCATTTTTTCTCCTTTAGTCATTTTGTGTAAACTTTACCCATTAACATCTTAATTAATCCTTACAATTTGACTAAATATTCTCATATTGGGTAAAGGATAATTGTGGAAGTTTATGAAAAAATAAATTATTTAATCACAGAAAAAAAGATGGTAAAACAAGACTTTATAAAAAAACTCATAGAACTTGAGCCAAGACTAAAAAGAACGGGAGAAGTTCCAAGTCCATCCACGATTAATGGTTACCTATACGGAAAACGAGAAATCAAAATTGAACTTATCCTATATAGCAGAAGTTTTAGGTGTAAGTGAACAAGAGCTTTTTAGTTTTGATTTGGAGTACTCTTGCAATAACAACTACCGCCAATCAAAAGAGGTGCGAGAGTTGATACACAATCTTCAATATGCTCCAAATACAGTTATTCAAAATTTCAAAGAGCAACTAGCGAAATACAAAGCCCTTCACGATGAAAGCTTGAGGAAGTTTTGAAAATTATTATGATAAAATCAATATGAAATATTTACCATAAAGGTTATCCAATGATACAACTAGCGATACAAGAGCCGAGAATTGAGCAATTTTTCAATCACTCAAAAGATGAGATACTCAAAGCATTAAACTTTATTGTTGAGAATAATATTAAAGATTTCAATACCCCGTTAGAGTTATCTAATGAACAAAAAAAAGAGTTAAATTCAAGGTTGCTATCATTTCATAACAATCCAGAAATTGGTCGTTCTTGGGATGAGATTAAAAAAGATATTCTGAAATAAATGCCAATCAAATTACATCCCAAAGCTGAAATTGATGTAGAAGAAGCTTTACAATATTATGAACAAGTTGATAAAACACTCAAACTAAAATTCATCCATTATCTTGAAACTACTTTTAATAAAATCATACTATTCCCACATATTTACCCATATGAAACAAAAACTTCTCAAAAAATTTTAATGGAAAAATTTCCATACATCATCATATATGAGCAATATCAAGATGGGATAATGATTTTAGCAATCTTCCATACAAGTAGAGATCCAATAAATTTAGATAATAGAGTTACGATAGGATAAATATTGCAATTTATACAAAAAGAGTTTAGTTCCACAATCGAAGTAAAAAAATCAAAATTTATAGCCCATCTTTGCCCCTACGATGAATTTGATGTGATGATGGAGAGGCTTAAAACTGAGCATCCAAAAGCGAGGCACTATGTTTATGCCTACAGATATCTGAACATTTGGGGGCAAATTGTAGAAAATAGTAGCGATGATGGGGAGCCAAAAGGGACAAGTGGAAGACCTTGCCTAAAAGTGCTTAGTGGGGTAGAAATCATCAATAGTGCTGTTATTGTTGTGCGATATTTTGGTGGGACGATGCTCGGCACTGGTGGACTTGTGAAAGCTTATAGTGATGCTGTCAATGCGGTGATTGAAGTAAGTGAATTTACACTCTATGAAAAACTTGAAGAGAAAGTTATTACTATTTCATACACAGATTTAGCAAAAATCGAGCATACTTTAAAAGCTCTTGATATTGCTATAAAAACAAAAGAGTTTGGAAATGATGTGACACTCACCCTCCAAGCGACAAAAGAAAAATTGGAAAATTTCCAACATTAAAAAGGAAACAAATGGTAACAAAAGATCTAAAAACATTTCTCCTCATCGCCTCAGCTATGATGGCACTCAATATCGCAATCGGAGCTTTTGGAGCTCATGGACTGAGACCCTATCTTGATGAATATGGGACAATTATCTATAACAAAGGGGTAAGTTATGCTTTTTATAATACTTTAGGATTATTTGCTATTGGATTTATGAGTTATCTTTTGCCAAACTCAAGTAAACTCAAAAAAGGATATTATTTTATCTTAGCTGGAATTTTGATATTTTCATTTTCTTTGTATATTTTATCACTCACAAAAATACTCTGGCTTGGTGCAATTACTCCGATTGGAGGAACGGCTATGATTATAGGATGGATTTTGGTTGTTATCTCGTTAACCAAAGAATTGAAAGTAGACTAACCTATATAATCTACTTTGATAGTTGTTTCCAAGCCTTTGTACTCTTGATTTTCATAAGTGAAGAGCTTATTTTGAGCATACATATCACCATTCAAAGAGATGGTGATTTTATTTTTAACAAAATACAATCCTAATCCTTTCCCCTTAGATTTATGATACGTTGTAAAATATGGCTCAAAAATTTTGTCAATATTTTTTTCATTTACTCCACCAGCATTATCATAGATATCAAAAATAATCTGTTTATATTTTGTAGTAATATCTAGCATGATAATTTTAGTACCTTCATCTTGTAAATGTTGTAGAGCTTCTATACTGTTTTGTATTATCTCTTCTATTGCTTCATAAACTATTTTAGAGATAACTTTATCCTCACAAGATTTATCTTTCTGAATAGACAATGAAATCTTAGAAACTTCAAAATCATTTTTAAAATATGTTTGGATTGATAAGAGTAGTTCATCTAAAGTTATAGTTTCATCTATCTCTGATTTGCTTTCGACTGCATAATGAAAAGTATCAAGCATAAGAGATAGATCTTTTGTGATTTTGATAATTTTTTCAGAATATGTTTGAATTTCATCTTGTGATAATGTATCCATTTCTGATTTAAGTGACATTGTGCCTACAATAGTACTTATTAGACTTAAAGGTTGTCTCCAATGATGTGCAATATTTGTAATCATTTCACTCAAAGCTTTAATCTTAGTATCGTTAGCGACTCTATCGTCAATCGCTTTTAAATCAGTAATGTTTGTAAATACAGCAATTGCATTTGTATGTGTTTCATCTAAAAATTTTGCATAAACAAAATACAAATATTCTTTTCCATTTTTTTGCATAAGTACTTTATTTACATTTTCACTATGTTCTTGAAGATAATCTACCCAATTAACACCATTATTATTTTTTAGCAGATATCCTTCTCTTTCTACAAATAAATCACAAATACAATTATACTTACTCCTAAATTGTTCAATATTTTCAATCTCAAAAAATCTGAACAGTTCATTATTTGCCATTACCATCTGTCTTGTTTTAATATTTGTAACAACCACAATATTTCCCATACTGTCAAGAATTTTTTTCAAAAAATCTTTTTGAATAGATGCCTCTGTTTGAGCTATCTTCCTATCTTTGATTTCAGCTTTTAACATCTTCGTATAATAAATAACTAACCCAATCACAATAAAAGTACTTACTATAGAAAGTATCACTATGATTTGAATATGAATATCCCAACTGAAACTAATTATTGGCGGGGCATTGTGTTCATAGATAAAATCTTTTGCATTAAAATCATTTTTTACAAGACCAAGAACTTTAAATACGCTCCCCATTTCAGAAAGCTTTGCATTATCTAAAACTCCAAAATTTCCATTTTTATCATAGGCAATTTGTTTAAGAACTTCACCTTCTTCTATCAAATCATAGAGTGTTTTATTTTGAGAATTGTATTTTTCGTAGATGATTCTTGCACTCTCTTCAATATGTGTATAAGCATATTCCCAACCTCTTAAAGTAGCTTCATAAAAATCTTGCACCGTTTTTGGATTTTGTTTTAAAAAACTTTTGTTGACTGTTAATAAATCATCATAAAAATCAAATCCATAATCGCTTGGATGTAAAATTTTATACTTAATCCCAAGCTTCTCTAACTGTATAGGTTCATTTGAAACATAACAAGCCATAGCATCTGTTTTTCCATCTATTAAATCTTGAAGATTAAAACTATGTGGTATAAACTTTACATTTGAAGCATCTAATTGAAATGAATTGAGCATTGCTAATATAGATGCACTATCTTTTGCATCACTTGTGACCATCACTTTTTTTCCAAAAAGATCTTTTGGAGTTTTGATTCCTGAACTTTCTAAAACTAAAAGCATTAACGGAGCATGTTCAAATGATGTACCAAGTGCTACAATCTCTTCGCCATTCATCTTATCTATCAAAGCAGTTGATTTTCTTATTACAAAGTCACTAGGAGTTTTCATAGAGTTTTCAGAATACTCCTTTATCTCAACATCTAATCCAGCCTCTTTATAGTATCCCTTCTCTTTAGCAATATAGTATCCAGCAAATTGAAATTGATTGAGCCACGAAAGTTGTACCGAAACCTTTTTTTGAGTTTCACCAAAAAGTGTAGAGAACAAAAAAATACACAATAAGACAATTTTTTTCATTTTTTACACCACCTTTGATTTGATAAATAAACACGATATTAATTATTTTAAAATGAATTATTTCAAAAAGATTGTATAACGTCTCAACTTAATACAAATAATATCTTCATTTTATATTGTAACCAATTTTGATTTTTTGTACTTGCTTTTTTAATTGAAGGGAAAATAAGCAAATCTATCCAAAGATTGATTTTAGGAGTAAGATTTCAAAAGAAATCAAGGCGGAGAGAAAATTTATTGGAGGAGTTTACTAGAGGTAAATGACTCTAATAAATTTTCTCCTCCAACACAGATTTATAAAGAAAGATTGCTTTTAAAATCAATCTTAATGTAAGAAGTGTCTTACACCTGTGAAGTATAATGCCATTCCGTATTCATTCGCAGCTGCAATTACTTCATCATCTCTTACACTTCCACCTGGTTCTATTACACATTTTACACCAGCTTCAGCTGCAGCATCGATAGAGTCTCTAAATGGGAAAAATGCTTCACTTGCTAATACTGAACCAGTTGTATCAAGTCCCATATCAGCTGCTTTTCTTAAAGCTGCTTTTGCTGCATCTACTCTACTTGTCATCCCCATCCCAACAGCTACCATTGCAGAATCTTTAACATACACAACGCAGTTAGATTTTGTTAAAGATGCTACTTTATAAGCTATCTCCATATCTTTTAACTCTTGCGCTGTTGCACTTCTTGAAGTTTGAAGTTTTGCATTTTTAACTTCATCTGCTCCAACTACATCGCTATCTTGGAAAACAAATCCACCATCTACGATTTTAAAATTGATTGGATCATTTGCCATTTCAAGTTTTGTTGTCCCTTGAGAGAATAGTTTGATTCTTTGTTTTCTTGAAAGCTCTTCAATAGCCTCAGCGGTAAAATCAGCTGCAAAAACAACCTCTAAAAATATCTCATTCATTTTTTTAGCCAAATCAAGTTCAACGATACCATTAACCGCAACCACTCCACCAAATGCACTTACTGGGTCACATTTAAGAGCTTCTGTATAGCTTTCCAAAAGGGTATCTTTTATAGCAAATCCACAAGGGTTACCGTGTTTTACGATACAAACAGCATTATCATCTCCAAAAGCAGATGCTATTTTAGCAGCTCCTGAGATATCTCCCATATTATTAAAAGATGCTTCCCCTTTGAGAGTTTTGAATTTTGTAGAAAAGTGGTTGTCAAATTCGTACAATGCACCTTTTTGGTGTGGATTTTCTCCATATCTTGTATCAAATACTTTATTCCCAACAATAAATTGTTTGTCACCAAAACCATTATTAAATCGTTTGTTCATATAGTTTGCTATCATTGAATCATATGAAGCTGTATGTTCATACGCTTTTATCATCATATCTCTTCTGAATTCAACCGTATTTGTGTTGTTTTTAAGATTAGAAAGAACTAAATCATAATCAGCCACATCAGTTACAATGATAACAGAGTCAAAGTTTTTAGCAGCTGATCTTACCATCGCAGGTCCACCGATATCTATATTTTCGATAATCTCTTCAAAATCATCAGTTTTTTCAATCGTTGCTTTAAATGGATACAAATTTACACATACCAAATCAATCCCTTCAACACCTAACTCACGAGCCTGGTCAAGATGAGATTGTTTGTCTCTTCTATGGAGAATTCCACCGTGAATATAAGGATTGAGAGTTTTTACTCTCCCTTCAAAACATTCTGGAAATTTTGTCACTTCATTTGCTTCAATCACAGCGATTCCAGCTTCTTGTAAAGCTTTATATGTTCCACCTGTTGAGATGATTTCATACCCTAAATTTACCAATTCTTTTGAAAAATTTACAACACCACTTTTATCACTTACACTTATTAATGCTCTCAAATTTAATCCCTTATCTTTACTTTTTTAGTTTATTTTTGTGTCACCTATTATACAAAAAGAGTGGTTACAACCCACTAAAATTGTATTTTGTTTATTTTATCAACTCTTTATTATTTGCTAAAACAATATTATCTTTGAGATTAAAACTTACATCTAAAAGAGCATAATCTCCATCATATTTCACCACTTTATCGAGATTTTTGTACTCATTCATAGGGCTTGTAAGATACTTTTCAAAGGACTCTTTATCTACTTTTATATTTAAATTAAAAGTGATATACTTCAAAAGTTCTACTGGTTTATTTAAAATATTGTACTTATTTTGTTTGAGAATAAAATCAGCATCAACTTTAAGAGTTTTTATAGGAAATTTTACTTTTGAAAATTTCAAATCACTAAATTCCATTCCATATTTCATCTCACCACCATGGTTTGCAATCTCTATAATATATTTTAATAATGGTGAATACCCATCAATTTCAGAAGATGAAAAATCCTCAGTATTATCCATAATATATTTAATTGGTTCTAATTTTACATTATTTAACTGTCCTGAAATCAATCCCTCTTTTGCTTTAATATTTAAGTTTGCTGTTGAAAGAAAAAAATCATCAATTCTTGTATAAGTTTTAATAGAAACATTTGTTTTATCAGAAAATACTTCTATATTAGAGCTATTTTTTGTCGCTTTTAACTCAACATTCGGGACTTTAAAATTATCTTTTGTGTATGTGATTCTGTATTCTAGATTTCTATTTCCATCTTTATGTCTAATCTCAAATATTGTATTACCCGAATTATTATATTTTATTCCATCAAGAATTCGTGAATCAAGATAAATTTCAAAACTATCAACATGTTTTTCATTTTCTAAAATATTGTTTGCAATTGTTTTTATACATCTTAAATTTTTACATTCTGCTGTCTCATCACTTATCTTTTTTGCAAGATAAATCGTATAATCTTCTGGATTTGTCAAATTATATTTTGTATAGTACAAGAAATCGTCCGCTGTTCCTGTAAATTTAAAATTATAATCATCTTTATATTGAAATTTATACTCTGCATTGTTCGATGAAAGCTCTATATTTTTATCAATTTCAGTTGTTTTGATAAGATATTTTTCTAGTGAAAGTTTATTGACATCTCCTAATTTAAAAACAGGCTTTATAAAATTTAAAGCCATATTTAAACCAATATCTTCACTTTTTAAATCAATATCATTCACATCAATCTCTTTGAGTTTTCCTCGAAGATTAAAAATAAAAGCTGCACCAAACTTTTGTAACATCGCTTTGTATTCTAAAAGTTTGAATTGATTTTTCGGAAAATCTTTTGGTTCCATATACACACTTATGCTAAATGGCTTCCAAACTTTTGTTGAAATGTTCCCACCAAATTGAAGACCTAATACATCATTAGCCTCTGGCATAATCCCTTCTAACAAAACTTTATCAACTTTAATCGCTTCACTTAAAAATGTTAAAAATTTATCTCTATCTTTTACTGTTAAAAGATACTCCCTTTGTGAACTAAAATAACCATCTTTCTCACCCACTTTGAGTTCTATTCCACGATTTTGCATTTCTACTTTTTGCTTCTCTATTTTTGGAGAAACTACAAATGTAGTAATAGCTAATGGCCATACCAATATAGTAACAATAAGAATCCCAAAAGCTATATAAACTTTTCTCTTATCAATCCTATGCATATTCTTCCTTTTTTCTAATTTTATGTTTTTTTACTCCACTTGGTCTTTGTCCAGCTCGCCCTGTGTCATTGAACTTTTTACCTTTGAGGTCTTTCTTGTCACTATTTCTCTTTCTGCCATCTTTTTTATTTTCATCTCTAGCTTTATCTTTATCTCGCCTAAAAGTATCTTTTTTAAATGATACGATTTTTTCATTTGTATTTTTAAGATTAAGTTTCAAAGAATCTTCACAATATTGATTGACTAAAATTCTACATCTATAAGCATTTTCTACATCATAAAAAATATCAGGTAACTTATAAGAAAGCCAAAGATAGAGTGATATTTTTTTCACTTCATCTTCAGCTTTAAGCAAATCTAACTCACTTTTTGCCAAATGTTTAATATTTATAGACAATCTATAATCACATCTTTTTTTATTGATAATTGCATTCATATAGAAAAAATAAGCATCTTTTAAAAGGGGTGATTTTGTATTTGTTGGAGCTTGAGCTAAAAGATACTTATCCTCAAGTTTCAATCTTATTTGTTTATCTAGAATATGAGCTAGTTCTATCATATTATAAATATTAGTTGCTATAAATGGACCAGTGAACTTCATATTTTTTGAGAAAAAGTATAAAATCTTTGTCAAATCTTTTGTATTTAAATGGGAAGCAAACGCAAGAATTTGCTCTAGTGTAGCTTTCACTTTAAAAGGAGGTTTGATAGTTCGAAGTGGTGAATGAAACATCTCATCAATATGTTTTAAAACTCCACTATTAGTTGCACCCACATATCCAATCTCATGGTGACCATATCTTCCTGCACGACCTGCAATTTGTATCACTTCATTTGGAGTGAGTTTTTTTTGGCTTATCCCATCAAATTTTGTATCGGTTGTAAAAAGGATAATTTTTATAGGAAGATTGAGTCCCATCGCAATCGCATCTGTTGCTATTAAGATATCTGTTTCTCCCTCTCTAAATCTTTTTGCTTCTTCCCTTCTTACTTCTGGGCTAAGATTTCCATACAAAACAGAAACTTTGAAAAATCGTGATAGTTTCGCTTTCATATTTAAAACATCTTTTCGACTAAAAGCTATCAAAGCTGTCCCTTTTGTTATCTCTCTAAAAGGGATTGGTTTTTCTAAAACTTGAAGTGGATTTTTTCTTTTAAACTTCACAACCTCAAGCTCTTCACCTAAATATTCAGCTATTTTTTTAATAGATTCAAGGGCATTGACACTCCCTGTCATAATAACTTTGCTTGCAGGTGCTCCTAAAATAGCATTGACCCAAGCCCAACCTCTATCTTCATCTTCAAGCATTTGAATCTCATCTATGATACAAACATCTGTTTGGAGTTCAAAATTTACCATCTCAATAGTACTGCAAATATGTGTTGAATCTTCGTTAAAAATTTCCTCTTCACCTGTAATCAAACTAGAGTTAATTTTATTTTCCTTTAAAAACTCATAATTTTCTAGTGCAAGTAGTCTCAAAGGTGCTAAATATATCCCACAATCAGCTTTTATAAGCTCTTGCATTGCAGAATATGTTTTTCCACTATTTGTAGGTCCTACAAAAAAATAGAGTTTTCTATTCATAGTTCTAGCTGTTGGAAAAGTAGTTTTCAAATCACAATTAAGTATCTGATTGAGTTGTTCTTTAAAGCTTAAATTCATAGTGGAATATTACCCAAAAAATAGGATTTTTTATACCATTTTTAGATAAATTTTTTCATTTTTTTTAACTTAATATTTACTGAAATTTAATCGCATTTAAAAGTAAAGAATCCCTTAAATATGGGATTTTGTCATTTATAGCTTAAGAATTAATTAAGTATATTTTCACTACAATCCGCAAATTATTACAAAATCACATAAAAAGTAGGACAAAATAGTGTTTGATTCATTAACAAGCTCGTTTAAATCTGTTATCTCAAAAATAAGATACCAAGACGATACTAAAGCATTAACAAATGCTACAAGTGAACTTAAAAAATCTCTTTTAAAATATGATGTTCACCACAAAACTACAAAAGAATTATGTGAAAAAGTTGAACTCAAAACAAAACAAAGTGGGATTGGGCAAGATAGTTTCTTAAAAGCTTTAAAGATGAGTTTATCTGAAATTTTAGTAGTTAAAGGGAACCAAGGTTTTGTTTATAGCGGAACTTCACCGCTTACAACTGTTTTGATGACAGGACTTCAAGGAAGTGGAAAAACAACTACAACTGGAAAACTTGCAAATTATCTCAAACTAAGAAATAAAAAAGTACTTATCGCAGCAGCTGACTTACAAAGACTAGCAGCGGTTGAGCAACTCAAACAAATTGGGGCTCAAATTGGTGTCGAAGTATTTTTTGATGACACAGAAACAAACCCAATCAATATCGTAAAAAAAGCAAAACAAAAAGCAATCGATGGACTGTACGATGTTCTTTTAGTGGATACTGCTGGACGACTTGCGATTGATGAAGAGTTGATGGTACAGCTTAAAAATATCAAAGATGCAATAAACCCTAATGAGATTTTTTATGTAGCAGATTCTTTAACAGGTCACGATGCGACAAAAACTGCGATGACTTTCCAAGAAAAAATTGGAATAGATGGGGTTATCCTAACAAAATTTGATGGAGATACAAAAGGTGGGGTAGCGTTATCTTTATCACACCAAACAAAAGTACCCTTGCGATTTGTTGGGGTTGGGGAAAAGATGGAAAACCTTGAAGTTTTCATCCCTGATAGAATCGTCTCTCGTCTTATGGGTGCTGGAGATATCGAAGGTCTTGCTGAAAAAACATCCCTTTTAATAGATGATAAAAAAGCAAAAGAAGTAACAAAAAAGATCAAAAAAGGTGAATTCAACTTTAATGACTTTTTAGAACAACTTGAGATGATAAAAAAACTAGGAAGTATGAAATCTATTATCGGAATGATTCCTGGGATGAGTGGAATGGCAAACCAGATAAAAGATATGGATTTTGACAATTCAGTTGAACTCAAAAGAATCAAAGCACTTATTGGTTCGATGACTCCAAAAGAGAGAGAAAATCCAGATTTACTTAATCTTAGTAGAAAAAAAAGAATCTCTAAAGGTTCGGGTCTTAGTGAAGTACAAGTAAATAAAATCCTAAAACAATTTCATAATGCATCTAAAATGGCAAAAAAAATGTCAGGAAAAGGTGGAATGAAAGATATGCAAAGAATGATGTCTCAGATGAATGCTGGTGGGATGCCACAAATTCCAAGATAAATCGAGCTTTTGAGTTAAGTGCTAAGGTGAATCGTTCTCTTTAGCACTTAACTTAAAGTTAACAAAAAAATTAAACAAAAAAAGGACAGACAATGACAGTTATTAGACTTACAAGAATGGGAAGAAACAAAAAGCCGTTTTATAGAATGGTAGTTACAGATAGTAGAAAAAGAAGAGATTCAGGATGGATTGAATCAATTGGTTATTTTAACCCAATCGTTGAGCCAAAAGTATTAAAATTTGATCAAGAAAGATTAGATTATTGGTTGAGTGTTGGTGCTAAAATGAGTGAAAAAGTTGCAAAACTTACAGCTGCAAAATAGTAGTACTATATGGTTACTGATTTTATAAAATCATATACACAACTTATTGTTTCAAATCCAAACTCTGTACAAGTAACAATGGAAGAGATTGGTGAAAACTTCTATGAAATTACAATCTTATGTGATGAGGAAGATTTAGGAAAAATTATAGGGAAAAGTGGCAATATGATCAATGCTTTAAAAACAATAATCAATGGTTGCAAAGCTAAAGATGGTAAATCTTATAAAATTCAAGTAATCAAAGCATAAGCTTATACTTACAAAAAATCATTTTAAAAAACCGCTTCATCTTTGGTATGTGGCGGTTTTTTTATTTAGAGTGAGGTCTATAAAATGGAAAAAATTTATGTTGCAAAACTAGGAAAAAGTGTTGGTTTAAAAGGTCAAATGAGAATTTATATCGAGTCTGATTTTCCTGAACAATTTAAAAAAGGTGTAAGTTTTACAACAAATAAAAATAAAACTCTCACGGTAGAATCTATCAATCAATCATTTGACACTGTTAAGTTTGTTGGTATTGACTCTGTTGAGGATACAAAGATTTTTATCAATTCACTTCTTTTTACTACAGAAGAAGAGAGTAAAAAGAATTGCAAACTGAATAAAAAACAGTTCTTTTGGTTTGAAATTGAAGGTTGCACTGTTATAGAAAATGGAATAATTTTAGGAAAAGTTACCGAAATAAATAGGTTTCCAACAGATGATTATATGTATATTGATACAGATAAAGAACTATTATCAAAAGACCCAAAAACAGCAAAAAGTTTTTTACTACCATATAACGACACTTATATCGTAAGTGTTGATATTGAGAAAAAAATGATCACTGTACAAAATGGATTTGATATTTTAGCAGCCAGCTAAAATATCAAATCATCTACAATTTGCTACACATATCTTTATATAAATTATCAGCCTTCTGAACAGCTTTACATTTATCTATCATATCTCTATATAAATTGATTTGTTTTTTTACCTTATAAATCTGTGCTTTTTGATAGTAGAGTTCCACTAAATAATTTGGTTTGATTCTTCTTGGATTTTTCAGCCCTTCATCAAGAAGCTTTAGTGCTCCATTATAGTTATCATTTAATTTTGCTTCCATTGCCATTTGTAACTCAACATAAGGACTATAAACAAACACTTTCATCTCTTTTTGTGTCGCATACAATTTTCGTAATATTGTTTTTGCTTCAGTTTCTTTATTTTCTTTCAAAAGATACAAATAGTACTGATAGTAAAAATCTATAATCGGTGGATTATCTTTATTATTCTCAATATATTTTGGATGGGCTTTTGCATAAGTGAAAAATTTATCCATACTAAAACTATTATTCATTGCTCCATACAGTAAAAATCTATCTAAAAATTCTATACTTTTAATGTTTTCATCACCTAACATATCAATCTTTTTAGTAATCTCTAAGGCTTTGTCATATTCTCCTAACATATATGCAACTCGTTCAAGAAGCACGAAGTTCATCCCATTTTTACTATCTTTTAAAGCATCATTTACTGGATTAAAACTATTTTTATTTGGATCTTCCAACATACAGTTTAGAACGCCCACTGTTTGATTTGTTTCATTAACTATTTTTTTAATAGAAAAAGCATCCATCGTTTTAAAGAGTTCATTTATCTCTTTACATTTATCATTCTCTAAATAATATTTTATCATTCCAGCATCTATCATAGCAAAAACAGATTTCATATCTGGATATCCAAATCTATTAGCTGTAGAGGTTTTTATATTTTTATAAACATTTTTAAATTTTGCAATTGATTGATAATCATGTTTAGCTGCAAAATTTAAAAGTTCTTGCAACATAGCCTTATCTTGCATAACCTCATCACTATTATACTTAGCCAAAATAACACTTGGTGTGATTTTACCCTCTCTTAAAAGTATCTCATCAAGAGCTATTTTTGATTCTTTTTTATAATTATTATCAGTCGATGCACTTACTAAATCTTTATAATATTCTTTTGCTTCTAAAATATACTCTAATGATGGCGTTCGAATAGACATATATGTATTTGCCAATCTAAATTTAAAATCTGCGATACTAGCTTTATCTGTAGATTTATCAAGAAGAGCATTTAAAATTTTAATAGCTAAAAACGGCATATCTGCTTTAAGTAATTTATCTACTTTAATCAAAGCCAAATAACTATCATTTGCATAATAAGCAATATTTCGTTCAAGTACTTTACTTGCTAAATCATAAGCTTTATCTTTTTGACCACTTAATATATAAACATCATAAAGTTCATCTGCAACAACCGTAGCTACTTTAAGATTATCAGTTTCTAGAAGAATTTTATAAAGCGTATTGATAGCTTTTGAATACTTTTTAGCTTGTGTATCTATATAAGCTTCTGAGATTTTTCCATACGCTAAAGAAAGAGGGTCTTTAAAAATATTTTTAATAGATTCTGCATAATATTTTGCCTCTTTGACTTTATTAATCTGAACTAAAAGCTTCACTAATAAAACATTCGCCTCAAGTAAATCTCCCTCATTGATAACTGATGTATTGATAGCTTGTTCGAGAACTTTTGCACCTTCACCTATATTTTTTTTAGTGCCTGTTTTATAAAGTATTTCACTATAAAGAAGTTCTATTGTTGACTTTAAAATATTGATTTTATTTGTTTGCCTAAATGCAACTATTGCTTCAAGTGCTTCATCAATTTTGCCCTCTTTGACAAGTTTATTTATTGCTTTTAGTTTATCATTTCCTAAAATTATTTTTTCTTTTTGACTTTGTTCAATCTGTGATTTTTTACTATCTATAAAACTATAATAAAAATCTTTTTTTCCATACAGGGTTGAATAAAATACAATAAAAATTAGAATATACTTCATACTATTTTTTTACCTTTTCCCTTTTCTATTTAATTCATATACATAAGTAAATATCTCAGCTATCGCTTTATAAAATTCATTTGGTATCTCTTTTTCTAGCTCAACTTGATCATACAAAGCCCTTGCTAATGCAGGGTTTTCTATAATTGGAATTTTATTCTCTCTAGCTATATCTTTAATCTTTAAAGCTAAAAAATCAATCCCTTTTCCAACAACTTGTGGTGCGTTTTGTTTCTCTTTATCATATTTTAAAGCAACTGCATAGTGAGTAGGATTTGTAATAACAACATCAGCACCTGCAACATCTTTAAGCATCCGTTGCCTAGACATTTTCATCTGAATAGATCGGATTCTTCCTTTGACCTGAGGATCTCCCTCCATCTGTTTATACTCATCTTTTACTTCTTGCTTTGACATTTTGAGTTGTTCAAAATAATAGTGCCGTGTAAAGAAAAAATCGATTATAGCAAAAATGATGATAATTAACAAAATCGATGCAACAAAATATGTTGTAAGCTTTAAAATGAGTTCCATAGAAGCACTAAGCCCCATATCCATCATAGCAATAATATCGTTCCATATAAGTGCAAAAATAACAACCATAACCACAATAATAATTGAAAGCTTGAGAGTTAATTTGAGTGCTTCTAGAAGTTTTTTAAGACTAAAAATATTTTTGATTCCACTAATTGGATCAATTTTTGAGAAATCTATCTTCAAAGGAACCATAATAAAACCAAATTGCATCACATTTGTAGCGATTGCCAAAACAACAATAAGGGCAAAAATTGGTGCAAGTGCATAAAGAAGTGTCATCCCTATGGTGTAAGTGATTGTCATAAAAACTGCAGGAGTAATATCTTCTCCAATAAAACCAAATATATATAACATCATCATTTTTATTTGTTCAAACATAAATGATGAAAAAAACAACAAATACATAGAAGCAAAAAGTAGTACAACAGCACCAGAAACTTCCATAGATTTAGGGACATTCCCCTCATTTATGGCATCTTGCTTCCTCTTGCCGGTGGCTTCTTCTGTCTTTTCTTGATCTTCAGCCAATAAGCACCTCTAACTAATTAAATTTATCTATAAAATATTGTGTAAAACTTGTTGTAAAAATATCAAGTCCTAACATCATAAATATAAAGATAAGAACAAATTTTATTTGAAAAGTAAGAACAAATGGTGAAAAAGCTGGCATTGATTTTGTTCCATATCCATAATAAACATCAAGTATAAACCCAATAAAAAAGAGTGGAAATGCAAAAGAAAATGCAAAAATAAACATATGAGTCACCTCATCAATAGCTATTTTCAAAATATCATAATTGAAAAGGCTAAACTCCCCAAGTGTTATCATCCCAATACTTTCAGCAAGCATCAAAATAGTAACTTCATACATCCCAGTTTGAAAATAAAGGACCAAAATGATCATATATAAAAATCTACTAATAATCCCTTGTTGTGTCCCTGTCGTTGGATCAAACATATTCGCCATTGAAAGAGTTGTTGCAAATCCTATCAAATCTCCAATAATTTGGACTGCTGAAAAGATAATTTGGACCAATGCTGCAGCAACAAATCCTAAAGTAATCTCACCAATTAAACTTTTTAAAAAAATAACATCATTTGGTATTTGAACACTATTTTGATCCACTAAAGGAAAAAGAAAAATTGTAAAATAAAAGGCTATTCCTACCCTAATTGTTGGCGAAACACTTACATGCCCAAATACTGGCATAAATGCCATAAAAGATAAAATCCTAGCAAATAACAGTAAAAAAGTATATGTTACATTCTGATCTATTAACTGAACTAAGGATTCCATCTAATTCTACATATAACTTTTGAGAGTTTCTAATTCTGTTGGTAATAGTTCATTTTCTGTTACATTTTCACTTTTAGCTGTACGATTTTGAATTATTTGTTTATTCTCTTGTTCTTCTCGTTGTTGTTCAAAACTTTGATTTGAACTATCGCTTTGCATCCCAAAATCAAGTGAAATATTTCCTTCATTTTGGTTAAAAACTTTAGCTAAAGCATTTTGAAGAGTTGATTTATTGTCATTAAATGTCTCATAAGTCCCATTTTGTGACATATTTAAACTAATATTTAGTGTATTCTCACTTTTATTACTTTTCATAACAATGGCAATATTTCCAAGATTTATAGGATCAAGATTTATCTTAAATGCTGTTATAGGAGGTTTATAGTTAAGATACATATTTCTAGCAACATCCGACATAAAGCTTCCCATTGCTTGTTTTGAAGCTATCACTTTTGTGGTAAATGCCTCTAATAAATTTTTTTCGACTGTTATAGAAACATCACTATTTATTTTTTTAGTCTCATCATTTACTGTTTTTACATCTACTATTTTTTCTTCAAATAGTTTAGTGTTCATAATTTGTTCACTATTCTCTTTATTTAAAAACATTCTATTTAAAAAAGTTTGTTGATTGTGTATTCCTAAATCATTCGTCTTCGCGGTAGTTTTAGCTAGTAGAGTAGAATTATCAGCTTCTGTAATTACCTCTATCTTTGTGGCTTTTAATTCTAAAATATCAGCTGTTTTTTTCACTGTTTTAGTGGTTTTCTCTCCATCTTTTAAAACTTCGTTTGCCTCTGTTAGCTTTTGCTTTGAAAGTATCTCAGCTTGAACTTTTTGATTTGATAAAAATAAATTAGCACCAAACTGCCCCTTACCATCTTGCAAACTTTCAAGTTTTGTGGTTTCATCAACTCTCTTTTGTATCTTCGTTTTACCACTCAAACTATCAGCTAAAGAAGAGAGTATTTTTGTCTCTTTGGTATCGTTTATCTCAAATGTTGATTTTTTTTGAGTATTTTCTAGCTGTATCCCATCACTCAATTCTACAAATAACTTCCCTACATTTTGATCGCTTTTTACTATCGTTTTAGGACTTATTTTTTTAATTTCTTTTTTTTCTTCACTCTCTTCTATGCTACTATTTTCATCTATCTCTTGTACCATCTTATCAAGCAAAGATGTTTGTTTCAATATCTTTTGAGAAGGTATTTCTATTTTTGGAGCTACAGTTTCTTTCTCCGATTTTAAATCTTTTTTCTCTTGTATCGAGGATGAAATATTTGCTTTAACAGTATCTTTTACTGGCTCTTCTTTGGTATTTTTAGCAACCGTATTGATTGAAGACTTTGTTTTTTCATCTACTGTTTTTATACCTTTATCTTCAATAACAATCTCTTTTTTTGTTACCTTATTTTCCTTTATACTATTTTCTTTGGAAACTTTATTAAGACTTGTTTCACTCCCTTTATCTAAAACAACTTTTGTAAGATTTTGATTGTCAATTTGTGTATCTTTTTTTAAATCCTGCAACATCCTATCAAGAAGTGATAAAGGAACTTTCTCTCCTCCTTTATCTGCTATTGTCTCTTTTTGAATAGTTTTTTGTGTTTTACTAGATATTTCTTCTATTTTTGATGTATCTACTTTTTCACTTAACACAGAAGACTTAGAAGACGTTGGAAGTACTATTTTATCTGTTTTATTTTCAATTATTTTTTCTTTATTAGAATCCAAAACTTTTATAGAATTTGCTTGTATTGGAGTTGGAGAAGTTATACTTTTTAAATTTTCATCCGTTTTGAGAGTAGTGACAGACTTACTTTGTAGAGTAGTAAGATTTATCTTTTGTTCGACGATTTTTTCATACTTTTCATTTTTTTGGTTGTTTTGTAAAAGAGTAGGTTCAATAACCTCTTTTTGAACATTATTATTTATTTGACTTTTATTTATTTCTTCGCTACTACCTGCTTTGATTTTCGCATCTTTTAATAAACTATCAAAAAGGGAATTCCCCTCTTTTTTTATTTCAGTCGTTGGCTTTGAAGAAATTGTTTTTTTTTCAGTCTTTTGTGTTTGAAAAATCTCACTATTTAAAATATCATTAGCCATTACTATGCAACTTTCTTTTTTATGATTTTAAAATATCTATTGTTTTTGTATCCATAGATTTTTGTGTTTGAAATGAAGAAAGATTTGCTTCATAACTTCTCATTGCTTCCATCAAATCTGTCATCTCTACAACTGGATTGATATCTGGATAAGCTACATATCCATCTTTATTCGCATCTGGATGTTCTGGTTCATATCTCAAAATTGGGGCACTTTTTGCATCAACTATCTCTTTAATCCCTACACCAATATTTGGAGATTGATAGCCACCTTGGATATTTTTCGTATTTGCTGGATTTTGTCTTTCTAACTCTTTTTGTTTATCGAGTAAAATCTCTTCGAAAACCACATTTTGTTTTTTATAAGGTCCACCATCTTTGCTATGAGTAGTTTGTGCATTTGCTATATTTGCACTCACAATATTGATTCTAGTTCTTTGTGCTGCCATCCCAGATGTTGCTACATTGTATCCGTCAAATAAACCCATTTTCTTCCCCTTATGTTCATTTATAAAAATAATTTAGATTTATCCTAAATCATTTTAGACTTGCATCCTCATCACTTCTTTATAAGCATTGAGTGCTTTATTTTTTACTTCAAGTGCTAGTTTTAAACTAAGCTCTGCTTCTTCTATTTGTTGTACCGCTTTTTGGAGATTTTCCACTTTTCCAGTTGCTATTTGCTCCATAGCATTGTATCCAGTCACCTGAGATTTATTGACTTCACTGATAGATTTTGTTAATAAATCACTAAAACTTTCGCCACCCTCTTCCTCTGTTTGATTGAGTGATGGAGAAAATAACTTATCTGTATCAAGTCCTTTTATAGAACTCATTATTTCGCCAAGTTTCATCTATGACTCCTTTGTATCAATTATGCCTCATTTAATGCTTTTTGGGATTTTATTTTTGTTTGCTGTAAACTTAAATCATTAAGTAAGCCATTGATCCTCGAGGAAACTTCCCCAAGTTCAATAGACTCTTTTTTATGATCAAAATCGTATAGTAAAATAATAAGTGCAACCATCATATGAGAAAGTCCTTTAAAGGCAATAGTAACAAAAATAACACCAAAAAGCATCTCTATAGGGGTATAAATATCAGCATTTAAAGTAAAAAAAATAACAACAGCAAAAAATGCTGTTGCTACATAGGTATCTATGATTTTACTTCTGAGTACTTTATTTGAAAATTCTTCAACTAACACTTATAAGATCTCTTTTACTACATTATTAACTATACTATTCAAGTCCAAACTTGAAACACTACCTTCAAACTCTTTTACAAACAATTTTCGAAGTCTTCCCGTAGTTGCGATATTCAAATCAACTGGGAGATTTCCAATATATTTTACCATAAAATGTTTATTTAATTTATTTTTTATAGCCAAATCTTTCAAAGATTTTGTAATTGTTTCACCAGTTTTATAATTTGCAGTTTGATTGAAAAGTAAAAATAATCTTTTTTTAGTATTACTCAACATTTTTAAAAGTGCATAAACATCTGTAAGTGCACTCGGATCTGTTGTAGTAATAGCTATTATTTCATCTGAAATTTCTAAAAACTCTTGAACATATTCATTGAGTCCAGCTCCAGTATCTACGAGTATCACATCGTAAGTATCAAGGGAAACGATATCTTTTATAATCCTTGAATAAACAAAAGAAGAGGTGTTTTGTCCATACTGATATCCACTTTTTCCAGCACATAATGAGATATTTTTATACTCCGTTTCAAGAATAACATCTTCTAACGGAATACCCTTTTCCAAATAATCATAAAAACTTACATTTGGTTTCATATTGAAAAGTATTTGCATATTAGCTAAACCAATATCCGCATCAAATACTAAAACTTTTTTCCCAAATAAAGAGAGTAAATAAGCTACATTTGCAGTAATTGTTGATTTTCCAACACCACCTTTTCCAGATGTTATAGCTATTATCTTTGTTCTTGAATTTTTTCTACTTTTTGCTTGATGTTCATTTGTTAAATGAAGCAACTCTCTAGCTTGAGCTGAAATTTCGTTAAACATCTATTTTTTCATCTTTTTTGGTATCTTTTGTTGCATAAAACAATCAATAAGATAATTATCTTCAGCTGTAATCAAATCATCTGGAACATTTTGTCCAATTGAAAGATAACTAATAGATTTTTTAATTTTATATGCAAATGAGATGATATTTCCAAAACTTCTTGTTTCATCTAGTTTGGTGAAAAGAATATTATTAATACCAAGTATTGAATATTGTTCATATATTTCTAAAAGGTCATTTTTCTTTACATTGGCAGGAAGCACTAATATTTTTTCTATCTCTATATCTTGTAATCTATTTTGATACTCATTAATAGACTCTATTTTTTCAATATCATACTGACTACTTCCAGCTGTATCAATCAAAATATAGTGACAATCTTGCAATCTTAAAATTGCTTCAACTAAATCTTCACTCTTTTTGACTATTTCCAAAGGAAGTCTCATAATATTTGCATAAGCTTTGAGTTGTTCAATTGCTCCAACCCTAAAGGAATCTAAAGTGATAATCCCAACCTTGTACTCCATTCCCATTTTATAGGCAAATCTTGCTGCTAGTTTAGCAATTGTTGTTGTTTTTCCAACCCCTGTTGGTCCAACAAACATCATCACTTTTCTTTGATGCACTCTTAAGGGTACTTCAAATTTAATAGGAATCATTCGTCTTAAAATAAGTCTAAAAAAATCATTTATTTTTTGTTCATTTGATTTCATAGACAAAGGAAGTTGCGTGATTGTCTTTTTCAAAATTGTATAAGTCATCTCTTCGTCAAAATCATTTTTTTCAAATAACTTATAGATATCAATAAATTCTGATGGAACTACCAAATCATACAGTTTACTTTTTGGCTCCCAAAGTGTTTTTTGGACTTTTTTAATCTCCTCTTGCATTTGCAAAATTTCAGCTCTAAAGTCATAAAACTGTGGACTAAGATCTATTTTATCTGTTGTCGGTTTTACTTGCACTTTATGTCTTAATTGCTCTTCCTCTTTGTCCTCTTCAAGTGCGATAAGAATCTCATACATATCTTTTCCATTTGTTCGCTTATCTGAGATTTTTTTTGTACTTATAACAATCCCATCATCACCACACTCTTTAAGTGCATTTTGTAAAGCTTCCGTAGGAGTTTCACCCAAAAAAGATAATGTTCTCATATTTTATATTCCATTCTTATCTATTTTTTCAATAGTTCCAGTTTGTGTTTTCACTTTGATATATTTATCTGTTTCTCCAACAAATTCACCTGATCTTTCTATTACAATATTTCCAAAATCAAATTTAATTCTATGATTTGGTGCAAGTTCTAAATCCTTATCACATATTGGAGTATTTTTCGGAATATATCTTTTAGCTATATATTCATCTTCTAAAAATTTTAATTTATCAAATTTATTGCAATAGATTCGTTTATTCAAATTTACTTCTTGAAAATCTGCAACATCTACTACCTCTTTATATTTCAAATCTCTAATTGAAACTAAGGCGACATCTCCAAAAAGATTTAAAGCTATAAATAGCAATAAAATAATTTGCATTATGCTCTTACCTCAAATAACATTCCACCATTTTGTGTTGTTATCTCATCGATTATTTGTCTGTACATCTCTTTTACTGGAAGTACAATAGATGCAAGTTTTCCATTGAGTTCATAGAGTTCTCTTAGATGAAATTCTAGTAAATCAACATCATCTCTAAATTGATTAATATCTACACCTTTATTAATCTCATCTACCAAAATTTGATTTAAAACTTTTTGTGCTTCACTAATTTGCATCATAAGTTCTAATTTTTCATCATTTCTCTCAAGTAGTTTTTCGTGATTTGCATTTTTAACATCTTTTATATCTTCATGTATAGCATTTTTCAGTGCTATAGCTAAATTAATCATACGATTTACTTGACTTTTTATCATTTTGCACCTTTTTCTTTTTCGCTTAAAAATTGAAATAACATAGTACTAATACCAAGAGTTCCAGCACTTTGTCTTGATAAACTTTCCGTGTACATCCCTTTTATTATCTCACTTCCTGTACCTTCACCTGCAACTTTTGTATTTTTAAGTGAAATATCCATTATCTGTTGCATAAAAAAAGCTTCAAAATCATCACAAACTTTTTTGAGTTCTTTCTCATTTTTAGTATGTTTTAAATCATTTAAAACTTTTGTTTCTTTATTTGCACTGTTAGCCATAGTTACATTAAAAAGATTCATTCCTGTATTCATAACAACCCTTAATTTTCAACTCTATCGAAAAAATTACTCTCTTTTAGTCCAGAATTTTTTACATCTGTTGTAACAAAACGGAGTTCAACTCGTCTATTTTCTGTCCCAACATCACTTTTTGGTCTATACGAACTATAAGCAGATACTTTAAGTCTAGCTGGTTCAATTTTATTTTTTATCAATTCTTTAACTATTGAAATAGAACGAAGTGCTGACAAATCCCAATTATCTCTTGCAATTCCACCATTTTTAATTGTTTCATCAACACTTGCATGTCCACCAATCTCTATATCCATGGTATCTTCCATAGTTCTTACAACTCTTGCTATTTTTGTCAAAAACTTCGTCGCCTGCTCATTTTGTATTACATAATCTCCATCAGCAAACATCAAAGATGCTGGGATATCCATAGTGTATTCGTTATTATTTTTTGTTACGACTACCATATCTTCTGTCTCTTTTGAATCACTCGCTTCATTATAAGCTTGTGCAATCTCCTCTAAAGCTTCAATATACTCTCCACTATCATTTCCAGCTCCAGCATCTCCTTCATTTCCAGCTTCTGTTGCGTCCATGTGCTCTTTAGCTAATTTCTCTTTCTCTGCAGTTGCTGTATCTTCGGCTCCTTCAAGAAAACCCATACTTCGTCTCATAACTTCAAAAAATTCTTCTACTTTTTTCTTATCCATCGTAGCCATTGCAAGCAGAAGGATAAAGAAACATAAGAGGAGTGACATAAGGTCACCAAATTGGACTAGCCAACCTGGTAAACACTTAGGGCATTCTGGACATTTATTCTTTGCCATTAATAGCTACTTTTCATCCAGCTACTACAGGAAGTATTGCATTAAGCTTCATTTTAATATTTCCAATAGATTCACCACTAGCTATCATCACTGCACCTTGAATAGTAATCTGATGAGCCGTCAATTCAAGACTATTTTTATTTCCTAGTTTTGTTTCCATGATTCCCGCAAATCCAGTTCCAACTAATGCTCCATAGAGTGTTGTAAGGAGAGCAACTGCCATCGCTGGACCAACGGCTGATGGGTCAGAGAGATTTGCAAGCATCGCAACAAGCCCTACAAGTGTTCCAATCATTCCCATGGCTCCAGCTGTTCCACCAATACTTCCAAACATTGCAATCATAGTTTTATGTCTATTTTCCATATGTTCAAGTTTTGTTTCCATCAAAGCTTCTATCACATCTGGTTTTGTATTATCAACAAGTAAAGCAAATGATTCTTTAAAAAATGGATTTTTCTCCTCCATTATTTTTTGTTCAACTGCCATAACCCCATTTTTCTTGATTTCAGTTGCATAAAAAATAATCTTTTCTATAAGTTCAGGAGTTGATTCAACTGGAACTGGTTTGAATGCAACACCACATGCTTTTCCAAATTGTTTTAAATCTTGTCCTTCATACTGACCCATTGTAACGGTAATCGCTCCACCAAAAACGATAACAACTGATGGAATATCAATATAAGCACCGAATCCAACACCCCCAAGAACAATAGCAAGTGCAACTAATGCCCAAGTACCAGCAAAACCACCAAGACTCGTTTTATCCATTTCCTACGCCTCTACAACTCTAATTTCTTTTCGCCAATATTTTTGATTTTAACACCAAATCTACCATCAACTATAACAGCTTCACCTTCCCCTACCTTAACACCGTTTATAAGAATATCAAGAGGTTCATTGACCATCTGTTCAAGCTCTATAATATGCCCAACATCCCAATTCACAATATCTTTTAAAAGAAAAGTTTTAAGTCCAAGTCGTACACTAAATCGAAGTTTTACGCCAAAAAGAAGCTTGAGATTTTCTACAGATTCATCACCCAAAAGTGCTAAAACAGATGCGGCAGCACCCTTTAAACTTGGAGTATTTTTTCCACCTACAGTTAAATCATCTTCATCTTCTTCATCAACTATCTCTTCACCATCAACAATTTTGCCCACAAATGGTAAAACATCATCACCAAATTGTAAAAATAGACTTACCGATTCTTTATTAAATGTAAAATCAAATCTATACAAATGATTCAACTCTGGTAAAGACGAAATTTGTTTAATTGATGCCTCTTTTTGACTAAAACTAACACCCTTTAAATCTGGAAAATCTTGTGCGTTTATGGTTGTTGATAAACTTCCACAGATTGTACTAATAATCTCTTTGGCAGCATCTAAAATTTCATCATCTATAGAGATTTTGAGTTCTCCAATTCCACCAAGCATAAAATACTCAAATTTAGTGGAGATAAGTGTTGGTAAATAATAAACAATTTGACTTTTGATTCCACTTTTAGAATCCATCCCAACAACAACTTCAATACACTGTTCGTGATCTATTTCACTTTTTGAAGCTACCTTCACACCCTCAATTGAAGAGGTGATTGACAACAAACTTTCAAATGTATTTTTAAATTCGTTACTAAGAATATTTGAGATATCTGCTGCCACTATACTTCCTATTTTTTACTAATTTCTTGTTCTATTGTCTCTTGCAGTTGTGCTTTGAGTCTCATAATTTGGTCTGTTGGAAATTGATATTCCATCCCATCGTTTGAAACTCTTATGAAAAACTCTTTTGTTTCTGTGTCAAATCCAAACTTGACATTATCAAGTATCACCTCTGTTGCTTTTGTCTCTTTGAGTTGGTTATCCGCATTTTTGTATTGTTCATCTGGCTGAATCTTATGTTCTTCATCAACTGAAGCTATTTTTGCTAACTTCTCAACATGATCTACTTTTGCCTGATCCATTATTTCTAATCTACCTAATTGCATTTTATCCTCCTTATAGTTTTTTAATTTCGTTTGATTATATCAAAATATAGTTAAATCACACCGTAAAAAAATAAAAAATAACACCTAAAACTAAGAGATTATTTTACAAAATACCTCTAAAGTGACTCTAGAAAATTATCTAAATTTTCTAATTGAAAATCTATAAAAAATCCATCATACTTTTTAGTAAATAATTGTGATGCTGAGTGAAATTTCAAATTTTGAAGCAATTGAACCCCACTTATATACTTTGCATTATTATCATTGTATTCAAATTGTAATTCACCAATTGTAGCTAAGGCATTACTTTCATCTCCCATACTAAGGTATGCTCCTGAAAGGAGATCTAAAGTATAAATATCATTTAATTTATAATCTCTCTGTAAAGATTCCATAATTTTAACCGTTGCCCTTGGAAATCCATCATATAGTTGCACTATTGCTTTAGTTCGTAAATAAGATGGGCTTCTTTCATTCTTGATATTAAAATCAATTTTTTTATAAATTCCTAACGATTTGACAATCTCTATATAATATTGAGTTATAATAGGAGGTCCTTTTAAAAAATAATCATTATAACTTTTTGGTAAACTATCTTGAAGTCGTGAGATATATTTATATTGACTCTCTGTTGGTTTTTTTACTAAACTTCTAAGTAAAAAAACCATTGGGTCTTTGACATCAGCTGCAAGTAATGGTTCATTACCTTGCATTGTTTTATTTTTTTTCATACTTGCTAGAAAATCTAAGCCTCTAAGAAAAATAGATTTTCTATCATAAAGAGAAACATTTTTACCATCTAAAATATATTTACTATCATAAATCAATTTGTAAATGTATTTTCCAAGATACTTATAACTTCCCGTATTACTTAAAAGATTATTTTTAAGTTTTTCAATATCTGGTTTTGGCATCTTTATCTCACCTCTTGTTGCACATATCAATGCCATTGCACCATAGAGTTTATTTGAACGACTTAAATCATAGGCTCTTTTAAAATATTTATATCCATTAATAAAATCAAAATTTTGTGCATAACTGAGTCCCAAATTATAGTATTCATACGATTTTACGATATCTTTTTTATCAACCATTTGTTGTAACTTTACCGTTCTTATAATTGGGTCCTCTTTTACAATATTTACAAACTGTTTATTATAGTCTATCATCAAATCAAGTGCTTCAATATTATTTGGATTTTTAAGTACAAATCCAAGGGTTGAATCTGTATAAATCTCTTTATTATCAACAAAAATAAAAGGTGCAAAATAAAAAATCATATCTATTGTTCGATTTGGATTAAACTCTGTAACTCTTTTAAAATATTCTTTTGTATCAAATTTTTTCGGGTTAAAGAATATTTTGATAGGCATTTTTTTATTTGCTTCAAAATCATTCTCTTTTTTTCGTATAGTTTCTATATCATCTTTTATTTTCGATAAATTATTTGATTTAATATTTACAAACATTTTAAGCCATAAAATATTATTTATCATCGCAGGATCACTATACTTTAATATTGAAGAGTCAAGATATATGCTAGCTCGCTCAAAATCATTTGTTTTAAGATAGAGTAATCCAAGTTTTAATGGGTCTTCTTCTTTGAGAGTATGTAAAATATTAAGAGCCATACTATAATCTTTTAAAATAATATGAGTATCTGCTAACAACCTCTTTACATTTTCTGTATATTGTTTAGTTGAAATCTTTTTTGCCGTACTTAAGATAGTTGCAATATATTTTCTGTCATTTGTAATAAGATAAAGATAAAATGAAGCACTGATATATGAAAAACTATCTTGTTTTGCTACTTCTTTAAAATCGTAAATTTTCTTAAGATACAAATAAGCATTATTCATAGATTTAAGTTTATAGTAGGCGATACCAATATTTAAAAAAGAG
>RRZU012880519.1_pt1 | contig 37599 bp, 42 predicted proteins | sample 2165561 | NCBI WGS metagenome assembly RRZU01 (sample SAMN10456909, study PRJNA506462) | wastewater metagenome | isolation source: wastewater sludge | place: USA: Moscow, Idaho | reverse complement strand
TTCATTTATTTGAGATGATATATATTTAATTTGTGTCATATTTATTATAATTACGATTTAAATACTTTTTTATTATTATATTTAAATATCAAAAAAGTAGAGTTTTTTTATTTACTCTACTTTTTGGGGGGCAGTTCATTTTAGCTTTTTTTAGTATTTTAAAGTTTTTCAATGTAGGTGTGAACCTATATATTCACCCTTTTGTAAATTAAAACATTTTTAGGCAAACACATAGGTCTGCCCCTACATATATTTTTTTCGGAACGAAAATATTCGTTCCCTACATTTCTTTTACTCTCTTATTCTCTTTTTCTTTTCCTCTCTATTTATAAATAGGAAATTTTTCACATAAATTTAAAACTTCTCATTTTAAAACATTTAATTCATTAATTAATTCTACATTTTCAAAAGCTTTAACACTATCATCAACCACATATTTTTTTAAAGTAGAAATAGTTTTAAAAATAATTTCTCAAATAATTTCCATTTCATACTCTTTCATTCATCTAGTTGTAATTGCTGGAGTTCAAATTCTAATTCCACTTGGATCTAAAGCTTTTCTTGTGTCATATGGAATCATATTTTTATTAGTTGATAATCATACTTTTTCCAAAGCAATTTCAGCTTGTTTTCAAGTTATAGAAAAACTTCAAAAAACATCAACTAACATTAAATGATTATCAGTTCAGTTTGAAATAATTTTAAATCAATTTTTCATTAAATTATTTGCTAGAGTTTGAGCATTTTTAACTACTTGTTTTGAATACTCTTTAAAACTTGGTTCTAAAGCTTCTCTAAAAGCAACAGCTTTTGCAGCAATTAAATGTTCATGAGGACCTCATTGAACTCAAGGAAAAACAGCTCTTGCAATATCTTTTGCAAATGCTTCTTTTGACATAATAATTGCTCCTCTTGGTCATCTTAAAGTTTTATGAGTAGTTGTAGTAACAATATCACAATAAGGCACAGGATTTTCTAAAACTCAACCTGCAATAAGACCTGCAATATGAGCAATATCAGCCATTAATACAGCTCAAACTTTATCAGCAATTTCTCTAAACCTTTTCCAATCTAAAGCTCTTGAATAAGCTGAGAATCAAGCTAAAATCATTTTTGGTTTATGTTCAATTGCAAGTCTTTCAACTTCATCCATATCTATTAGTTCAGTTTCTTTATCTAAAGTATATGGAACAATATAATATAATAATCCTGAAAAATTTAGAGGATGACCATGACTTAAATGACCTCATTGATCCAAAGATAAACCTAAAACTGTATCTCCTGGTTTTAAAACAGCCATATAACAAGCTAAATTTGCAGGACTTCAAGACAAAGGTTGAACATTTACATATTCAGCTCCAAAAAGTTCTTTAGCTCTAGAAATAGCTAAATTTTCAATTTGATCAATAAATTCTTGTCCAGCATAATATCTTTTTCCTGGATATCATTCACTATATTTATTAGTTAAAATACTTCAAGCTGCTTCTAAAACATCTCTTGAGACATAATTTTCAGATGCAATTAATTCTAATTCAGTTTCTTGTCTATTTGCTTCTTTTTCAATTAAATCAGCTAATATTGGGTCATTTGTTTTTATCATAAAAAAATATTAAAAAATAAATTATATTTCATTATACAAAATTTTTTAAATAAGCAAAAAGAAAAACAAGAATTATTCTTGTTTTAATATAGTAAATAATAATTAATCAAAAAGGAAGTATTTTTCTTGAAAAAATTAAAAATTTTAATGAGCTGTATAAAAATACAGTGAATGAATTTTTTATTTTTAAATGGAAAAGACGACTTTTTCATTAATTATTTAGTAATTTATTAATTTCTTCTTCCATTTCTATCATTCTTGGTAGAGAAATTTTTACCCTTTCTATCACTTCAATATCTGTATATCTTGAAAAAATATCATCAAATCTTTGCTTTAAAGTAACTCTTTGCATATTTTGATTATAATAACAATCAGAAATACAAACTATTTTATTTTCTAGGTTTTTAGGAAGCAACTCAGGTCTTTCAATTCATTGTAATTTAAAATATTCATACCAAGTTCAGTGAAAAATAATATCTGCAATTTCATCAAGTCATTCTTCTTTTAAAATATCAACAGAATTAAATTCATGATCTCAGGTTCTTGATTTTCAAATATCATGTAAATATCATCACATCATTACTTTTTCTGCATTTATATTTAATTTTGGATGAATATTATTTATTTTTGTAGCTATTTCTAATGCAATTTCTCCTACTCAAATAGAATGGTTTATAGTTCTTTCAGGAGTATTGTGTTTTTTTAGCAGTTCTAAAGCTTTTTCTTTTGAATACATATTTTTTAATTAAATTTTTAAATTTTTAAAATCTATTATTTATTCCTTATTTCCTTCACTTAGGCTTAAGGGAAGGATGCCTGAAAGGCAGGATGGGTTAATTATTTTTTTCATTAATTTAACTAATTATAAGAAAAATTAAATTAAAGCAAAAAATAAAGTAGATTAATCTACTTTATTTGTACTTCAAGTATTATTTTCTTCAACTTTTGCTTCAGGTTTTGGATTTTCTTTATAATATTCATCTATAGCTAGTGATGCATTATCTAATTTTAAATATTTATCCATAATAGTTTTTGCAACTTCAAGTTGTCTATCATAAAATTGAAATTCATTTTCTTTTCCTGGAACTGGAGTATAATCTTCTCTTTGTAATTTTATTTCAATATCAGGATTTATCCCATTATGATCAATAGAAACATCTTTTGGAGTATACCATTTTGCAATAGTTAATTTTATCATACTTCCATCTTTTAGAGAAAATGGTTGTTAAACTGATCATTTTAAATATGATTTTTCTCAAACTAAAATTGCTTTATTATAATCTTTTAATGCTCAAGCTGTAATTTCTGAAGCTGATGCAGAATTTCAGTTAATGAGAATAATTATTTTTTTACCAAAAATATTTCAAGTATTATTTGAAGTATAAACTTCATTTAAAGCTGAATTTGTAAATTTTGTAGTTACTAAAGGTTTTCATTTTTCAATAAAATTAGATAAAATTTCAACAGCACTTTGTAAATAACCTCCTCAATTATCTCTTAAATCAATAATTACTCATTTTATTTTTTCATCATTTTTAAAAGTATTTAATAGTTCTAAAAATTCACTTGCTGTATTTTCTCAAAACATATTTAAAGAAATATATCAAATATCGTCTCTTTTTATATCAGTTGTATCCACTGATGGAATTTTTATTTTTTCTCTTGTTATTTCTTTTATTAAAATATCTGTTTCTCAAACTCTAAGTATTTCTAAATTTACTTTAGAACCTGATGGTCATTTAATTAATTCAACAGCTTTTGTTGTATCCATTCAAGCTAGAGAAATAGAGTTTGCTTTAATAATAATATCTCATTTTAATAAACCTCATTTTAAAGCTGGAGATCATTTTATCATTGAATCAACTAAAACTCACAATTCATGTTTTTTTATTACAGCTCAAATTCATTCAAAATCACCTGATAAAACATTATTAAATTGTTTTGTTGTTTCAACATCCATATATTCAGAAAATTTATCTCATAGAGAATCTGTTAATCCTGAAATAATTTTTTTGATAATTTCATCTTGCTTTATCTCATTTTTTCAATAAAAATTATTTGTGATAATATTATATGCTTCCCAAAATAGTGATAAATCAATATTTTGAGAGTTTTTAACATTTAGTTGTGAAATTCATTGTGAAAAATTTAGAGAATTTTGTAAGTTTTCTTTTAAATCAATGCTTTCTCTAGTAAAAAATCATAATCAAAAACTTGTTAAAAAGATTATAAAAACTAGTAAGAAACTTTTTAAATTTTTGCTTGTATTCATTTCTTTGTTAAATAATAAGTAAATAATTTATTAACATAAACATAATAACAATTTATCATTTAAACACAAGTCAATAATAATTTTTATTTAATGTTAAAAAAATGTAAAAAGTCATTTTTTTCTTTTAAAATAGATAACACAAGTACATTTTAAAAAATTGTGTTAAAAAGTCTTAAGTTAGTTTTATTGTATTTTAAGGCTTTTTAACATTTTAACATAATTTATTATTACTATTACTATAATATATAAATATATTTAAATAAAAGAATAAAGAGAAAAATATGTTAAAAAATTTTGCAATTTAAAAAAATATATGATAAGATGTAAATATATTAATTTATTAAATATAAAAATATGATTTATGAAATATTTAAAAAATATTCTCAAACTTCAAAAAGAAAAAAAATAATTATAACAATTATTAATTCTTTACATATAAATGATTCTCAAAAAAATCTATATTTAGAAAGTCTTGATTTTCTTGATTTAGAATGATTAGATCAATTATATAATTCTTTACAAGAATTTATTTGAGAAATAGAAAAGACTAATTTGGAAGATATTAGAAATGAAAATTTCACACAAATTTCAGGTCTTAGAAAAAAAGAAGCAGTCGAAAAACAAAAAGATATAAATAGTTTTTGATTTTTATTAAATAATTTATAATATATGAGTGAAAAACAAAATGAAAATTCTTGAGCTTTAGAACAAGCTCCTAAAATAGATAGAGAAACAAGAGTAAATTTATTAAAAGAAAAAAGAAATATTTGAGATATTTTAAATTCTTTAGAATGATTAACAAAAGAAACTATAAATTTAAAAAAAGATTGTGATTCAATTTGATTATTTGTGGAAGCTTCACAATTATGAGAAAAATGACAAGAAAGTACAAAAAAATTTGAAGATTTTTTTAATACAAATTTATTAAAATCTAGAACAGTTTAATTAAAAAATAATAATTTATTTTATGAAAAATTTTAAAGTTGAAGTCTCAAAATGAGTTGAGAAATTTACATTTATAAGACAAGCAGAAGCTGAATTATTTTTAAGAGAAACTCTTCATAAAGAAGGGTTTACTATTTTGTCTATTGTTCAACTTTGAGAAGAAGTAAATATTTCTTGAAATAAATTTTTATTTGATTTTATTACTAAAGATTGAGAAGAAAAAACTTGAACTATAGCTTCATCTGATTTATTTAAATCTTATGTAAAAATTAAATATAGTTTATGATATAATCTTAAATATATTTATGATAAAAAAGATACAAGTATTAATGAAAAAGAAAAAATAATTCATGATTTAGAATGACAATATGAGATTTTTAAAGAAATAAATAAAAAAGCTCAACAAAAAGAAGAAGATAAAATAAATAAAACTATTAATACAAAAAAAGAAGAAGATAAAAAAGATGATAAATTTTATTTACAAAAAGAATTAGATTTTGTTTACAATATTTTAGATAAAACTTTAGACAAAATTAAATTAATTCTAACTTATGATGAAGAATTTATTAATTTTGAAAAAAAAGATAAATTAAAAAATATTTATAATGAATTAATTAAATTAAAATCATCTACAAATCTTGCAAAATTAAGAGAAATTTGAGAAACGGCATTACTTAAAATATGAGAAGTTGAATTAAATATTTTAAATCAAAAAAAAGATTTAGATTCAAAAGCTTTATTAAAAGATACAAACAAATTACTTAAAAAAATAGGTTCAAAAAAAGCTTTTTATGAAGATTCAAAAGATTTATGAAAAATTTTATGAAATTATTTTAATTTATTAAAATCAAATCTAAAAAATAAAGAAAAAAAACAAAAAATAGATACGACTTCAACATCTTTTTTAAAGTTAAAATTAACTTATGATAGATATAATTTTCAACTTAAAAAATTAAATAAAGAATGTTTAACTGATTTTATAGTTTTTATTATTCCAACAAAAGAAAATAAAGAAAAAGTTGAAATATATAATATTAAAAGAAAAGTTATTAAACAAAATTTAGCTATATTAGAAAAAAGAATTAAAAATCAATTTATTCAATATTCAAAAATAGTTAAATGATATGATTATATTGTTTGAAAAGTTTTGGATTTACTAAAATTTTTCCAAAAACCAGTTATATATTTAAACATTTTTTATTCATTTATATTTTTAATATTTTTTATTTCACAATATTTTAATAATTCAATAATTAATATTAATTACACATGATTATTTTATTTTGTATATTTAAATTTAGTAATATTTTTACTTAGTTTATCAAGATGAATAATTTCTATGAGTTTTTATATTGTAATTTTATCATTTTTGTTTATATTTTGAGTGATTAACTTTTAATCACTCTTTTTTTTATGAAATATTTATTTTTAGTAATATCTTTGATTTATTCATTTATTTTTTATTGTTTTTATACTTTATCTTTATGAAAAGATATTTTTTTTAGGCCATTACAAAATATTTTTTTTAAAGTAAGTGATATGTCTTTATATTCAGAATGATTTTTAATATCTTCTACAACAGATGTTATATTGCAGTCAATTTGTTGAAATATGCTTGTAAATGTAATAATTTTTATAGTTATTTGAATATTTTTATTTATATTTTTTTCTTGAATTAAAAAAGAAGAATCAAAAAATTCTTTAGATATTATTTGATGAATAAAATCTATTTTTACTTGAGAAAATATCAAATCTTGAACTAAAGTTTTTACTCATTATATTTGATTTATTTTGTTTTATTTATCAATATTTTTTATTTCAAAAAGCTTTTCTTTTATAAGTTTTTGATGGCTTATTTTTATAATAAATATTATAATTTTTGCATTTTTTTATTTATCAAAACATTCACAAATTTCATTTACTTTTTTAAGAATCAATACTATACTTTTCTCTATTAGTTATGTTTTTTCTTATTTATATATTATTATTTCAAAAAATAATTTCTTTTGAGTCATTGATTTTATAAACTCATTTTTGGTAATTATTTCTTTTCCACTATATATTTATTATGATAAAATTATAAATTATAGTAAAAAAATAAATGATTCAGTTATTATTCATTTTTCAGTTTATATTTTTTGAGTTTTTTTGTTTTATCTTAATTTAATAATAAACTCAGGTTTTATTTTTTGGATAAGTTTTATTGCTAGTTTATTTTGAATTTTATGGTTTGTTTATTTTCCAAAACTATTTATTTTTAAATGAAATAAATTTATTTTTAAATATATTTGAATAATTTTTTCATACATTGGTTCTTTATTTTGAATTATATATTTGCTTTTTGATTTTTCTTTTTTGAGTTATATTATTTCAATAATTCTAATATTACAAAGTATTTATAATTATTTAATTCATAATAAATATTCTAATTACATTTCTTATGTAATTTCATTATTTTTATGATGTTTTATGTTTTATTTTATACTTTTGCATTTCAATATTTTTTATTTTGAAACAGTAGAATTTTTTATTTTAAATATTTTATTTTCAATTATTTTTATAGTTGCAAGTTATATTTTTAAGTTAAAATTAAATCTAGATTATTTTATAATGCATATTTTTTCTTATTTAATAAATATTATTTGAATAATTTTGTATTTAATTTATAATGTCAAAAATATTGAAATTTTGTATGTTTGAATATTTTTACTTGTAGAATCTCTGTATTTTTTTGCAAGTTATAATAAATTGAAAGAATAAAATATTTTGTCATTCTGATGAAAATCAGAATCTTTTGATTAAATTTTTCAATTTTTTTAAAGGAATATTTATTTAAGATCCTGAAATAAATTCAGGATGACAAACTGTTAATTCTATCTTTTCTTTTTTAAATTTACTATTTAATACTTTTTTTATGCCAACATTAAAACAAATTTTTGAAACAGCAATTGAACTTTGAATTGAAAATGATGTAAGAACTAAAGATGAAATTAATAATTATTTATCTGAACAAAAAGAAGCTTATGAAAAATTAGAAGAATCAAAAAAACAATATTTTGACTTAGATTATTTAACAAATCCATATTCTGACTCAAAAATTTATCATTGAGATGAAAATTTAGAAATTAAAAAAATAATTATTTGAGTAGATGTTGAATGAAGTGAAATTTTAGTAGTAAACGAATATAATAAACTAAATCCAAATTCAAAAATTGATGCAATACTTTGACATCATCCTGAATGAAAAGCTTTAGTTGATCTAACTTCTATTTTAAAAACAGTATTAAATTCAGTTGATATGAGTTTTTGAATTCCTGTGAATCAAGTTGAAAAATTAAATTGTGAAAGAGTTTGAAAATTACAAAGATGATTATCTCCTCTAAATTACAATAGATCAGTTTCTATTGCTAAAATGCTAGATATTCCATTTTTTTGAATTCATACACCAGCAGATAATATGTGTTATAAATTTATGGAAAAAATGCTAGAGGATAATAAATCTAAAATTAAAAAATTAAAAGATATTATTGACCTTTTAGAGGAAAATCCTGAAATGCAAATGTCTAAAAAAAATGGAGTTTGACCACAAATTTGGGCTTGAAGTGAAGATTCTTTAGCTTGAATTATTGCACTTCCTTGAATTACATGAGGAACAAGTGGTTCAAAAGATATGTATGCAAAATATGCTGAGGCTTGAATTTGAACTATTTTAATGATGCATATAAGTGAGGAACATCTAGAAGAAGCTAAAAAACACAATTTAAATGTAATTATGACTGATCATATGGCTTCTGATTCTCTATGACTTAACTTAATTGCTGATGAATATGAAAAAGCTTGAGTTGAAATTATGGAATTTAGTTGATTTATGAGATTTAGTAGAGTAAAAGAAAAAGAATTTAAAAAAATAAAAATTGAAAAAAAATAGAAAAGTAGAATAAAGAATTTAGAGACAAAAAATTTTTTGTCTCTACTAAAAGAAATATAATATTTTTTATTAAATAAAATATGAAAAAAATTAGTATTTGAGTTGTTTCTTCAGATAATAAAGCTGAAAAAACATATAGTAATAATCCAGATGATATTAAAAAATTTTGTAGAGAAATTACAAAAAATATATCAGATGAAATTTTTGAATGTAGAAAAAAACAAAAAAGATTGTTACAAAAAATTTTTGAATATAAAAATAATAATAAAATTAAATAAAAAAAAGAGGTTGGAGAAAAATTTTTCCTGACCTTTTTTTTGTATTTACTTTGATATTTAAGAGACGATAAATCGGTGTCTCTACTGTATTTTTTAAAAATTATTCTATGTTCCTTCTTGATATTATTGCCCCGAAAAAATGTATTAAATGTCAAAAAATTGGTAATTATTTGTGTAAAACTTGTTTGGAAGAAATTTGATACCATGAAGATATTTGCTATGTTTGTAAACAAAAATCTCAAAATTTTAAAACTCATTGGTATTGTGAAAATGACCACACTTATTTTAAACAAATATTAATTTTGACTCATTATAAAAATTTTAATATAAAATATTTAATAAAACAAGCAAAATTTCACCATAAATTTGAAATATTTGATGATTTTGCTAAATATTTGGTAACTTTACTTCAAAATAATTTAGATACCCAAGAAAACAAAATTATCCTAATTCCTGCTCCAATGTTTTTTCTTAAAAAACTCTGGAGATGATATAATCAGGCAGAAATTTTAACAAAAAAAATAGCAAAATACTGAAATTATGAATATAATTCTAAAATTCTTAAAAAAATTAAACATACAAAACCTCAATCTCATCTCTCAAAAACTCAAAGAATTGTAAATTTATCTAATAGTTTTAAAATAAATTTAAGAGAATTAGAAAAATATAAAGACTACACTTTTGTAATAGTTGATGATGTAATTTCTACTTGAACAACAATTAATGAAATATGAAAAATACTTAAAAAACACAAAATACACAAATTAATTTGACTTTTTTTAGCATCTTGATAAAGTAATTTGAAATTTTATATTATTAATTTTATTTTATGGAGGTAAAAATGGAAATTTATAATGAAGACTTAGAAAAACAAGATTTATCAAAAATGACAGTTTTAATGCAGTTAGTAACAAGAAAAACTGCAAAAAATTTAAATAATATTTTTACAAATAAAATTTCTCTTAATTATTTAGAAGAATATTATTTAAATGATAAAGTATTTTTAGATATTATCACTTGAAATAAAGTAAATTAATTTATTTTTTAAATTTTTATATTATGTCTATTATTAATAAATTAGAGGAATTTTATTCAGAAAATGAATTAAAAAGTAAAGTAAAAATAAATATTACTGAAGAAAAAATTGAAGATGATTGATCTCAAACTCTTGAATCTTGGGATAATTTTACTAAAGAAATTTCAAATAGAGTTGAAATTGAAATCATTAATTCTCAATGAATTGTAAATAAAAAATCAAAATTATATAAAAAGAAAAATTATAATATGCAATTATTTCCACAAGACAGAAATGATATTAATTAAAAAAGAGTCAATGACTCTTTTTGTTAAAATAGCTAAAATTTAGCTATTTTTTTTAATTCCTCAAATTCTTCTTCTGTTAAAAGAATTTCAGAAAATCTTTCAAAATTTTCTTTTAAATACTGAATTTGTTCAGTATTTAATGAAAATTCTATACATTTTGTTTGATTTTCATTATCAAACAAATTAAGTAAATTATTATATTCATTATAATAATCTTCTAAATATATTTCACAAGTTTCAAATACAAACTTATGAAATAAAGTAAAAAAAATGTAAACAAAATCATTTTCATGAGGAACTGTTTCTTCAATATTAAAGATTTTGTTTAATATATGATTTTTATCAATAGTCATATAAATCCCCCTTTTTTATTTAATGTACCTATAAAATAAATATTTTAATATAAAAGTCAATTTTTTTCTTAAAAATAATAAAAACTTGAAAAATAAATTTAATGATTATAATTTCTTAAAATTTATTAATAATTACAAAAATATGTTTAAAATGGTTGTTTTTGATTTAGATGGAACTTTAGCTCCTTCTAAATGACAAATGGATGCAGAAATGGTTGAATTATTTAAAGAATTACTTAAAACTTATAAAGTTTGAGTTATGTCTTGATGAGATTATTCTCAATATGAAAAACAAATTTTACCATTTTTGTGAAATGATGAGAAAATACTAACAAATCTTTATGCTTGTCCAACTTGTTCAACAAAACTATATTTATATAAAGATTGAGCTTGGAATAAAGAATATTCTCTTGATTTTACTGCTGATGAAAGACAAAAAATTATTTGAGTATTAAATAAAGCAATAGTTGATTTAAACCTACAACCAGAAACAACTTATTGAGATTTAGTTGAAGATAGATGAACTCAAATCACATATTCAGCTCTTGGTCAAAAAGCACCACTTGAAGTAAAACATACTTGGGACCCAGATTTTGAAATCAGAAAAAAAATTAGAGATTATATAATAGATGATTTAGTTTGATATAATATCCTAATTGGTTGAGCAACTTCAATAGATGTTACTAGAGAATGAGTTGATAAAGCTTATTGAGTTAGAAAATTATCTGAATTAACAGGGATTTCTTTAGATGAAATTATTTTTGTTTGAGATGCGGTTTTTCCTGGATGAAATGATTTTCCACCTCTTGAAATTTGAGTTACTTCAAAAAGAGTATTTTCAGTTGAAGATACAAAAAAATACATCAAAATGCTTATTACAAAATAATAATCAATAATTCCTTCCCTTAGACTTAAGGGAAGGTTGCCTGAAAGGCAGGATGGGTTAATTAAAATTTTTTCAGATTTATTTTTTTGACTTTTTTAAAAATTTATTACAATTATTTTGTAATAAAAATAATTAAAGGAGGAATTTGTATGTTTTATATTAAATTATCGTTATTATTGTTATTAGATTTAGTTCTATTGGCTATGCTTCAATATGGATTAAATTACTATTTATTATTTATTTTTTTAATATTTAATGTACAAATTCTGAATTTTTTATTTACTGAATTTATATATTATCTATTATTTAATATTGGAAGAAAATTTCCTATATTATATGTTTTATGACTTGATAATTCAAGTCATTTTTTTATACAAAAATATAACTTGACAATATATAAAATATAGTTTATGATTAAAAAAATATTTCATAACTATAAATTTATGAATACAAAAAATAAAATTTCCCCCAATCAGACTTCCATAAATTTTGAGGAGGCTATAAAATTAAGAAAATTACAAAATAATACTAATGTAAAATCCAGAATTTCAGATGTTTTGGAAGATAAAAATATTCCAAAATTTGTAAAAATATCAATTCCTCATAGTGAAAATGAACTTTCTGGAGTTGAATTTTATAATTCAAAAATTAGAAAAATTAAATTTACTGATAAATTCAAAGAAAAAATTCAATTAAACTTAAATTGGGATGAATATTATTTAGAAGAATTTACAAATTATTCATCAAATGATGATGAAATCACTAATTATATTGCAAAAAACCTTAAAGTTTTGTCTTATAATAAATTTTTATGAAACAAATCTTGAGTTGATATTTACTGAAAAACTCTAAAAGATTCTGATAAAAAATATTATAATTATGCAAAATATGTGGTTGAATTTGGTCCATATTTTGAAAATGAGTTAGAAAAAACTGCATAAAAAAGAGACTTTAAAGTCTCTTTTTTGCTTTTAATAAGGTACATTTTGTGTTTCAAGTAATTTGTACATTATAGAATTTTTATCTTTAAAATCTCAAATCAAAATATTTCTAGCTTCAGTTGTTTCATCTTTTGAAATACTTCAAGAATGTCTTTTTGATGATAAAACTTCAGTTTTATTTAGTTTTGTAAATAATTTCATAAAATCATCATCAAGTAAAATATTGCTTAAATCAACATATTTTTCTAAATATTCTTTAAAACATCTACCATAATCATACATTTGAGAATCCTCTTTTATAAGTCTTAAAAGCCCAAATAGTCTTCATGTGCTCATTATGTATTTTTTTGTAACTATCATATGTAGAGATTTTTCAAGTGGGTCATTTACTCTTAAAATGATTTGATTTTTCTTTTTTGCATATTTTCTGAAATTATTAGTTATAAAACTTTCAATAAATAAATCAAAAACTTTATGATAACCACTTATAACAGAAAATCAGTCAATATTTGGATTTTTTTTCATATTGAAAAAATTTACTTCAGCAGTTGTAATTCATTCAATAGTTCAATTTGGTGCATTTAAAAGCATTAAATCACCAAAATAATTTACAATTTGATTAGCAATGAGCTCTTCAATGTTTTCTTTTAAGAAATCATCTTTGATATCTTGAGTAAATTTTTTAGTTTTACTTTTTGAAAATCTCAAGCTTTGACTCTTAACTTCTCTTTTTATCCAGCTTGAATATCTTTCATTTTTCTTTTCTAATTCCAAAATTTGTACTTTTAAACTCTCAATTTCTAACTCTAAGTTATTTTCTTGACTCATAATAAATATATTTTATAAAGTAATTATCTTTATTATATCACAAAAATTAATAAAAAACAAAAAAAAGAGAAAAAAAGTCATAAAAATATTTGACTTATTAAAAAAGATATGCCATAATATATTTGTAATACTTATTGATGGTGTTTATACCACCGAAACAAAATAGAAAAAATAAAAACAAAAAATTAAAAAGTATAAAAAAGTATAAAAATAAAAATTTCTTAAAGCTTATGGGGTATTTAATATATCTTATAATGACTTTGGGACAAGGAGGGAGAATATCCTTGTGAAAAATATACCGAAAATAAGTATTATTGTGGTTTTCCACAAATTTATAAAACTCTATACAATCCCGATAAATATATGCAATGGGGATTCAAAGTATAGAGTTTATTTTATGTTTAAAAAAATGTGAAAATTTAATAAAGTTAACTTAGTTAAAATACTTATTTTGCTTCCATTAGGCTTAAGGGAAGCTGTCCTAAAAGGACTGATGGGTTAATTATTTTTACTTTAGATATTCATCTAAAATTACAGGATTATTTTTTTGTTGAAAAAAAATACTTTTTAAATATAATATGCAAGCTTTATTTTAGATTAATTTATAAACATTATAAAAAATGGAAACAAGTATAAAAAAATTAGAACATTCAATTGTTGAATTAACTATCGAAGAAACAAGTGAAAATATATTAAAATATAGAAAAAAAGTTATTTCTCATTTAGCTAAAAATGCTGAAATTAAAGGTTTTAGAAAATGAACAAATATTCCAGAAGCAGTTATTTTAAAAAATTATTCTGAAGAACAAATTCTTGCTTTTTCTATTGATGAAGCTTTAAAAGATTTATATAGTAAAGCTTTAAAAGATAATAATATTTTCCCTATTACTCAAGGTGAAGTTAAAGAAATTATTTCTCAATCTCCACTAAAATTAATAATGCATGTTGAAGTATTCCCAGAAGTTGAAATTAAAAAATGATATAAAGATGTAAAAGTTACAAAAACTGAATTTTGAGTTGATGATGCTGAAGTTGAAACTGCTTTAGAAGAAATTCAAAATAGATTTACTAAATTTGTTACTACACAAGCTTGATATGAAGCTAAAAATGGTGATAAAATGGTTATTTCTACTCAAGGTTTTGATGCTGATGGTAAAAAACTTGAAAATACAAATATGGAAGAATATCCTTTAGTTCTAGGAAGTAATATTTTAGTTCCTGGTTTTGAAGAACAATTAGTTGGAAAAACATCAGGAAATACTTATACATTAGATATTGTTTTCCCTACTGATTATCATAATGCAGATTTTGCTGGAAAAAATACTAAATTTGAAGTAACTATTTGAGAAATTCAAACATCTGTTAAACCAGAATTTACTCCAGAATTTATTAAACAATTAAGAGGTAAAGATTTAGATTTAGCTGGATTTAAAGCTTTAATTAAAGAAGAATTATTTGAAACAAAAGAAAATAATGCTAGAATTCAAGATGAAAATAAATTAATGGATGAATTAACTAAATTTGCTACTATTGATTTTGGTGAATCTATACTAAAAAATCAAGTTTCAAAAGTTTATGAAGAAATTAAACAAAATATTGCTTCATCAGGGGCTAAAACTCTTGATTATATTTCATCTCTTGGAATGACTGAAGAACAATATATTGAAACTCAAGTTAAACCAGTTGCTGTAAAAAGATTACAAGCTGAATTAATTCTACATAAATTACAAGAAATTGAAAAAGTAGTTGTAAAAGATGAAGAAGTAAATTCTGAAATAGAAAAAATTATGTCTAGATTTGAATCAGAAGATGTTAAATCAAGATTAAAAGAATTATATGTTCCAGGAACAAAATATTATGAAGAATTAAAACAAAGAATTACTTATAAAAATGTAATTGATTCATTTTTAGTTTAATAAATAGTTTATTTTCTTAGTTTTCCAAACAGCTAAAGCAGTTTGTTGACAGCTTGTTAATAGAATGCTTTAGTTTTCTGATTAAGGATTTATAATATTTTAAGTATACATAAAAAATAGAGATGTTTCTTAGAAACATCTCTATTTTTTATGTATTTTTTTTCAAAAAATTATTTATTATTTTTACTACAATATTTGTTTTTTGAGAACTAATTTCATTTCATGCTAAAATCATTGAAACTAAAGACAAATTATTATTTTTAATAAAATCAGTTTTCCCTTTTATTAAATCTTTGTATTCAAATTCATTTTCAATAAAATTAAATTTTTTAATACAATGCATATTATTTTTAGCAAGAGTTTCAGGATTTAATCAATTTTTTAAAAAATTATAATTTCATTCTCCAAGCATACAAATGTTTGTAGGAATCAAAATATTTGGAAGTAAATCTTTTAGTGAAATATAAAGTCATTCTTCCCAAATTGATAAAAATTGTTTTTTTTCTTCAATAAATGAATTTTCATCATCAAGTTTTTTAAGTATTTCAATAGTTGTAATTTGAGAATGTTTTGATTTAATATATTTTATAAGTTCATTTATTCAAATATCTATTTTTGAAAATCACATAATTACTCATTTTTTTTGTAAAATAAATGAAGTTTTATTAAATCAAACATTTATAAATAATACATCTTCAAAAGCATAATTTGATTTTTCAAATAGTTTAGGAATACTAATCTCTACAGGAATTATTGAATCTATTTTTTTTGATAAATTTCTAGCTAAACTAGTTAAAATATTGTATCTTGATGCTGGGATAAACACATTTAATACTGATAATTCTACATTTTCTCAAACAAATCATATAGGGTTTACTACTTTTAATCAGTCAATTTGCAAATCAGTAATAGTTGAAGTTATTAATTTTGTGTCAACATCATTGTATCAAGTTTGTTTATTTATTTGTAGTTTTGCTTTTTTTAATGCTTGTTTTTCTATTTTTCAAATAATATTATCTAATTCAGAAATATCAATTTTATCATTTTTTGAACCTCTTGTATAATTTAGTTTAGTAGCAAAAGAAAATACTAAATTACTTGCAATATTTATAATAATTTCTTTAGGAATTACTTCTATTTCTTTATATAATTTCTCTAAACATGCATTAATAGATTCTCAAACTCATTCAATACTTGCTATTTCTCAAGCAATAATATTTGTTTGTTCTTGTCTTTGTTCAGCATATCACAAAACAGTAATTTCATTGTTTTTATACTGACAACAAGCAATTTTTACTTTATATGTTCATATTTCGATCACTAAAATATTTTTAGGATCTATAAATTTTTTTATAAAATACACTTTTTTAAAATTATTTATAAATTATTTATTTTAAATTCTTTTGTCATTCTGAATTTATTTCAGAATGATTAAATAGGTTTTTAATTATCTATTTTTGAACTTCTCTTCAAATCTGTCTAAGAATTTCATTTCATTTTTCGATTTCTCAAATAGAAATATAACTCATTGCTAAATCTTCAAGAATTAATTCATCATTAGGAGTAATATTTAGTCATCTTTTTAAAACAGCAATTCATCTTAATGGTTCTCAAATATTAGTATAAGCCCATCAAAGATTTCTTAAAACTTCAGGATTGTTTTGCATTAAATTATTTGATTTTTTAAGATATTCAATAGCTTCTTCAAATTTATTTGTAGCAAGTAATATAAATCACTTTAGATAATTTCAAGTAGCTGATTCTGGGTTTATTTTTAAAGCAAAATCTATTGCTTTTTTAGCTTTTGTTTTTTCACTTGTGTACAAGTAAATATCTGCTAATTCCTCATAAAGCCTATAATCATCACCATCTTTTATTGTAGCTTGAATTAATTCAATAGCTTCATTAAATAGTTTTTGAGATTTTAATTCTTCAATATTTATTATGATATCTTTGATTTTATCCATAAATAGCTTTTATTTATTATTTAAAATATTTTGTTTATAGTTTATAAAAAAAACTTCTAAAATCAAGTTTAAAACAAAAAACAAAAAAATACTTAAAAATTTTTTGACAAAAAAAGTATATGTGATATACTTCATACTGTAATTTAAAAATATTACATATTTATTTTTATTTAATAATTTTATAAAGTATGAAAATACAAAAAACAAAAGGTGGTTTTACACTTATTGAACTATTAGTAGTAATTACTATTATTGGTATTCTTGCTACTTGAGCTACAGCTACTTATACATCTCAAATTCAAAAAGCTAGAGATACTACAAGAATTTCTGATTTATCAGCATTTAAATCAGCAATTGAACAAATATTTCAAGATGCTTCTGAATATCCTGAAGGTGTTGATAAAAAAGCATCAACAGCTGCATTAGATTGTGATTGAGCTGATACAACAACAGAAGAAGATAACTTTTCAATTGCATGTTTAATGAAATTAGATTATATTGCAAAACTTCCAAAAGATCCAAAATCATGACAATGATGAAATAAATCTCCTTTAGATTACCTTTATGCTGTTTGACCTGTTTCTTCAGTAAAAAGACAAGCTTATGAAATTAGTTCTTGATTTGAAAATACTTGAAATATTACTTGAAAAGCATGAAAAGATTCTTGAAGTGATAATAATAGATATGAAATTTGAACTTGAATTTCAAAAATTAATACAGCTGTTACGGCTACTGATACTTCAGCTGCTACATTAGTTAATATTACTACTAACTCTACAGAAACTGCATGATTTAAAGTAACTAAAACTTCTTGTTGATCATTAGGAACACCTACTAAATCAACAGAATCTCAACAATCAATGCCAATTGTTATTAAATGAGATTGTGCAAACTAATATTAAATTATCTTTTGCAATTTAAAAATAAAAGCTTATACTACTTAGTGTAAGCTTTTTATGTTTCATTTTTAAACTTTGGTTAGGAAAAATTTTTTTTTACACTTTCAAATTTAATAAAAACACTTAATTTGTTTACAGTGTTTATTTTTTTATGTTATTTTTATGGCAAATAAATTATTCGTTGGTAATATCAACTGGAATGCTTCAAGTGAAGATTTACAAAATATTTTCTCAGAATACGGAGAATTAGAAGAAGTAGTACTTGTTAAAGATGAACAAGGAAGATCTAAAGGTTTTGGTTTTATTACTTTCGTTAATGAAGCTGATGCTCAAACTGCAATGAAAGCTTTACAAAACTTTGAAATTGATGGTAGACCATTATTCATTAATGAAGCTAGACCAAAAGAAGATTCTAGAGAAAGAAAACCTTTTGTTAAAAGAGATTTTAATAGAGCTGCTTAATTTTTTAAAAAATCACTTAGAAATAAGTGATTTTTTTGTTGAATTTTTTTAAAAAATCATTAAAATACACTTATATCTGTTTTAAAGGCATTTGTTGGACTAATTTTTTTCCTTACGATTTTTTATCTTAAAGAGTTGCTTTATAATGCAATCAAACTGAGAATTAATTTTTTCAAATTGTTGCAGGAATTCTTTAAATCCTTTCACAAAAAAGGAATACAAAAATCGTCTAACTAACCTTAAAATGGATTATTTTTATTATAAATTAAAAAAATATGAAAATATTATCTGAAGAAAAAATAAAAGAATTAAGAGAAAAATGACTTAAATTTCCTTTTGTTGATGTTACTTGTATTGGTTGTAGTGCATGTTGTATGGTAGCATGAGATATTTTTACAATGACTGATGAAGGTTTATCTGCAGTAATTGAAGCTGATATGTATGATGAAGATATTGTTTGAGAAGCAATTTGAGTTTGTCCTGTAAATTGTATTTCACTAAATTCATAAAAAACTACTTTTGTAGTTTTTTATTTTTCTAAATATATAATATTAAAGTCAATAAAAATAAGTTGTGTTTTTTTTGAAAATATGATATTATATAAAAAATTTAATTATTATTAAAAAAATATGCTATTACTTTCAACTTCAAGTTTAAAATGATATTGATTACATAAAATATTTGATATTGCTAAAAAATCAAATTATGATTGATTGGATTTAGTTATTGATGATAAGAATTTTGATACTTTAGATGTAAATTATCTAAAAAATTTACAAGATACTTTTTGAGTTTATGTTTTATCAATTACTGCTCCTGATAGATGATTAACAAAATCACTTGTTGACCAAATAGTTGTTATTGCAGAAACTCTAAATTCTCAAGTAATTAATTTCTATCCACCAAACATTTTAGATAAAAATTCTGATTGGTATAATGATTACTTAAATAATATAAAAAAAGAAAAAAGAATTAGTGTTTCTATTCAAAATGTGGAACAAAGATTTAAATATTTTTTACTACCTGAATATAAAAATTCTAATTTACTTGAACTTAAAAAAATCACTGGAGATACTGCATTAAATATTGAAAATCTAGATAAACAAGCATGACTTGATCTCTCAAAACTTCAAACTTCTCTTTGAAATACTGTAAAAAATGTTTTTTTATCTGATAAAAATTGATCAAAAGAAGGGCTTTTGCCATGAACTGCAGGTTGATGAATGTCATTTTTGCCACTAGAGAGTTTTTTGATGAAATTAAAAACTTTGTGATATGATTCATTTATAACTTTAAGAGTTAAACCAAAATCACTTCAAGCATGAGCTGAAGAAGCTGTTTTATTTAATTTAGAACAAGTAAAAAAATATTATGAAAAACATTTTTTAAATTATAAAGAATAATTTTTTTTCATTCCTAATTATCAATAAATAAAGTAAAATAATAAATTGTAGAGACACCGATTTATCGTGTCTCAAAAAATGTAGAGATGTTTCTTAGAAACATCTTTACAAAAAAATATTTACATAAAACAAAAAGCACTAAAATTTAATTTTAGTGCTTTTTGTTAAATTATTTTCAAGTAAATATATTTTTAATACTTTCTTTTATCATATTTGGAATTTGAGAATAAATCTCAAATATATGTTTAGTTTTATCATAAAGTAAAGCTACTTCTTCTGCTCTTTTAAGTATTTTTATTACTTTTATTAAAGCAATAGTAAGTAAAGTTCATATGATACTTGAAAAAATAATTAATACTATATAAAGTATTTCCAAAATAGTTAAAGTCATAATTTCAAAAATTAGAAAATATATATTATCCATTATTCTTTCTTTATACTTTGATTATTTTAAAATAAAAGTAGTTATTTATTCCTTCCATTAGGCTTAAGGGAAGAATGTCTGAAAGACAGGATGGGGTAATTAATAAATTATTTTTATAATTGATCTATTGTTTTATTTATATCTAAATTTAGAGTTTTTACAACTTTATTTATATTTTCCATTCATTGAACTATTTTTTTTAATTCCTTATTTTCATATAAAAATAAGCTTGGAGTTTCATATTGTTCATAAATTTCTTTATTGATTTCAGTGTTATTTGTATCTAAAATTTTTAAAGAAAGTCAATCACTAAATCATTTTGCAAGTAAAACGGGTAATCAAATTAAAAATTTTCTAAATTCAGCATTTCCATAATCTCAGTAAATAATTGAAATTCTTCTAATTGCTTCTTTTTCAACTCACTCACTTGTTTTGTATGTTGTATTAGCTGATTTTAGTATAAAACTGTCAAATTCTGTTTGATTTTTAATTGATAATGAAGAGTTGTAAATTCAAGTTATAGTTTTGTCTAAAGTGTCATTTGTTAATTTTACTGCTTTATCTTTTAATTCAAGAGCTTTTTGTTTTAAATTTTTAAAATCCATAAAATTATATTATAAAATAAGATAAGTTTATCTTATCATAAAAATTTTAAAAATACAAATATTTTATCATAAAAATAAATTTGACTTTAAAAATATTTAAATATAATAGAAATGCTTAAATCGTAGACCGTAGGCAGCCGTAAGACCTACCGAGATTAAAACAAAAATTTTTAGTATAACTAAAGTTAGACTTTGTTTTTTCTACGATATTTTAGAAAAACAAAGTCTTTTTATTTTTATAAACACATTGATTATGGCAGTTACAAAAGCTAAAAAAAGTGATATTTTAAACAATTTAATTGAAAATATTAAAGAAGCTAAATCTATTTGATTTACACAAACTAATGGTTTAACAGTAGCAGAATTTTCTGAATTAAGAGCTAATTTAAGAACTGTTAATACTTCATATATTGTTGCTAAAAAAACAATTATGAGAATTGCTGTTAAAGAAGTTTTAAATATTGATTTAGATTTAGATATGATTCCTGGACAAGTAGGTATTATTTGTTCAAAAGATGATTCTATTGCTTGATTATCTAAAACTAATGATTTCGTAAAAGAAAAATTTAATAAAAAAGCTGAAATTCAAAAAATTGATTGGGTTGCTTCTATTTTCGAAGGTGAAGTGAAAGGTCTTGAAGATACAAAAGTTATTGCTTCTATGCCTTCAAGAGAAACTCTACTTTCAAGATTGGTTGGATCTATGATGTCTCCTCTTTCTGGAATGGCAAGATTCTTTGATGCTGCAGCTAAAGAAGTTGAAACTCAAGGTAAATCTAAAGTTTGAGAATTAGAATGAAAAAAAGAAGAAGCTTCAGTTGAAACTACTGAAACTCCTGCTGAATAATTAATATTTAGTATACTAAGCTAGATTTTCTAGCTTAGCAACTAGCTATTAATAGTTAGACTGCTTTGTGTGTTTATTTTAGGATTTATCATGAGAGGTTTTATGATAAATTCACAAAAGTGGATTATTTATATTTATTAATTTTTATGATTATGTCATTAAGTACTAATGCTCAAAAAATTTTAGACTTAGTTAAAGAATTAACTATTGTTGAATTAAATGATTTAGTTAAAGCTATGGAAGAAGAATTTGGTGTTTCTGCTGCTGCTCCAGTTATGGTTGCTGCTGCTGGTGCTGCTTCTGCTGACGAAGAAAAAACTGATTTCAATGTTGAATTAAAATCAGCTGGTGGTAATAAAATTGCTGTAATTAAAGTTATTAGAGAAATTACTGGTTTAGGTTTAAAAGAAGCTAAAGAATTAGCTGATAACGGATGAGTTATTAAAGAAAAAGTTTCTAAAGATGATTCTGCTGAAATTAAAGCTAAATTAGAAGCTGAAGGAGCTACTGTTGAAGTAAAATAATTCCTTTAAAAAAAGTAAAACGAAAGTTTTACTTTTTTTCTTGTCTAAATTTTGGCTTAAATTTGATTTTTAATGCTTTTTTATTATTATTTGTTAATAAAAAAGTCACTTTTTTTATTAAATTTAGTTTTAATTAATGTAAATGACAGAATTAGAAATTATAACACTTTGTCAAAAATGACAATTAAATTATTTTTGAGAGTTATATGAAATGTATTTTGAACAAATATATAAGTTTATTTATTTAAAAACATTTGATACAGATCTTTCTCAAGATATTACAAGCCAAGTTTTCTTTAAAGCTATGGATAAAATTAATACTTTTAAAAATGAGACTGATTCTAATTTTAGAGCCTGGCTTTATAAAATTGCTTATAATTTAATTGTAGACAATTCTAAAAAAAATACTCAAAATTTGTCAATAGATGATACTTTAGAGGCTTATTATACAGAAAATTTTGAAGACAATTTAGACAATAAAGAAAAATTAAAAAAAGTTTTTTCATATTTTGATACTTTAAATCCTAAACATAAAGAAGTATTAATGCTTAGAATTTGGGAAGATTTAAGTTTTAAAGAAATTTCTCAAATTACAAAAATGACAGAATCAAATTGTAAAAAAATTGTTTCTAGAACACTTCAAAATATACCACAAGACTTACTTATAACAACACTTTTATTATTTTTAATTAAATAACTTATGCATAAAATAGACAATATTCTAAATGAACTGCTTGCATTTGATTCTTCTTTAGAGCAAAATAAAGAAGATTTAAAAGATGTTATAAATCAAATGTATCAAATAAAACCAGTTGTCAAAATAGACACTGAATTTAGACAAAAATTAAAACATGACTTACATCAAAAAATTTTAGAAGAAAAAATAACTTCAAAATGAAAAATTAAAAATATTTACAAAATATTATTTTGAGCTTTTTGAGTTGTTGCAACATTTGTATTTTGATTTATTTTCTTTAATGATACAATAAAATATGTTCATGCCCCTGTAAATACTGATGAATGAAAAAAAGATAATCTTATATGACTAAGAATGTCTAGTTTACCAGAAACTGAAAATATTGAAAATAAAGACATTTTAGAAAATAATATTTCTAATGATTTAATTGAAAATACTCCAAATAAAATTGTATTAAAAGAAAATTTAAATGTAAAAACATTGCCTATAGAAACTGTTAAACCAAAAACTTGAAGTGTTAAAAAAGAAACTCAATCTAAAATTGCAGATGAAGTTGAAAATATAAATATTGAAAATACTAATATAACAGATTCTAATGTAGACAATATAGAAGTATCTACATTTTCAGTTCAAAGTGATATGATAAATAAAGACAATAATCTTGAGTCAACTCAAATTCAAGATACAATTAGTAATGATGATAATGTAGACAATAATGAATGATTAGACACTGTGTCTTGAATGATGCTTCAAACTAAAGCACCAACTATGGCTAAACAATCAGCTTCATTTCAATATTTATTGGATACTAATTTAGACACTGAATTTCAAAAAATTGAAATTGATAATACTATTTTTGAAACAAATACTCAAAATATTGTTAAAATTTTAAATTTTGAAAGTTATTTATTAACTAATGATACTGTTTTAAATTTTGATTCTATATATTTAAATAACTGAGAATATTTTATAAATTTTTTAACTTCAAATAATGATATTATAGAAATTTCATTAAATAAATCATTATATATTTACGATGAAAATAATTTAATTATTCAAAAAAAATAATATGTGAAAAATTATCAAACTAGACAAAAATTTATCAAATCAAATTTCAGCATGAGAGGTTGTAGAAAGACCTCTTTGTGTTGTGAAAGAATTAATTGAAAATTCTATTGATGCTAAAGCAGATAATATAAAAATTATTATACAAAATTGATGAAAAAAAGAAATTACAATTATAGACAATTGAACTTGAATTGAACTTGATGATTTACAAATTTGTCTAGAAAAATATACTACATCAAAAATTAAATCACTTAAAGATTTGTATAATGTTATGACTTTTTGATTTAGATGAGAAGCATTGTCCGCTATTTCTTCTATTTCAAAAATAAAAATTATTTCAAAAACAAATGATTCTATAAATTCAAATATGCTTGAGTATGATAATGATAATTGACAAAAAATGTCTATAACAACTTGAAATACTTGAACAACAATAACTGTAGAAGACTTATTTTATAATACTCCTGCAAGATTAAATTATTTAAAACAAGATAGAACAGAATTTTTAAAAATACTTGATTATGTCCATAAAGTGTCGATGTCTTACCCTAATATTTGATTTGAATTAATTTCTGATTGAAAACAGATTTTAAAATTTAATTCAAACCAAAATTTAAAAACAAGAATTTATGATATTTTTTGAGAAGATTTTTATAATGTATTAGAAGAAATCAGTTTTGAAATGACTTGAATTAAAGTATCAGGCTATATATCAAATCCAAAAACTAATTTTGCTAATAAAAATAAACAGGCTCTATTTGTTAATTTTAGACCTGTTAACTCACTTATTATCCTAAAAGCAATAAAAGATGCTTATAATAGATTTATTCCTCATAATACTTTTCCAGGTTATGTTTTAAATATTGAAATTGATCCAACTTTAGTTGATGTAAATGTCCATCCTAGAAAACAAGAAGTTAGATTTGCTCAAGAACAAGATATTTTCAGAGCTGTATATCATAGTATTTTAGACAAACTTGAAAAGTTTACAATTATTGACTTATCAGAGTATCAAATAAATACTTCACATAATGTATGAAATTATGAATTTTGATTAAATGATAATATTGAAAAAAATGATATTTGATGACAAAAATTGGTTAATTCTAATTCATATTCATTTGGTTGAAATTCATGATTTTCTTCTTTTAATTCTTGAATTTCTAAAAATCAAGCTGGACAATCTATTGATTTTACTAGACAGATTTTGTCTAATGATAATAATTCATCTCAAACTTCTTTTTCTCAAACAAATGATCTACATTATACAAAAGTTTGAAAAATTGTTGGACAAATGCTTGATTCATATATTATTGTTGAAAATGATCCTAATATTTATATTTTTGATCAACATGCTTTAGCTGAAAGAATTTTGTATGAAAAGTTATTAACTAAAGACTCTTCTTTGTCTCAAAAATTATTAATACCTGAAAATATTACTCTTCAAATTTCTGAATTTGAAACTTATCTTAGTTATAAAAATGAAATACTTGATATGTGATTTGATATTGAAGAATTGTCTAAAACTACAATTTCAATTTATTCAATTCCAGAGTTTATTAAAAATCAAGATATAAAAAATATTTTTCTTTGAATTTTAGATGATATAAATTCTTGAAATATAGACAAATCAATCTCTTTAAGTGAAATAAAAAATATTATTTTTTCATATGCTGCTTGTAGGGCTGCAATCAAATTTTGAGATAAATTAAGTCTTTTTGAGATGAATCATCTATTAAATGAATGAGCTGAAATTTATTCTTCTACTTGTCCACATTGAAGACCTAGTGTCTATAAAATGACTAAAAATGAGTTAAATTCAAAATTTTTAAGATAAAAAACTCCAAAATCAAACTGATTTTGGAGTTTTTTATTCATCTTTATCTATTGTTATGTCAATATTTTTTATATTATTATAAACTTCTCATAAGATAAATGAAGTATAGGAATTTGCTTTATTCTTAGGTATTTTTATATTTAAATTGCTGAAAAAATTTATAAACATTTTTGTTCAAAGATTTTCAAGATTTATTTTATCTTTTTCATGATTTTTATCATTGTATGATTTTATAAAATTATCCATTTGTATTTGTGAATATTCAAATGACATAATACTTATAATATCTTCCATCCAAAAATTTATTCTTTGTTGAATATTTTTGTCAATATTATTATCATCAAAAATAATGGTATCTTGAGTATTTTTATAATTAAAATCAATCAAATTCTTTCATATATGAGATCTAATTTCATTTGAAATTTCAATGTCTATAATGGACAAAACTCAAACAATAAAACTTGATGGAAAAATAGAATTTAAACATAAAATTAAATCATCTAAAAGATAATCATATTTTTTATTTTTAATTATATTTGTAAGAATTTTTGCTAGAAAATCATCATGTTTTTTGGCTTTTTTTTCATCTTTTTGCACTTTTTTAATTCCGGAAGCTGCTTTTTTTGCAGCTTCTCTCATTTTTTCAGCAACTTCTGCAGAATTTCATCATTTTTCACCACCTTCTTGTGGTACAAAATCTTCTAATCACATATTTTTTTAATTAATATATATTTTTATCAACCTATTTATATTATTGAAATCTTTATAATATTCAAATTTTAATCATAAATTTTCTAAAAAAAACTTTGAGTACATATATTGGTCAAATCATATTTCTATAAATAATACAATATTATATTTGTCTTTTTCATTTAAACATTGCATTATAAGTTTTTCATATAATTCAAATCAAGTTTCTTTTCATCAATATAAAGCTATTTTTGGTTCATATTTTATAACAGATTTGTCCATATTGATGTAATCTTTGTCTTTAATATATGGCAGGTTTGCTGTTATAATAAGATTTTTTTCTAAATTTTTTAGTTTATTTATTGTAGACAATAAACTTCATTTTTTTAGTTTAATTTTGTCTTTTAAATTATGAATTTTTATATTTTTTTTAGCAATTCTTAATGCTTTTCTTGAAATATCAATTCAATAAATTCCAGATAAATTTGTACAGTTTTTAGTGATTGATGTAAGAATACAAGAACTTCAAGTTCAAATATCAATTAAAGAATATGTATTTTTTAAATTAGTATTTACTTTATTTATTACTTGATTTACCATTATTTCAGTATCATTTCTAGGGATTAAAACTCAAGGTTTTACAAAGAAATTTAATCAATAAAAATTAGCATTTTTAAGCAAATATTCTATTGGGTATCCTTTTTTTATTTTTTTGAAATCTCAAATAATTTTAAAATATTTTTTTACTTTGTCTATAATAAATACATCTTTTTTAGATATTTTCATATTTTTAGAAATAATATCATAAATAGTGTTTAAGTTTAAATTGTACTTATTTTGTCAGATATTTATGATGTTTATTTTAGATTTTTTATTAGTTTTCAAAGGTTTTTCTATTAAAAATTAAAATACAAAACATTAAAATTAGTCAAATATAAACTAGACAATATAAAGTATTATAAATATAAAATCTATTACTAAGCTCTACAAAACTTCAAATATAATCTTTTATATTTATGGCTTCAAATGGAGGAAAAAATAATCATAATCATTTTGTAAAATAAACAATTATTTCTTTTTTTGTATTTTTTGCCATATCAAGTATCACTGAATAGCTTTGACTTAACAAAAATATTAATCAAGAACTAATAATACTTAATATTGTAGACATGAAACTAGACAAAAATAATACAATTGCAATTAATGTTATTAGTTTCAGTAATATAAAAAATAAGCTTATAAGAATAATTCAGTCAATATTTATTTTATTTAACATAAGTACAATTAAATATATAATTGACTGTAATGTCGTTATTATTGTTATTACAAGACTTAATCATAAAAATTTTCCTAAAATAAAATCTTGTCTTTTTATAGGTTTTGATAATAGTAAAAAAATTGTTTTTCAGTCAATTTCTTTAAAAAGTAATTGACTTCCTATAAACAATACTGAAATTACTCAAAAAATTTCTATCATTCCTATTCAAAAATCCACTATAATTTTTTGATTTTCTCATATAGTTAAACTTCATAATGCTATTGAAAATACAATCATTAAAATAGCAAATATTACAATTAGAGATAAAAATCTATTTCTAATTATTTCTTTTAGTGTATTTAAAGCAATATTTATCATAAAATAATTATTAATTAATAAAATTATAATCTAGGAAATCTTTGTTTCCATTTAAGAAATCTTTAATATTTGTCTCTTTTTTTCCTTCAAGTTTTACTTTTTTTAGTATTAAAGTTCAACTTTTGCATAATATTCAAATTTCCATCTCATTATCGTTTCAAATTTCAACAACATCTCAAATACTAAAATCATTATCAAAAAATACTTCATGGTCATCAAAAAAACAATCAGTTATTTCAAGTTTTTTTCATTTATAATAAGTGTAGATTCCTGGCCAATTAGAATATGCTCTAAATTTATTATATATATCAAAAGAAGAGTTATTCTCAAAACTAATTTCTCAATCTGTTTTTAATATTTTACTACAATAACTTGCATTATTTTCATTTTGTTTTGTTGGAATAATTTCATTTTTTATAATTTTCTTAAGAGTCTCAACTAGAATATTTGCTCAAATTTTTTCAAATTTATTAAAAATATCTTGAGTTTTGTCTAAAATGTCTACTGAGATTTCCTCTATTTTAAGAATATCTCATTCATCCATTCATTCACTCATATACATTATTGTCAATCAAGTTTTTGTATCTCAATTTTTAAGACTTTCTTGAATTGGTGATGCTCCCCTGTATTTTGGTAAAATACTTCAGTGAATATTTATGCATCAATATTTTGGTATTTCAAGAATTTCTCTTGGAATTATTTTTCAATAAGCAACTACAACTATAAAATCTAAATTTAGTGATTTTAATTTATTAAATAATTCTTCATCTTTTAATTTAGTTGGCTGAATTACTTCAATATTAAATTCATTAGATATTTGTTTTACTTTTGTTGGAATAATTTCTTTTTTTCTTCAAATAGGCTTATCTATTTGACTGCAAGTTATAGCAATTTCTACATCATTATTTTCTATTAAATCTTTGAGGATTTTCCCGGAAAAATCTCAAGTTCAAAAAAATCATATTTTCATCTTAAATTTTATTAATGATAAAACAAAAATATTATATAAAAAACTCTTTTAAAATCAATATTAAACACTAGTCTATTAAAATATAAAAAAACATTTGCAAAATTACATAATTTTATGATATTATATAGATGTATTATTTTAATTATTAATTATAGAAAATGATAGAGAATACAAATACAAATTCTAAAATTATTTTTGATATAAATACTAAGTCTATTGACGATTTAATTAGTATTTTGTTATCAAAAAACTTTGAGTATTTAGTTATTCAGCCGTGAACTGATTATACAAAAATTTCATTTAGTATAAATTGAAATTTTTCTGATGTAAAATATGTGAAAAATGAAACATATCAAAAAATATTAAATGAAATTAAATTAACTTCAAAACTTGATTTAGCAATTACAAGTGAACAAAAATGAATTTGAGAAAGAATTATAGACAAAAAAAAGCTAGATGTTATAGTAAAAACTCAAGCTTCTTCTGCTGGTGAAATAGTTTACTTAAAAACAAGATTATCTCAAAATCAAAATATTCAAAATACAAATAATGCAAAAAAAATGTCTACTCAACATATTATGAGTTTTGCATTTGCAATATTGGTTATTGTATTAATTTTATGAGCTTCGTTTATTAGTTTTGTTGTATTTAATGCAAAAACACCACAAGATGTAGCATTCTTTAAAAATCTTTGAATTAGCTTAAATGATATAAATTCATTTTTGTCTACATTGGCTACTTTGTTTTTTAGTATTTTTCTATTAATTCAAATTATTTGACTTGTAATATTTTTATTTAAAGCATTACTTACAAAAAAAGAATTTAGAAGAAAAAAAATATTGTCTACAACGATGTCTATATTTCTGTTAATCACTACTTTTGTTACTTGAACTACTTGGATGGTTGTTGACCAAAAAATTAAATGACTTCCAAATTGGCAAGAAATGTCTTTATGAGCTGTCCAACTTTATGATAATGATGTTTTAGTTGCAAATCAAAATAAAGAGGAAGCTTTAATTAAAGATTCAACAAGACTTATTTGACCAGTTAATATTAAAATAGATGTTAAAAATATAAAAGATTCTGAAAAAAGAAATTGATTCAATATAACTAGATATGAATGGATTATTTGAGGTGAATCAGTTGAAACAATGGTTCCAGAAATTGTTTATAATTTTAAATCAAAAAAATCATATAATATCAAATTAACTCTTCATTGAACAAATAAAACTTGAGCACAAGTTTCTAAACCTGTGGAAGATATGCCAATTGTTAATATTTCGTACTTAGTTAACATTAGAGAAATCGATAGATGAAATGGATTAAAATCTTATGTTTTTAATGCAAAAGATTTATCATCTTTATGAGATATTGAGTGGTATGTTGCTTCTAAAAAATCACAAACCCCTGATTTTACCTGAGTAAATTTTTCTCCATCAAAACCGTTTTCAAAACAAGATTTTGTATGACTTAGAATAAAAAATATTGATACTAAAGTATTTAAACTTGATAAAATATTTGTAGTTGGGGCTAGTGCTTGAAGTATTGATGCTAAAATTATTTCAAAACAATCAGTAAATAATGACTTACAATACGATTTTTCTATTTGAGAAATTATATCAGATTTATGATCTTGAAATATTGAAGAAGTTGAATGGAATATATTATGAACTAATTATAAAAAAGTAATAACTGATGTTGAAAATCCAGAATCTGATTCAACAATAACACATACTTTTACAAAAACAGACGAATGAAGTCAAACAATTATTGCTACATTAATTAATACTACTTGAGAAAAATTTAAATTTACTAAACAGATTAATGTTGCAAAAAGTTTATTATTATCAAATAGATTAGAAATTTTAGTTGATGATGTTAAATATGAAGATTTTGAATACGATACATCTAGAAAAGAATATACTATTAAAAATTTATGAGCTCCTACAAAAATAATTTTTGATGCAAAAAATATTAAACCAAATAGTCCATTATATAAACTTACAGATGTAAAATGGGAAACAAATATTTGAGAAAAAGTACAAGTAAATTGACTTACTTTTTCAAAAGAATTTAAAACTGCTGTAGATTTAGATATTACACCAATATATGTATTTACACATAGATCAAATAAAGAAGATACAGTTGAAGTAAGAGAAAATATTAAAATATCTTTAAAAGACAAAGAATCAACTCTTGATTTAAAAATTACTCCAGAGAGTGAATATGCTCCAACTAATATTAAATTAGATGCTTCTTGAAGTAAAGTTAAAGATCAAAATATTGTAATGTATGAATTTGATTTTTGAGATGGATGAACTCAAGAAACAGCTGATGCAATTGTTTCATCTCGTAGATATTTAAATGCTTGAACATATATTGTTAAATTAAAAGTTACAACTGATAAATGAAATACTTACAATATTGAAGAACCTTTAGTTTTAAAACAAAAATGAAATATTGTAAAAATATGAACTAGCTTAAAAACAGCACCTGTTTGACAAACTATTAGTTTTAATTCTCTAGATTCAGAATGATATATTGTTTCTTCAAATTGGGATTTTGGTGATGGTGAAACTTCTACTGAAAGAAATCCAATACATGCATTTTCTACGGCTTGAACATTTAAAGTAAAATTAACCCTAATGTTCTCTTGAAATACACAATTAACGGATGAAATACTAGTAACAATAACTGAATAAAATATGTTTAAATACGAAATAATTAATGAATCTTCTATAAAATATGATTTAAATATTATAGACAATATTTTTTCAAATATTGATAAAAATATTGATATTTGTCAAAAATGAATATTAAATATTGTATTTGTAGACCAAAATCATATTAAAGAATTAAATGGACAATATAGACAAAAAGATAATGTAACTGATGTTTTAAGTTTTCATTATTATGATGATTTTTCTTTGATTTGAGAAGAAGAAATAGCCTGAGAACTTATATTTTGTGAAGATAAAATTATTTCTCAAGCTGTCGAATATGGACTTTGAGAAGAAAAAGAATTTTATAAATTACTTATTCATAGTATTTTGCATATTTTGTGATATGATCATGAAAATGATAATGATTATCAAATTATGCAACCTTTAGAGGATATGATTTGGAAAGAAGTAATAAAAGAGTAAAGGAAAAAGAATAAGAGAATAAAAGAATAAATGTAGGGGCTATGTGTTCACCCTAAAATGTAAGGAATGAATATTTTCGTTCCTTTTTTTTATTTTATTAAATTTCTTAAAACAAACAAAAAAAAGAACTTTTATATAAAAGTTCTTTTTTTTGTTTAAATGTCTTTTTGGTATCAGTGGGCAGAGTTGAACTGCCGACCTCGGGGGTATGAATCCCGCGCTCTAACCAACTGAGCTACACTGACATGTATTTTTAATTTTATATGGTTGCGGAGGTTCGAATCGAACGAACGGCCTTCAGGTTATGAGCCTGACGAGATACCACTTCTCTACTCCGCGGAATTATGTAAAAATTTTAAAAAAGTGTAGAAAAGCAATATTTATAGTCTTTACCTACACTATTTTTTTGTTTTTAAATGGCATGGCTACGGAGAATCGAACTCCGGTTACCGGGATGAAAACCCGATGTCCTAACCACTAGACGATAGCCACATATATTCGTTTCCTGAATATTGCTAGGTTATTATATTGATTTTTTTTACTTGTCAAATTTTTTTTTTCAATATAATGTATTTTGTAATTGGTAAATATCCCAATGTTTGTAATTTTTATTTATTTTAAAATAAAAATCAAATTTTTTAAATTATCATTTATTGTTTTAAATTTATATTATAACTATTAAAAATGTTTATTGATGAAGTAAAAATCAGAGTGTGTGCTGGGAAATGATGAGATTGAATAGTTTCATGGAGAAGAGAAAAATGTATTCCAAATGGAGGTCCTCGGTGAGGAGATGGATGACATGGAGGAGATGTTTATATTCAAACAACTGCAAATTTAAATACTCTATCTGAATTTAGACATAAAAAAGTATTATCAGCAAAAACTTGAGAAAAATGATGAACTCAAAATATGCATGGTGCTAATTGAGATGATTTAGTGATTTATGTTCCAGTTTGAAGTATTATTAAAGATGTAAAAACTAATGAAGTTATTGTTGATTTATCTGAAAATAATGTTAAATATTTGATATGTCAATGAGGTAGATGAGGTTATTGAAATTCTCATTTTACTTCAAGTACAAGACAAGCTCCAAGTTTTGCTGAACTTTGAGATGTTTGAGAAATTAAAGATATTCAAATTGAATTAAAACTTGTTGCTGATATTTGAATTATTTGAATACCTTCTGCTTGAAAATCAACATTTATTTGAGCTGTTACGAATGTAAAACCAAAAGTTTGAGATTATCCATTTACTACATTAATCCCAAACTTATGAGTATTAGAACATAAATGAAAAACTCTTGTTTTAGAAGATGTTCCAGGTCTTATTCCTGGTGCTAGTGAATGAAAATGACTTGGTATTGAATTTTTAAAACATATTGAAAGAACTAAAGTGTTATTGCATATGTTAGATCTTTATAGATTGGATAATATTTTTTCAGATTATGAAGATATTAGAAAAGAATTATGATTATTTAATCCAGAGTTACTAGAAAAAGAAGAGATAATTGTTTTATCAAAGTGAGATCTTATTGATAGTGAAATGAAAGAGTTTATAAAATCAGAATTTGAAAAGAAATTTGGTAAAAAAACTATTTTTACAATTTCTGCTGCAACTCAAGAAGGAGTAGAAAATTTAAAAAATCACTTAATTGATAATTATTCTACTTTTGAACAAGATAATATTGAAATCAAATTTTTAAATCCAAAAGATATAAAAGTTATTGATTTAAAAGTTGAAGTTGATCCAAAAAATGTTGATTTAGTTTATATGTGAGATTATACATTTAAAGCAACTTGAGTAAGACTTGAACAAATTGTTAGAATGTCTGATTTTGATAATCCTCAAGCTGTAGATAGAGTTATTGATGTACTTGAGAAAATTTGAGTAATGAAAAAAATCGAAGCAAAACTTCGTCAAATTTGAGAAGCAGATACTGAAGCATTTGATACGGATTTTTTCTTTGAATGAAATGATAAAGTTTGATTTACTCCAATTGTAATTATTTGAGATAAAACAGTTTCTTTAGAAAGATTGAAGTATAATTTGTAATTACTAATCCACCGGTCTAAAGACCTCCCCCTTGTATTAGGGGGAATTTTAACTTTTAAACTAGATATTTTTATGGCAAAAGAAAATAGGCAGCCTAAAATAAATCCTGCTCAAAAGACAGGATTTCATAGAAAGAAAAAAATCCAAAGATGAAATTATATTATTAGAGATGAATATGCTATAAAAGCTCAAAAAGAATGATATAGAGCTAGGAGTGTTTACAAATTATTTGAAATGCAGGATAGATTTAATTTAATAAAACCTGAGTTTTCTGTAATGGATGTAGCATGTGCACCTGGAAGCTTTTTACAAGCTATTTGAGAAATAGTAAAAAATCAAATAATAGTTTGAGTTGACTTAAAAGAAGTGGCTGCTTTTTGAAATGCAAATATTAAAACACTTGTTTGTGATATTTTTGATTATGAAAAATTAGACTGACTTTTGGCTGAAATACTTCCAGAAAATCATTTATTTGATCTAATTACTTCAGATATTGCTCCAAATACTTCAGGTATTTTTGATATGGATCAATATAGGTCAGTAGAATTAAATATTTCTATATGTCAGTTTGCAGATAAATATCTTAAAAAATGATGAAATATGATTTTGAAAGTATTTAAATGAGCTGATTTTAATGATTTAGTAATAGAGGTAAAATCAAGATTTGAAACATTTAAAACATATAAACCACTTGCTTGTAGAGATAGTTCTCATGAAGAATACATGATTTGTTATGGGAAGAAGTAATTTTTAAAGATGAATTAGGTTTCATCTTTTTTTATTGCAAATAAATTTAAATATGTATAATTATTTTGAAAAATATTATTTTTTAATTTTAAAAATATGGCAATATTAAGTGTTGAAGTACCAGATCAAATAGCAAGAAAATTTTCTCCATATACAATTGTACAGCTTAGAGATTTAAGTATTGAAGAGCAGTTGTTAGAAATAGATTGAGAATGATGGGAAACAGTTGTTGATTTTTGATTAGGTGTAGATGCTTGAGATATTTTATCTTTTTTAGATAAAAAAAATGGTTAAAGAATGGCAAAAACAATTAGAAAAATTTTCTCAAATAGAAATATTAAAAGAAATTATTCAAAATATTTTAATAGATAAACTTGAATCTTATAGTGTTAAAAAATTAACTTGATATAAGGATTTATATAGGATTAGAAAATGAAAAATAAGAATTGTATTTAAGAAAAATGATGATGAAATAAAAATAATTAATATTGATACAAGATGATGAGTTTATAAATGACTTTAATTTTATTTTGCTTATTAATCCTTGTTTATGATAATACTTTGAATAGATCCTTGAACTACAACAGTTTGATATGCAATAGTAGATAAAAACTGACACAAAAAAACTTTAATAGATTATTGAGTAATTTTAACTACTCCAAAAATGAGTTTTCAAAATAAAATAATAGAAATAATATCAGATATCAGTGAATTAATTGAGAAGTATTCTCCAGAAAAAGCTGTTATAGAAAAACTTTATTTTCAAACTAATACAAAAACTGCAATTGATGTAGCTCAATCAAGATGAGCAATAATTTATGAACTTTATAGAAAACATCTTGAAATAGCTGAATATACTCCCCTTCAATTAAAAAAAGCTATTACTTGAAATGGTAAAGCAAATAAGTTACAATTACAAAAATCAATAAAAATACTATTTGGTTTAGATGAAATTCCCCGTCCTGATGATGCTGCTGATGCAATTGGTTTGGCTTATATGGGATAAGAAATTTTTTAAAGGAATAATTGATTTAATAGAGTCTGAATCAAGTTCAGGATGACAGGCTGTAATTTTCCTTTAATATCCTTTTTTCTTCTTCCTTTGTGAAGAATATGTGAAAGTATTTAAAACTGTTTGACTTTTTTTTTAATATCATATAATAAAATATGTTTTACTATTTGTTGAACTTTAACATAAACTGAATTTTTAATATAAAAATATTTGCAATTTTACTATTTATATGGTAAAGTTGAGTACAAGCAATTTTCTTAAGCTAGAATATAGTATAACTTAGGAGAAAAATGAGAAATAATTATTTTTCTTTTTTCTCCTGAGTTATGCATATGCAAACTTAGGTTAAGGCTTTAACCTTATTGGGATTTATTCTCAATAAAGAAGACTTTTTCTGATTACTTCTTTATAAAGAATCAGAAATTATTGTTATTTTATAATAATAATTGGTATGGTGAGAGGACTTATAAACCTTTTATCGAATTTAATATGATATAAATTATCATATTAGTATTTTATTTTTTTAACTTATATTTATATATGAGTAATTTAAAAAAATTTACTGCATCAGTTGCTGCATTATCTATTGCTATGTCAATAGTAAGTCCAGTTGCTGGAGTAAATGCTGCTGTTAGTGGTAATGTTGATGCTGCTAATAGATTAGCTAAAGCTTGAGTTATTGTTGATCAATCTACTAATGCAACTGCATATAGATTAGGTGATAACATCACTAGATGAGAAATGGCTAAAGTAGAAGCTAACTTAGCTGGAATCACTCCTGCTTCTACTTGTAAAGGTTCATTTAAAGATGTATCTGCTACAAAACCTAATACTTGGGTATGTGGATATGTTGAAGCTTTATTAGATGCTTGAATGTTATCTGCTAATGCTACTTTCAGACCTAACGATAAAGTTACTAAAGCTGAAGCTTTAAAAATGGTTATGTCTGCTAAAAAAATGAACGTTACAGTTGCTGCTGGTGCTGATTGGCAAGTTGCTTATGTTGATGCATGAGTAAAAGCTGGAATTGTTTCTTCATTCTCAGATTTCAAATCAGCTGCTGTTAGAGATTTCGTATTCTCTTCTGCTGATTCTGTAGTTACTGCAACTACAACTACTACAACTACACCAGCTACTACTGATTGTGATGCTATGTGTATGTTAGAAAAAATGTTAAATGGTGATGCTAAAGATACTACTGGTACTGATGCTAACACTACAAAACCTACTACTTCTACTGGTACTACAACTACTACTCCAGTAAAAGATCCAGTTAAAACTACTGATAAAGCTTTAGAAGTTACTTTAGCTTCATCTACTGCTGATTCAGCAAAAGTTGC
>RRZU012082034.1_pt1 | contig 37630 bp, 26 predicted proteins | sample 2165561 | NCBI WGS metagenome assembly RRZU01 (sample SAMN10456909, study PRJNA506462) | wastewater metagenome | isolation source: wastewater sludge | place: USA: Moscow, Idaho | reverse complement strand
CTAGCTAGATTTATCAACGCACGACTAAGCATGAGCAAATAATATACAAGGAGAATAGGCTATATGAAGTTAACAAAGTGTCATATGGCGGCCATTGCTTTGGTCGGCTTGCTCGGATTGGCTGCTTGTTCTGGAAAGAACGCTAAAACTGAAGCTGATAAAACGCCAGGTGCTAGTGCAGCCGCAAGTACATTATCCAAAAAAAATGAGATCCCACCACAAATGCCTACTAGGTATCAAAACCCTGGTTATATGGCTTCAAAAGAATCTAATTTGGGTGATAGCCTAGATAGTGAAGCAGAAGCATATAAAATTAAAGTAGGGGCGACTGTAAAGTCAACAACTGGTCCACAGCCTTTATGGGATGTTTTAAAAAGATTGGCAACTTTAAAAGGAATGACAGTAAGTTGGGCTAATGATGTAGACCAAAACTTTTTAGTTGATGTGGATATTCATAAAGATGATAATTTTTTAGATGCGGTAGGCAATCTTTTACGTCAGGCTGATTATTTTTATGAAGTTAAAGATCGTGCTATTATAGTCAAGAATAAAACAACAGAAATATTTCAGATTGGTGTTCCTGCCATGAAAGGAACATATTCTTCTAGTGTGGGTGGAAACTACTTAGCATCAGCTAAGGACTCTAATGGAACTGAAGGCATTGCAAAAGTTAGCAGCAAAGAGAATGAATTTGACATTTGGGGAAATGTAAAAAGTAACTTGGATGTTATTTTAGGAGTAGGTTCCCAGGATCCAAACAAGGATAACAAAAGTACAACAGATCCTCTTAACGGAGAGGGAAATGGTAAAACTGCTACAGTAGTTGTTCAAACCTCAGGAAAAGGTGATTTGAAAAGTTCAGAAGAGGCAAACAAAAAAGCAACAGTAACTGTTGAATCGCAACGAAGCAAAGATGGCGCATTTTATATTATTGATCCTAGTGTAGGTACAATAACAGTTACTGCTAAGCCAAGTGCAATGCAAACAGTTAGAGATTATATAAATAATTTCAAAAAGCAGCTCTACCAGCAAATTGAAATTGAAGCAAAAATTATTGAGGTTTATTTAGCTGATAGAACAAAAATTGGTCTAGACTGGGGAAGCATATTAGAAGATCTTTCGGTCAGTGGTGTAGTTGATTTTGGATCAAATGGACAGGTTTACCCCTGGATACCTACGTCCGATGATAGTGTCTCTGAGACTCGATTTGTAAGTAAGGTTTCAATAAACAGCCTAGATTTTAGTGTGTTAATTAATGCCCTTGATGAACAGGGAGATGCGCAAGTACTTTCAAATCCAAAGCTTACAGTTTTAAATGGTCAGCCTGCTGTGATAAGTGTTGGGAAACATCATACATATATTAGTGATTTATCAGCAGAATGGGATGATTCAAGTAACGGTAGTAGTTCATACCCAAGAATAACATATACTACTAATGTTGATACAATAGTAGAGGGAGTATCTTTTGGTGTTATGGCCAATATTATAGAAGGAAGTAAAATAATTATGCAACTTACTCCGATCACAACAGAGCTTGAAAATGGAGAAATTGCATATGAAGTAATTGATCAAACGACTGGGGCCAAGGTAGGTTTGCCGGTATTAAATGTGAGAGAAATGTCTACAACAGTAGAAGTGAACGATGGAGAAATGCTCATTATTGGTGGTTTGATCGACAGTGTGCAACAAAATGATTCACAGTTCGTTCCTTTAGTAGGAAAAATTCCGATATTGAAGTACCTTTTTGGTTATGAGGAGAAGCAATTGCGAAAACGTGAATTAGTCATTTTACTTGCACCTAAAATTTTATAATTAAGCTGGTTTATTTTTTAATACATCAGAATGGAGAACCAGATGAAAAAATACTGCTACTTGATGCTAATAATTATAAGCTTTGTCCTACCAGGCTGCGGCAGCACTGTCACTGAGTCTTTAAAAGTAAATCCTGCCTTGAAGACAGATATAGGAAAGCAAAAGATGGTCGTTATATTGCCTTTTGCTGACTATACTGAAGCAGATAGTCTTGAGTCGGCATATCGGCGAAATATGTTTGTTAATGAGAATCTTACCGATCGTTTTGTTAGTAACAGTTTTAATCTGCCAGTACAGGAAGATATATTCCGCTATCTGGTTAATAGAAATATTATAAATGTAGTTGCATACGAGACAGCTAATACTCGTTCGCTTGACTATGCTATGACGAGTAGCGATTGGTCACCAAAAATGAAACAGGAACTTTCACGTTATGCAGCTGAGTCTAGAGTTGCTATGCAAGGAAATCCAGCTCTCGATTCGCCTGGTACTCTGGGGCTTGACCAAAATGAAATAATGAGCATAGGAAAAAATTTTAATGCTGATTATATTGTTCGTGGGAGTATCATTCAGTATAAGACACGGCAAGACTCTTCCTGGGCGCCATGGAAAAGAGGAGTGATTGGTTTTGTTACTGGAGTTACCAGCAAGATAGCTTTTGGCCAGGCTGATTCTGATAAATACGATGAGCTTGGGAACATGCTAACAGGTGGAACGTTAGGAGCTTTATATGGTGATTGGGATCCTAAGTGGCCATATAATAGTGATAATGATTCAATTTTTGGCATTTCAGGAGGCACTGCTGGTAATACTGTTATCTGGGGAGCAATTGGTGCTGGCTTAGGTAACATGGCATATAATTCAGGTGATATACCTCAGGCAGTAGTGCAATTGAGAATGTGGGTACAGGATGGCTATAGTGGGCAAGTACTATGGACTAACCGAGTTGATGTAAAAGTTTCCCCTCAGTCGGTTTTAGCAGATTACCAGTATGATGCTCTTTTTGAAGCCGCCACCGAAAAAGCTGTTGATGTCTTAGTTGATGATTTTATGTATAATCTTAACCCATCCGCGACAACAGCTGCGCGCCTGGAAAAGAAGAATTATATGAAAAAACACGTAAATGAACGTAATTAATGTTTTAGAGATAAGTAAGTAAATCTCTAAAGTGGCTTTTGATTTAACGAAAAAGGAAGGTAAATAACCTTCCTTTTTTTTGTATTCTAAGATAAGTCAACTTGCAATTTTTTTAAAAAAGTTGAATATTTATTAGATCGTGAAACGATGATGAGGTTCATTTAATTTAGAAAATGATTCAATTAATTTTTTTTTAAAAACCATATTTGAGCAATTTTAGTCTTACATTTCAACGTAATTATTGGGTGAGCTGATGAATAATGACATGAAAAAACCGCTTTTCAGTACTTTTGCTGTAGTACTATTATTTACTGCACTCATCTCAATTAAGTTGTCGGACCCAAGCATAAGTTTTTTTGGCTCAATATGGGCTTTGGTTGTGATCATTTTTCAGTTAGCATTTCTTCTAATTGGCCTGATTGTCGGCTTTGCAATTTGCTTAACGTGTTTTTTTGCAATCTATTGGGGCATCAATTATCTTTATAGCCCACATAAAGGTAAAGAATCTTATTTTGCAATCTTGGCTAATGTTAAATTATTGATGGAAACTATATTGCATTGTTTTTTTTCATACAATTGTGCCAAAACTGAAAATAAGCATGAATTATGCAAAAATAATGAGCAGCCTTTAAAACAAAACTTTTTTTTAAATGATGAAAGTAATTATGATGCTCATAATAAAGACAAATCTAATGGTATAAGTGAGCTTATTAAGAAACAAGAAGACTCAGCTTCTTTTTTCAAAGCGCTAGATTCGAAAGTGACGGCATTAGATGATAACATCAAGTACTTTGCATCTAAAAATCAACTAGAAGATCTTGCAAGAAATATTGAAATTAGTTTTGATTCTTTGCTTAATCAGACAAAAGAGTTAAATTTAGCAGTCGGGCAACAAATTAGTGAGCTATATGAGAAGGTTAGGGAACTTAAAAAGATATCTGACGACCATAATATTTCATTAGCCGCTTTAGTGCCACTTATACAAAAACTAGAAACATTTAACTCGAAGCTGGAAGAAGTGAGTGGGGCGCAAGATAAATTACGAAATGATCTTGAAGATCTACAATTGCAAGCTTCGTCACCTTCTAAAACAGCTGGTAGAACCAAAAGGAAAGCAGGTACTAAGTAAGTTTATAGTGAAATTGTTGTAAGATAGGTCTGTGCAGTGGGATACCAAGAGATCATTTAAACATATTATATCTTATTAAATTTCAAGTTTTTGGATAATTTCATTAGCTAAATTTAAAATATTTGTTCTTCTATCAATTGGTATTATGAGTTGATTATTTGATGTAAAACGAGTGAGGCCAATATTTTCTTTCTTTTTGTTCCTGTTGTTAACAAATGAGAGAATTGTTTCTGGCCTCACACAAGTTTGGTCACTAAAGTGAATGACCAGAGAATCTTTCCCTTCCTCTAGTTTTTCAATTCTGAGTTTTGTGAGTTTCTGCTTTAAATACATGAGGGCGAATAAAGCTTCAGCTTCTAAGGGCATGGGCCCGAAGCGGTCAATTATCTCTTCGTAGAAATGCGTCAGATCTTCATTTGTGGCTTGAACAGTTGAAGCAAGTTTGCGATATGCTTGATATCTAAGGCCTGTCTCCCGAATGTAGTAGTCCGGAAAAAATGCAGCAATTTTTAATTTTATTTCGGGCTCAATTTGTGGGAATTGATTGTTAATTTCATTACTCTGGGTTTCCTTGAGCTCAGTGATTGTATCCTGTAGCAGCTGTAGGTACAAATCATAGCCAACAGCAGCAATATGTCCGGATTGGGATACTCCTAGTAGGTTGCCTCCTCCGCGAATTTGTAGATCGTTCATTGCTATTTGAAAGCCACCACCAAGGTCAGAATGACTAAGGAGAGACTGTAGTCTCTGCTCTGCATCTATGTTTAATTGCTCAACAGAGGGCACAAGCAGATATGCATATGACTGCTTAGATCCTCTCCCAACGCGACCGCGTAACTGATACAAATCTGCAAGCCCAAGTCGGTCAGCACGATCAATGAAGACTGTGTTGGCATTTGTTATATCAAGTCCAGATTCTACAATAGTAGTACAAACTAGTATATCTATCTCTTTACGTACAAATTGCACCATAACTTCTTCGAGATTAGTTGCCGGCATTTGTCCGTGAGCGACGCCAACCCTAGCTTGGGGCAAAAGGCTGTGAATTTGTGCGGCTACCTGCATAATTGATTGTACTCTGTTATGGATAAAGTAGATTTGCCCTCCGCGTTCCAGCTCTTTTTGGCCCGCCTCCTTAATGACTAATGGTTCATAACTTGCCAGGTATGTTTTTACTGGTCTACGATCTTGCGGAGGAGTTGATATAACGGATAAATCTCGAATGCCCAGTAGCGACATCTGCAGGGTTCGGGGGATTGGCGTCGCTGTTAATGTAAGTACATCTACAGTTGCTTTAATTTTTTTTATTTTTTCCTTGTGGGTGACGCCAAAACGGTGTTCTTCATCTACAATTAACAAACCTAGTTTATGATAAGAGATATCTTTTGAAAGAAGTCTATGCGTACCAATAATCACATCAATTTGCCCTGCAGCCAGGTCAGCTCTTATTTTTTTTTGCTCACTGGCAGTACGAAAACGGTTGAGGCAGGCGATGGAGATTGGAAAATGAGCGAAACGTTCAGATAGCGTAACGGCGTGTTGCTCTGCGAGAACCGTGGTTGGTACCAATATGGCAGCTTGAAAACCGTCTTCAACCGCTTTAAACACTGCTCTTGCTGCAACTTCTGTTTTCCCATAGCCGACATCGCCACAAATAAGACGATCCATGGGTTGCTCTTTCATCATGTCTTGGAGCACGTCATTTATCGCATTACTTTGACCGCGTGTCTCATCATATGGAAATGACTCTTCCATATCATGGTAAAGCGCTCCAGGTGGGTAAAAACTGTGGCCTTGCTGTAAGGCTCTTTTGGCATAGATGGCAAGAAGCTCCTGAGCTACTTCCCAAACAGCGTCATTTATTTTCTTCTTAACAACCGCCCAACGAGAACTACCAAGGCTATCTAATTTTGGCTCATCCTCTGAAATGCCATGATACTTGGTAATGAGCGGCAACTTATCAATGGGTACGTAAAGTTTGTCATCATTACGGAAATGGAGCAGGAGGAAATCGCCCTTTTGCCCAGATATTTCCATATTCACAAGCCCCTGAAAACGAGCAATACCGTGTAGCCTGTGCACCACGACGCTACCAACTTGTAGCTCATCAAAACGTAATGGCAATTCGCCAGTTTCGTTGGATCGTTTTCTAACTTTAGGAGCAAGCCTTTTATCGCCAAAAAGTTCAAGTGCTGAAAGAAAGTGAATTTGTTCGGGCGGGATATCAAATCCATGAGAAAGAGGCTGAGCTACACAGTAGAGTCCCCCTTTTTTTAAAGAAGAGAATGACTGTGCACCTGGTGAGAGTTCAATGCAGGATAAATCATACCGTTCTAGCATTGATTGTATATGCTGTGCTTGTTGGTGTGAACGGCAAGATAATATACTTACATGCCCCTTTTCGCTCCAATCCGAGAGGCGTGCAGATAGCGGTGCAATGAGCCCTTCTTTTTTTCGGGATATAGATATTTCTTGTTTAAGGAGATTATGGTCCTGGCAGGGTAGTTGATAAGACTGAGGTTGAGAAGGGTCCAGAATACGCAACAGCCTTGCTAAGAGGTTATGATTTACTGCTTTATCAAATTGCTCTGTATCTAGATAGAGATCAACAGGCGGAGAAATAACTTTATGATGTTCTACTACTTCAGAAAAGTTTGCTGATATTCGCTCGGTTATGAGATGATGACGGCGGATAATGTTTGTGGCGTCATAAAGTACAAAGTTTGTCCCAGTTGGAAGATAATCAAAAAATGCAGATAAGGATTCCTTGCCATAGATAATTGGCAAAATATTTGCCAGATTCTGGTCTGGTTGTTGTGTTGTAAGTTGCTCCTGAGTGCGCCGTACAAGGCGAGAATCCCAAGTCTCCGTAAGTGCAGTCAACTCAAAGCGGTGAATTATTTTTTCCTGCTCAGTGGTATCACGAGGCAATAGAACCTCTGAGACAGGTAAGATCACTGCCTCTTTTATTTCATAAAGGGAGCGCTGAGAAAAAAGATCAAACTGACGAATTGACTCAATGGTATCTCCAAAAAAATCGAGCCGGAGTGGCCCATTGCCCGAGGGATGCCATGGTGGTGGATAGATGTCAATTATTCCTCCACGAAGAGCAATTTCACCTTCACGCCGCACCATGTCCCTTTGTTGGTACCCAGCCACAATAGCACCGGAAATAAAGGCTTCTCTGTCAGTTTCTTCGCCAGATATTATAAGCTCGCAGTGCTCCAGAAGTCGCCTGCGAGGTAAAAGGAGTTTACGGCATGCTTCAACAGAACAAAGAATTAGCGAAGTACCTTGCTGTTCCTGCAACTGATATAGCGTAGCAATGCGAGAAGAAGTAGTTGCTGGGTCCGGTACGAAATCGCTGTATGGTGGTGTGTCAGTGCTAGGGAAAATAAACACAGGAAGCGGGCTGAAAAAGGCAACATCCTGCGAGAAGGAGACAAGCTCCTCATCTGAAGGAAAAATACAACATATAGAGCTGGATTTTACTTCTGCTGCCCGGGCTAAAAAAAGGGCAGCAGAAGCAGGATTAATTCCGGTTATGTCAAGTGGAACCTCGGTATCTCGCAACCGAGCAAGCAGGTCTTGCATTCTTGTTTATGGCATACACAAAAGGCAGTTTACGATACAGAATTTGAGCTGTCTTAGAAAGTGCCACCCAAGCTGAAGTCCCATGCCGAACTATCCTCATCATCTTGCTTGTCGAGGTTAAAGCCAAGCGCTAAGCGGAGAGGCCCAAGTGGAGAGGCCCAGTTTACGCCAAAACCTGCCGATTTTTTAAATGTACCAAAATCCCAGCCTTCATCCACATCGTAAACGTTACCAAAATCTGTAAAGATTTCACCATCAATACCCATATCTTTAACCAGAGGGAAAATGATGCCCAAGTTAGCGTACCACATTTTATCGCCACCAATTCGCTCTCCGGTCTCCGGGTCACGCGGGCTGATAGAAGCGGAATCAAACCCACGAATGGAGTTCATGCCGCCAAGATAAAAGTGTTCATACACAGGAAGTTTACCATCCTCATTTTCAAAGGCCTGGCCTGCCGCACCTTTAATGTGAAAGACAGTTTGCCAAACCATGGGAAAATACCAGGATGATGATCCTTCAACCTTGGTGAATTCAGCATCACCTGCAAGAGGCCCACCTGCATAAGTGACTGTTACACTGTTTCTAGAACCACTTGTTGGTGAGAAGTCTTTATCTCGAGTATCGCGAACCAATGAAAGTTCAACCTCACTTGTGATGTGTATATCTTTTGAGCGAAGGATAACGACAGATGCATCATCAGAAATATCGGATAGGTCAGTGTCGGAAATCGAATACCCATAATAAATACGCCACAACTCAAAGAACGGATGGCCTAAACGTACGCCTGTGCCAAGGGTCTTACGGGTATAATCGTCATACTCCCTTTCCCAGTCATAGACCTCGGCTGAACCTGATACTTGTGAATCATAAATACGCGGGTCTGTAAACTTGATGTTATACCGCGTACTTTTGCCGCTAATATTTGCTTGCAGAGCCAAACGGTTACCAGTGCCAAACAGGTTATTTTCAGAAATTTCACCCATAAAAAGAAGGTTGTCTGAAGAAGAATATCCTGCTCCCACTGAGAACTGGCCAGTAGCCTTCTCTTTAACATCGACAACAATATCAAGATAATCTTCCCTCATTGTGGGTTTTGGCGTGATGTTTACGCTTTCAAAATAATCGAGCCTGTTGAGTCTCTGGGTGGATGAGCGTAATTCCTTGGAATTGAATTTACTACCTTCTTCAAGTGTAAGGTCGCGTCGGATAACGTTGTCTCTGGTGCGGGTGTTTCCCTGTATCTCCACGCGATTCACATAGACAACTGGGCCTTTCTTTACATCCAAAAGTAAATCAATACGCTGCCCAGTGTCAGATTTTTTAATTCTTGGATTAATATCAACATAAGCATAGCCTTGTTCTGCATAAAGGTCGGTAAGGCGCGCTAAATCTTCTCTTAAAAGCTCACGATTCAGATATTCTTCATCTCTGATCTTAAGTGAGCTAAGCATTTTAGTTTTGTCTTCAATAAGATCTCCCTGAATTTCGACTGTTCCCAAACGATAACGCGGTCCTTCTTCTACGGGAAAAGTTACATGCAGGCCATCTTCTTCCTGTTTGACTGTTGGTTCGCCTGTCTTGGCATCAAGATAGCCATGGTTTTGGTAAAATGTAGCAAGACGTTCTGTGTCTTGACGGAGCACATCCATTTTAAGGATGCCAGAGCCGGTTAACCAGGAAACCCACCAGGACCTTGTCGCAGTTTGGATGACACTTTCAAGTTCATCGTTAGAGAAATGCTCATTGCCAGTAAAACCAATTTCACGAATGACTATTTTTTCTCCCTCGGTGATGTTGAAGTGAACAACTGCGGAGCCATCACTGTTAGTATCTATGCTGCTTTCGACTTGAGTTGAATAATATCCTTTCGATTTGTAGAGGTCTTTTATTTTTTCGTCAGCTTCTTTTATTTTAACAGGATTGAGAATAGAGTTTGCAGTTATATTTGCTGCATCACGAACGTCATCTTCTTTTATTTCAGCAGCACCAGAGATAATTACTTCATTGATAAGCGGTTTTTCTTGCACTTGAAAAATTACTGCCTTTCCTGTTGGGGTATCTTGAACATTTACTTCCACTGTTTCAAAGTAACCCATACCAAAAACCGATTTGATATCTTCACGTAGTTTGGCCGGATCATAGAGATCGCCAGGCTTTGTCGAGATTTTTTGTAAAATAGCACCTGCATCAATTCTGTTATTCCCTTTGGGGGCAATGGATGCTACCGTGAAGTCTCGATTAGAATAGGTCAGCAGTTCTTTCGTAATTTCACCAGTCATATTTGATAAGGACTGAAGTGATTCCCCTTCTTTGTAGGCGGTGTAGAAAGCTTTTGAAGAAACGGCATCAAAGATGCCGGCATCAACGCTAACCCGCTTTCCAAGTTGCGTTACACTCCCAACGACTACGTAATCCGCTTTGGCACGTTCAGCTATTGATGCTAAAGCGGACTGACTAGGGGGCCATTGTCCTGTGTAATTGACCAGTTTTTCAGCTTCATTTCTAGGCAGAAGACGTAGGCCTTTTGCCTTTGTCTCATGCTCTAGAGCCTGATCGGCAACTTTGGTGATTTCCGAGGGATTCGAAGCATTGATTTTAAAGGGGAGGAAAACTGTATTACTTTCCACCGCCTGCACCATGCTCGGTGAAAAGGAGAGCAGGCATAAAAAGAGTGCTAAAAGAGACGCTAAAGCTAGCTTTGGACAATGATAAGACGATCGATGAAGAGGCATGGTTCCATTCCTTTGTGAGAATCTCAAGTCTTGTGCCAGATAAATAATAGCTATGAAAAAAACGATATAAAATATATTTGGGTATTTTTGGTGAATCGCCACGAAAAAAGTATCAAACCTGGATATTATGACATGTTCATTCTTTTTTGCAAGAGATTAAACTGCCGGTGATTACCGTAAATTATGCGATAAAATTGAATATTGACTTTTTTTTTTAAGTGGGTAGGTCTTTACCCCTAGAATTAAGTAGTATGGATTTTTAATGCCATCATTGAGCTGTATTTTCCGTGCCACCCTTAAGAGGAGGAGATTATGAGAAGAATTTTTAGCTGGGCTCTGATTGCCTGTTTGGCCTTTTTGCCAAATGCTTTTGCAGCAGACACTGTAAAAATCGGTCTGATGGGGCCGATGACAGGTTCGTGGGCAAGTGAAGGACAGGAAATGAAGCAAGTCGTTGATCTTTTGGCCGCTGAAGTGAACGCAAAGGGTGGTGTGCTCGGTAAAAAAATTGAGATAATTGCTGAAGACGATGCAGGTGATCCTCGTACAGCGGCGCTTGCCGCTAACCGACTCGCTACCCGAGACATCGTAGCTGTTGTAGGAACTTACGGCTCCTCGATTACTGAGGCTTCACAAAACATTTATGATGAAAGTGGAATTGTCCAGATAGCAAACGGCTCAACGGCTATTCGATTGTCTGAGAAAGGATTAAAAAATTTTTTCCGGACATGCCCTCGGGATGATGAACAGGGAAAGGTTGCGACAGGCACAATTAAAAAGCTTGGAGCAAAAAAAGTGGCTATCTTGCACGATAATACCTCTTACGCCAAGGGGCTTGCGGATGAATCGAAGGCAAACCTTGAGGCAGCAGGCGTAAAAGTTGTGTTTTTTGATGCTCTTACCCCGGGAGAGCGTGATTATAATGTTACCTTGACTAAGTTGAAGGCTGCAGCTCCGGATTTTGTCTTCTTTACCGGTTACTACCCTGAGGCTGGTTTACTTCTTCGTCAGAAAAAAGAAATGGGCTGGGATGTCCCTTTCATGGGAGGTGATGCGGTCAATAACCCATCTCTCGTTGAGATTGCAGGACCCGCTGCGGCAAAAGGTTTTTATTTTCTGAGCCCTCCTTTGCCAAAAGACCTTGATACGCCTGAGGCGAAATCCTTTGTTGAAGCCTTCAAAAAGAAATATGGCAGCGCACCTAAATCAATTTACCCCGTTTTGGCTGGCGATGGCTTTCGGGTTATCGTCGAGGCAATCAAGGGTTCAGAGTCTACAGACCCTGAAAAAATTTCTGCATACCTCAAGACCAATTTAAAGAATTTTCCAGGCCTAACTGGTACCTTGTCCTTTGATGGTAAAGGTGATCGTGTTGGCGATGTGTATCGTGCGTACCAGGTTGACGATAAAGGAAATTTCGTCCTGCAACCCTGATCCCCATTTTTAAGCTGTCTGCGGGAGCGTATCTACGCTCTCGCAGATATATGAGATTGGTATGGAACAATTTTTTCAGCAGTTGACAAATGGCCTGGCGGTAGGCGGTATATATGCCCTGATCGCATTAGGATATACCATGGTTTATGGTGTGTTGAAGTTGATCAACTTCGCACATGGAGACCTGTTTACCATTGGGGCCTATCTTGGCTTAACTGTCCTTACATCACTGGCACTGACTGATTATGTCGGGGGCTTTTTAGGCATAGGGGTCTTGGCCATCATGGTAATGGTCATGGTGGGGATCATTGGTGTTGTCCTTGAGAGAACTGCCTACAGACCTCTTCGGAATTCACCACGCCTTTCTGCTGTTGTTTCTGCCCTGGGTGCATCTATCTTTTTTCAGAATGCAATCATGCTTATTTATGGGCCGAATGACTATGTCTATCCCCAGGATCTGCTGCCGGTTGTCCCGATCAACATCTTTGGCGTCTCCATCCCTCTCATGCGAGTCATCATTGTCCTTGCTTCGGTTATTATGATGATAGCTCTGTATCTCTTCGTACAAAAAACACGTATTGGAGCTGCGATACGAGCTGCAGCCATTGACCAAGGAGCAGCTCGTCTGATGGGTATAGATGTAAACAAGGTCATCATGATTGTCTTTTTTATTGGGGCCTCCTTGGGTGGTGCTGCTGGTTTAATGGTGGGTGTGTATTATGGTCAAATTAACTTTACGATGGGATGGATCTATGGATTGAAGGCCTTTACTGCAGCTATCTTGGGAGGTATTGGGAATATCCCCGGAGCTATGCTTGGCGGGCTTCTGCTTGGAGTAATTGAGGCACTTGGGGCTGCGTATATCTCTAATCCATGGAAAGACGCCATTGCCTTTTTTGTCCTTATTTTGATTCTAATTGTGCGGCCAACTGGGATACTTGGAGAAAGGGTGGCGGACAAGATATGAAACGCTCAACACTCATTTTTTATTTTCTGTTTTTTGGGCTGATTTTTTTATCTCCCCTCGTGCTTGACCGTTACTGGCTCGATTTGCTTAATAATGTTGGCTTGTATCTTATTCTCTGTCTTAGTTTAAACATTATTTTGGGACAAGCAGGCATGTTTAACATGGGTCATGCCGCCTTTTATGCCATTGGAGCCTACACAACAGCCATCGTTAATATCCATTATGGTGTCCCAGTTCTTTGGACCCTGCCGCTGAGCGGTATAGTGGCTGCGCTTTTTGCTGTGATTGTTGCCAGGCCAATCATACATCTTCGTGGCGACTACTTGCTTATTGTTACCATCGGTATGGTGGAGATAATGCGCATTGCCCTCATCAACAATGTGTTCGGCTTGACCGGAGGGGCAAACGGCATATTCGGTATCGCGCGTCCAGAAATTTTTGGTTATAAAATTGCCAAGCCACAACAGTTTCTCTACCTCATCTGGTCTTTTGTTGCCATTACAGTCCTGCTCTTTTCTTTGCTGGAAAATTCGCGTTTTGGCAGAGCTCTTAAGTATCTGAAAGAAGATGAAGTGGCTGCAGAAGGGAGCGGGGTCAATACCACATACTATAAACTAGCCGCCTTTGCCTTAGGAGCTGGTTGGGCTGGCATGTGCGGTACGCTCTTTGCTTCAAAAATGACAATTATTTCACCAGAGTCATTTAATTTTAAGGAATCTGTACTTTTGTTCATGATAGTTATATTGGGAGGTGCGGGTAACATAAGAGGGATTATCTTGGGGACTTTCTTAGTTATCTGCTTGCCAGAGCTTTTCAGGGAATTTGCCAATTACCGCATGTTGATATTTGGACTTGCCATGATGCTGATGATGATTTTTCGACCTCAAGGCCTGCTTCCACCTAAACCAAGAACGTATTCGCTTGATTCTGTCCAGGAGACGCCGTGAGCATTCTGCAACTTGATCATGTCAGTAAGCGTTTTGGAGGGCTCCTTGCCGTTAACCAGGTCAGTTTTTCTGTGGATGAAGGGAATGTTGTAGGGTTGATCGGGCCTAATGGAGCAGGTAAAACAACGGTTTTTAATGTCATTACTGGAAATTACAAGGCAGATGGTGGCGATATCCTTTTTCTTGGCGAGTCAATTAAACGAAGGCCGACACACCGGATTGTACAAATGGGGATCGCACGAACTTTTCAAACGATCCGCCTTTTTCAAAACATGTCGGTTCTGGAAAATGTGCTTGCTGGATGCCACTGCCGCATGCATGCTGGTCTTTTTAGTTGCATGTTTCACACACCTGCGCAAAAAAAGGAAGAGCAAGGTGCCTTGCGCCAGTCTTTGGATGCGTTGGCCTTTGTTGGTCTAGAAAAAGATGCTGGTCAGCTGGCAAAGAATCTTTCCTACGGCAACCAGCGTCTTCTTGAGATTGCACGAGCTCTGGCAACTCAGCCACGCCTGCTCATCCTAGATGAGCCTGCTGGCGGGATGAATGAGCAGGAAACCAATGAGCTGATAGAGCTCCTTGCGCGCATGCGTGCACAAGGTTTGAGTGTGCTCCTCATTGAACATGATATGAAGCTCGTGATGAAGGCGTGCGACCATTTGGTTGTTATTGAATACGGGAGCAAGATTGCTGAAGGTACTCCTGAGGAGATTCAGCATAATCCCAAAGTTATTGAAGCCTATCTAGGCGTTGAAAGCGAAGACGATAACTGATGTTGCTCGAAATAAAAAATCTATATGTCAAATATGGCAATGTCGAAGTGCTGCATGGCATCAACATCGCTGTCGATGAGGGAGAGGTTGTCACCATCTTGGGAGCAAATGGCGCGGGCAAATCGACGACCTTGCTGGCCATCAGCGGGTTGGTGAAACCGTCTCAGGGAGAGATATTTTTTGACGGAAAGCCCTTGCATAAGTTACATGCACATCAGGTGGTCCATGCCGGTATAAGCCAATCGCCGGAAGGGCGGAGGGTCTTTGGAACTTTGACTGTGCAGGAAAATATCAACCTGGGTGCCTTTATTGTACGCGACAAAGAAAAGATTGCTCAGACAAGAAAATGGATTTACGAGCTGTTTCCTCGCTTGGAAGAGCGCAAGAACCAGCTTGCCGGGACTTTAAGCGGTGGTGAGCAGCAAATGCTGGCCATTGGGCGTGCCCTGATGAATGAACCCAAGGTGCTCTTGCTCGATGAACCAAGTCTTGGCTTAGCACCACTTCTGGTGAAGGCGATCTTTGAAACTGTGCGACAGATTAACGCGAAAGGTGTCACAGTAGTTTTAGTGGAACAAAACGCCAAGGCTGCCTTAAAATTGGCGCATCGCGGTTATGTCCTAGAAGTTGGCAATATAACCCTCACAGGATCGTCGAAAGAGTTACTGACAAATTCTGAAATTGTTGAAGCATATCTTGGTGGATCGTAAACCTACCATCAGACTTTTCTCTAATTATATTTTTTTCGTTATAATTCCGGGTGCTTTTAGCCCGGTTTTTTTTTCTGTCAACAGTCTTAGCCAAGAGATTTTCAGGTGAGCGATGTTTAGCTTAAACAGCCCACTCGACATGCACTTGCACCTACGGGAACATGACATGCTTGAGCTTGTGGCCCCTCTCAGTGCCCAAGCCTTTGCCGGGGCCGTTATTATGCCCAACCTTCATAACCCGGTCGATTCGCTGACTCGTTTAAACGACTACAAAAAGGCTGTTGAAAACGCATGTGCAGGTGAAGCCTTTACTCCATACATGACCCTTTTTTTTAAGGAATATTCTAAAGAAGATCTGCTCTGGGCACGCAAGGACATTATTGGGATCAAACTTTACCCTGCTGGAATAACAACACAAAGCGAGGGTGGGGTTCGAGATTTTGACCAAATTGCTGGCACCGTTGCCCTGCTTGAAGAGCTTGGAATCCCCCTGCTTGTTCACGGTGAAACAAACGGATTTGTCATGGACAGGGAAGCTGAGTTCTTGCAAATGTATGCCTGGCTCTTAACAAATTTCCCACGACTGCGATTGGTGATGGAGCATATAACCACGGCAGCTGCACTTGATTTCTTAGAACGGTATGAACAGGTGGCGGCAACCATTACACTGCATCACCTCATGCTCACCTTAGATGATGTAGCAGGAGGATTGCTCAAACCGCACCTCTTCTGCAAGCCTATTGCAAAAACACCAAAAGACAGGGACGCACTCTGCCGGGCGGTCTTCAGTGGGCACCCACGTTTGATGTTTGGGTCTGATTCTGCTCCCCACCCACGCCATGCCAAGGAGTGTTGTGGCTGTGCAGCAGGCATTTTTTCTGCACCGGTTGCCCTCCCCATGCTGGTGCAGCTCTTCGAAGAAGCTGGTGCTCTTGAACACCTGCAGGTCTTTGTTTCAGATAATGCCTGTCGTTTTTACCAGATTGAACCTCTGACCAAAAGGGTAGTCCTGCATCGAAAATGCTGGCATGTGCCGGACCTCTACGGTACAGTACGCCCATTTCTTGCCGGCCAACAGCTGCGCTGGTCTTTGACTTGAGATAAGAAAAAACATCGAAAACATACTCTTTTTCTTTGTAGCTAAACAAGAAAACTACAAAACTAAACCTTCTGGAGGGAGCAGCCTATGCCTCAATCATATCCTCAGGCTTTTGTGCGAAATTTTCTTGGGAATTCACCAGTTTGGTATAAGCTCGTTGTGCTGGCTTTTCTCATTGCCAACCCAATTCTCATGGCAAAGGTTGGCCCCTTTGTGACCGGTTGGATACTTATTGCCGAGTTTATCTTCACCCTGGCAATGGCATTGAAATGTTATCCCTTGCCGGCAGGAGGTCTCCTGGCAGTGGAAGCTGTCTTCATAGGGCTGGTAACACCACTGACCGTTTACGAGGAGGCAAAGAATAATTTCCAGGTCATTTTATTGTTGATCTTCATGGTAGCTGGTATCTATTTCATGAAGGATCTCTTGCAATACATTTTCACTCGTATCCTGGTGAAAGTGCAATCTAAAATAACCATCTCTCTTCTCTTCTGCTTTCTTGGGGCCTTTCTTTCTGCTTTCTTGGATGCCCTCACCGTAACGGCCGTTATCATTGCCGTGGCCTATGGTTTCTACAATATTTACCACCGCTATATTTCTGGTCGCGGCAATGACTTTGCAGGTGTTCATGACCTGACAAGCGACCTTGCGCTGCAGGAGACTCAGCAAAAAGAGATGCGGGAATTCCGCGGTTTTCTCCGTAACCTGATGATGCATGGTGCTGTGGGAACGGCCCTTGGTGGGGTCTGCACCAAGGTGGGTGAACCGCAAAATCTCCTCATCGCCGAAGAAATGGGCACAAAATTTATGGAGTTTTTTCTGCACATGGCTCCGGTTACAATCCCAGTTTTCATCATCGGGCTTCTTACCTGCTACATGGTTGAAAAGAAAAAATGGTTTGGCTACGGGTTCGAGATGTCTGGAAATATACGCTCCCACTTGCTAGAAACAGCGGTGCAGATGGAAGAAAAAAGAGGCCGCAGTGGCAGGATAAAACTCGTTGTGCAGGCCATTGCCGGGATCTGGCTGATTGTGGCGCTTGCCTTCCACCTCGCTGAGGTGGGCATTATAGGCCTTTCTGTTATTATTCTCTTAACCGCCTTTAATGGCATAGTTGAAGAGCATCAGATTGGTCATGCCTTTGTCGAGGCCCTCCCCTTTACGGCTTTACTCGTCGTTTTCTTTGCGGTGGTTGGAGTTATTCACGAGCAGCATCTCTTTGCCCCCATTATAAATTATGTATTAAGCTTGCAAGGCAGTACTCAACTGGCAGCATTTTACATAGCAAACGGGTTACTTTCTGCCATATCAGATAATGTCTTTGTGGCCACGGTTTATATTTCTGAAACCAAAATTAACTTTACGCAGATGTTGGGAGCGATTCCTAATATAGGCATGAGTGGGGCTGAATTGATGGATAAACTCACCAATGTAGAGCTTAATCGACCCGATGTTTTAAATACCTTGCCCCCTGATGCTGCAGCTCAAGCACATCAACTCATGGCCCATTTTGATAAATTGGCCGTTGCCATCAATACAGGAACAAATATTCCAAGCGTTGCCACGCCAAACGGACAGGCAGCTTTTCTCTTCCTCCTGACCTCGGCCCTGGCCCCTGTTATTCGCCTTTCCTATGGACGGATGGTCTACCTTGCCCTGCCGTACACTATCACCATGTCCTTGACTGGATTGGCTGCCGTGTATCTTTTTCTTTAAATAATATGTCGGCGCTAGGCAGGCAATACAGCAAGCCTGCAGTGAGATGGCTTAAAAAAAGCATAGCCGGAAAAAAGACCGATCTCCTAGACGAATCTGAGTACAAAAGGAAGCCTCTTGTAAGGCTTCCTTTTTTTTGCGAATAAAAAAAGCGCCCTGTATGATAAGGAAAAACTGACAAGTGTAGCCATACAGAGCAGCAGGTCTTAAAGAAAAAAATATTTTTTTGGTTGTTATGAATCTAATTGAGTGTATCCAAAGTATCTTACTTGGCCTCGTGGAAGGACTAACTGAATTTTTACCCGTTTCCAGTACAGGTCATCTCATTATTGCCGGAAATTTGCTCGGCTATACCGGTGAACAGGCAAAAACATTTGAAATTGCTATTCAATTGGGTGCTATTCTTGCTGTCTGTTGGCACTACAGGGTACGGCTTATCCACACCATGCAAGGGTTAACAGGGGATAAGACCAGCCAGCGTTTTGCCTTTAATCTCATCTTGGCTGTTATTCCTGCTGCCGTTATGGGGCTTGCGCTCCATGGACTTATAAAAAAATACCTGTTTAATCCGGTCTCAGTTGCCATCGCCCTTGCTGTCGGCGGGTTCATTATCTTGCTCGTTGAGCGAAGGGAGCGCGTGCCGCGTATAACAGATATAGGACAGCTTTCCTGGCAGGATGCCCTGAAGTTGGGCTTTGCCCAAGTCTTTGCTCTTTTTCCCGGAACCTCTCGTTCAGGTGCAACCATTATTGGTGGCATGTTGTTCGGTCTTTCCAGGCAAGCGGCAACGGAGTTTTCTTTTTTTCTTGCTATTCCCACCATGTTTCTCGCCACTGGCTACGAGCTGTATCATTCATGGCACAGTCTCCTGCAGCAAGATCTTCCTTTTTTTGCTACTGGTTTTGTGGTTTCCTTCTTCAGTGCCCTTATGGCCATTCGTGGACTGCTCTGGTATGTGGCAAATCATGATTTTTGTTTTTTTGCCTATTATCGAATAGTTCTTGCGCTTATTGTGCTGGCCTACTTCTTTTTGTGAGGACCTTATCATGATAACGGAACTGATCAGCCAGGCGGCTGTTTATATTCTAGGAAAAACAACATATTTTGGCGCTTTTCTGCTGATGACCCTGGAGAGCATGATTGCGCCCATTCCCAGTGAAGCGGTCATGCCTTTTGTGGGATTTTTGGTTGCCGATAATCAGTGGAGTCTAGCGGGTGCCATCTTTGCCACCAGCCTTGGTTCCATGTGCGGTTCACTTCTTTCTTATTTGATGGGTTACTATGGTGGCAAGCCTTTAGTGATGCATGTGGGGCGGTATTTATTTATCAATGTGCACGATCTTGAGCGGGCAGAGCAGTATTTTAATAAGAGGAAGGGCCTGCTGACGGTCTTTATCGGTCGTTTCATTCCAGTGGTCAGGCACTTTATCTCAGTCCCTGCTGGCATCGGCAAGATGCCACTTATCCCATTTCTTGTGGTATCCACAGTTGGGGCAACCATCTGGAACAGTTTTTTGCTGTTTTGCGGTATAAAGTTGCGTGCAAACTGGACTCTGGTGCAGCAATATTCGCATCAATTGGATATAGTTATCCTCATCCTCAGCGCGGCAATTTTCGGCTGGCTCTTTTATAAGCGGTGGAAAAAAACGAGAAGATGATTCAAACCTGCTGTTTTTTTGTCGTTAGAATCACCGAATTGCAGGCGTTGTGTCGGCGAGGAGCAATGTTTAAGTTGTTGTACAAAAAGGTGGGACTGATTGGTGAACGAAGATTATCAACCATTTCCATAGATTGAGGGATGTGTGGCGAAAAAGACATTTGAAAATGCTCTGGCAAGCCTTGAACAGATTGCCAAAGAACTGGAAGCTGGCAACCTGAGCTTAGAAAAGAGCCTGACAAAATTCAGTGAAGGTATAGCTTTAGCCGATTTTTGCCATGCAGAACTTGAGGAAGCGCGAGGTCGGGTAGATTTACTTTTGGTGAAGAACGATACAATCGAACCTGTGCCATTCACCGGAGAAGATGATGGAAATAAAAGCATATCTGAGTAAACAGCAAGAGCGTATAGAAAGAGAGCTTGCCGTACTTATGCTCTCGGCTAGCGGTTCTTTCTCCAGGCACATTGAGGCAATGCGCTATAGCCTTTTTGCCGGAGGTAAGCGTTTGCGGCCTATTCTCTGCTTGGCTGCGGCAGAAACAGTTGACGGCAGCGAGCCGACCATGCAAAAAGCCATGCCAGTTGCCTGCGCTTTGGAGTGCATTCATACCTATTCACTTATTCATGATGACCTGCCGGCCATGGATAACGATGAACTGCGTCGGGGTAAGCCAACAAATCACATGGTCTATGGCGAGGCGGCTGCCATATTAGCAGGTGATGGTCTGCTTACTTACGCCTTTGATTTGTTGAGCAGTGAATCTACTGCTGCTTTACCGACCAGAGAACGGGTTCGTCTTATACATACTATTGCAGTTGCCGCCGGGCCCCAGGGTATGGTGGGTGGACAATCCTTGGATATGCTCTATGCGCATAAGCCAGCCGGTTATGAGATCCTACGGGAGATCCATAAAAGTAAAACTGGTGCCTTGATAACGGCATCCACAGTCTGTGGAGCCATTATTGCCGGTGCCGAACCGGAGCAGGAATCCTCTTTGCGTGAATATGGCGAACAGATTGGTCTAGCCTTCCAGATCGTTGACGATCTACTTGACCTTGAAGCCAGCACGGAAGAGCTCGGCAAGGCTGCGGGGCGAGATATTCAGGAGGGCAAACTTACCTATCCTTCGCTTTTCGGTGTGGAAACTTCCCGTACCATGGCAAAGGAGGCAGTGGAAGCTGCCTTACATGCCCTGTGTTGCTTTGATGACAAGGCCGAGCCTTTGCGTGCTTTGGCAAAATATATTGTGTTGCGGAGGAAGTAGACATGCTGCTCGTAGACCGGGAGCCCCTGGCACGGTTGAATGTGTTGAGCTCCATACAATCTCCCCATGATATTCGGGGGCTAGGATTGGCAGAACTTGAATCTTTGGCAGCTGAGTTGCGAGATGTTATCATAGACACAGTGGCTGCAACCGGTGGCCATCTCGCTCCCAGCCTGGGTGTGGTTGAACTGACCCTGGCCTTGCATTACGTCTTTAACACCCCGCATGATAAGCTTATCTGGGATGTCGGTCATCAAGCATACGCCCATAAATTATTGACAGGACGACAAACACAATTTTCAACTCTGCGCCAATATCAGGGCTTAAGTGGTTTTCCCAAGCGGACCGAGAGTGAGTACGACACCATTGAAACAGGCCACAGCTCCACTTCTATTTCCTTTGGACTGGGAACAGCGGCAGCGAACCGAATACTAGGGTACAAAAGAAAGTCAATTGCGGTCATTGGAGATGGTTCCATGACTGCAGGCATGGCCTTTGAGGGATTAAACCATGCCGGAGATCTAGACGAAGACCTGATTGTTGTCTTAAATGATAACGAGATGTCGATTTCTGAGAATGTTGGGGCCTTATCCAGTTTCATGAGCCGTAAACTGACGGGAAAAACAATTCGTCGCCTGCGTGATCACGTGGAAGAGCGTTTGCTAGCTCTGTCAACCGTGGGCGAAAATATTTTAACTCTGTTGCGAAAAAGTGAAGAGAGTATGAAGGCTTTCTTCACCCCCGGCATGCTCTTTGAGGCCTTTAAGTTTAAGTATGTGGGACCAATTCCGGGTCATCAGTTAGAGGATCTTATTGCAACCCTGGAAAACGTCCGTGATCACAATCATGGGCCCGTATTGGTACATGTTATTACTACCAAAGGGAAGGGCTATCTGCCCGCAGAGCGCAATCCCGGCAGGTTCCATGGCGTGGGTTCCTTTGATAAAATAAGCGGCCTCCTGGCGGCCCCCGCCAACGCTCCACCGCCATCGTACACCAAGGTCTTTGGTGAAGCCCTTTGCCGAATTGCCCGCAAAAATGAACGGGTTGTAGCGGTGACAGCGGCTATGCCAGATGGCACGGGCCTAACTTCCTTTAGTGAGGAATTTCCCGAGCGCTTTTTTGATGTTGGTATAGCTGAGCAACATGCTCTCACCTTCTCTGCTGGCCTTGCTTTATCGGGATTACGGCCATGCTTTGCGGTGTATTCCACCTTCATGCAACGGGCATTGGACCAGCTTATCCATGATGTCTGTTTACCGAATCTGCCAGTGACCATTGCGCTGGACCGTAGCGGTGTAGTGGGTGCTGACGGACCAACCCATCACGGCGTCTTTGATCTGGCTTTTTTGCGTTTTATCCCCAACCTAACCGTCATGATGCCTAAGGATGAAAATGAACTGCAGCACATGCTTGTTACGGCCCTATCTCTGCCAGGGCCAGCTGTGGTTCGTTACCCGCGAGGTTGCGGCGAAGGCGTGCCCTTAGATGCTCAACTTGAGCTGTTGCCAATAAAACAAGCTGAACTGCTGCGCGAGGGCACAGATATTCTCCTTCTTCCCGCGGGAAACAGGGTGTATCCTGCCCTGCAGGCAGCGGAGCAGCTGATGCAGGAAGGCGTCAGCGCCGCGGTTATTAATCCCCGTTTTTTAAAACCACTTGATGAAGTGACCCTCTGTACCTGGGCTGCACAGACAGGATTTGTGCTCACCGTTGAAGATAACTGTGTGCAGGGAGGATTTGGTAGCGCTGTCTTGCAGATGCTCCACGAAAATGGTCTGCAGATACAGGTTAAGTGCCTAGGTTATGGAGACTTATTTGTAGAGCAAGGGGATCAATCCATACTCTGGCAAAAGGCTGGCATTGATGCAGACGGAATTATTTTAGCGGCAAGGCAACTCCTTAGCACTAAGTGAAAAATTGCAAAAGAGCAAGAGGTGAATATGTTCTTTTTTCTGGACAGCCTGGGGCTACTCAAGGCATAATTTAAGCGGATATTCTGAAGGTTATTACTCAAACTTATGTCTCTATCTGAATGAGCCCCATGATGCGCTTTGACCTGGTCTCTCTTTTTTTGCGTCGATCTGTGTTTCCTCTATTTTGTCTTTTTCTTTGTAGCTCTTTTCTCTTTATTAGCGGTTGTGCGAGAGAGACGAAACGAACGAAAGGCAGTGATTCATCCCTTACACACCAATCCTCACTGAATACTTTGTATGGAAAAATCCCCAATGCAAACGCGGCAAAAAAGGAACAAAACACCATCCCAGGTATTATTACACCACAAAGCGATCTCTCTTTAGCCGTTACCACGCGGCAGCTTCCCCGCCTTGAAAAAGAATTTCAGCGTTCGTCTTTCACGCTGGGAGCCCCAATTTTTATCCGCATTTTTAAAGAAAGCCACGAGCTGGAGTTGTGGGTACAGAGGGGTGAGCGCTTTTACCTCTTCAAAAAATATAGAATTGCGTATTTCTCCGGCGGGCTTGGACCTAAAATGAGAGAGGGGGACATGCAGGCGCCTGAGGGTTTTTATCAGGTCACGCCTGTGAGGATGAATCCAAGGAGCAATTTTCACCTCGCCTTCAACATTGGCTACCCTAATGAATACGATGTGATACACCATGCCTCTGGCGGGATGATCATGGTTCATGGCAAGCAAAAATCCATAGGCTGCTTTGCCATGACTGACCCAATTATAGAAGAGATTTATGTGATTGCTGACCAGACATTACGTGCCGGGGAAGGTTCTTTTCAAGTACATATTTTCCCATTTCGCATGACACCAGCCAATCTGCAACGCTACGCTAATTCTCCATATATTGGCTTTTGGAAGAATATGTTGCACGGGTACACGCTGTTTGAATTAACGCACCAACCCCCAGTTGTTACCGTCAAAAATGATAGATATGCCTTTGCTGGTAAGCATTCTTCTAAGCAGAACTTTGCACAAAAAAATGGAGTCAGTATCCAAAGACAAATGCAGGTTGTGCCATGAGGCTGCTCTCATGTGAAAAGAATAACCGCTCAGCCTGCCCACAACTAAGAAAAACTTGACAAAAGGATGAGGCAACGGCATATTTCATCCCGCAGTGCCGAAGTGGCGGAATTGGTACACGCGCTAGGTTCAGGGTCTAGTTGGGGTTCCCCAGTGGAAGTTCGAGTCTTCTCTTCGGCACCATTTAATAGGCAAAGAAGTGCATTACTTCTTTTAACCCGCTCCCCTATGAGGGAAGCGGGTTTTTTTTGTGATAAAAATGAAGAAAACGAGCAAGTTGCAAAGTTACGCAAACCGTCTGCCATGGTTATGGAATTGTTTATAGATAAACAAACTGCTTCGATCTGTGAGGTAAAAAAATGAAGCCACAAAAAGTCTATTTCACTCTTGCTGCTATGGTTCTGCCTCTTTTGTTTGCCCATCTGGTTGAGGCAAAATCCCTGGCAACCGTCAAGTATAAGGCAATTCGCATGGAAAACTCAGAAAAGGGTGGAGAGGAGTACCTGATCTTACCCTATTTCTATTCTTCTGATTCCATGGGGACAGTAATTGGAGTGGGAGCGGGAGCGAAGGGGTATTACCAGGAGCAGTTATTGGTGGGAGGTACCCTATTTGGTGCTGTTGGCGATGATACCTATGGCATTGTTTTGGGTGCCTGGGACTATCGCCCACCTTGGACAGAACGTTTTTTTCTTTCTGCAGTTGGGTCCTATGGCCATTATCCTAGGCAAAGGGCTTATGGTAGTCCCGAGCTGGTTCCTGGTGAGGTGCGCCCAGGCAGTAATGACTCTAGTGAAGACGACTATGTAGAGGCAGGAGGAAATAACAACTGGCTTGACGTTAAAGCTGAATATGTTTTACCGCTGGGTGCGGCGCGTAACGATGGCATGGCAACCTATTACCTGGAAGGTGGGATGCTCAAAAAAGGAGCCACAGGTGGAGAAACCTGGAACCCCTTGGAAGGCGGTATTACCACGGTAATGCTTCGTCAGTACAACCAGTTTGAGAGTTTTGAATCGATATACGGTGACTACGAACGTACTATTCATCCAATGGAGTTAGGCATCGGTTATAACAATACCGATTATCCCATGAATCCATCCACCGGCAGCAATCAGTATGTGGGCATCAAACACGATTTCGGCTGGGGAGATGCGAAAACAGATTGGACCTTTCTTGAGTTCGAGGCCAGTAAGTATTTCTCCCTTGGCGCAAGCGACATCGCCAAACAAAGGGTAGTTGCCTTGAATTTTTGGACAGGAGATGCTATTTCCTGGGATGAAAATGTGACAAGTGACGGATATACAGAGCTCGATGGGAATCCTCCCCAATATGACGGGGCAACACTTGGCGGTTTTTATCGGATGCGTGCCTATCCTTCTCGGCGGTTTCACGACAGATCAGTTGTTTATACAACAGCTGAGTACCGCTATACCCCGGAGTGGAATCCCATTGGCACTATTTCCTGGCTGCGCTGGATGAAAATGGACTGGTGGCAGTTTGTTGGGTTTGTCGAGGGCGGAAGGGTTGGGGATGAATATTCGGATTTGTTTACAGACTGGAAAGCTGATGCCGGACTCGGACTCCGCGCCTTAATGGCTGGCGGGGTTGTTCGTTTGGATTGGGCATTTTCCGATGAAGGGAACTCTATGTGGGTGATGTTTGGCCATCCCTTTTAAATGAGTTAACCTGACTGCGCCAGTCAGGTTTGATGTATTTTGGCTGAGGGGCAGGGCACTGTGCGATATAGGCCGGTGCAACTGCCCTTTTTGTTTTTAGTCTTGAAATTTTTTAGTTGCCCAAGCACCCAGCTGGGGCTGGCTTTTTTTACCGGTGAAAGTGCTGGAAGCTGCGCTGGCTGTAGAATAAAGGGTCAGTTGGAATTGCCCCTTTTAGTCCGCATACAGCGGCTGAGAATGCCGCTGCTCTGGTATTTATCGTTGCAATATCCCAGTTTTGTAAAAGTCCAATGGCCGTGGCAGCAGAAAAGGCGTCGCCAGCGCCGACGGTATCAACAACATCAACCTGGTGCACACAGCTTGCAGTCTTCTCGCCCTGCCGTGTAAAAATGGCACTTCCCTGTTCGCCCTTGGTAAGCACCACAAGCCCCATGGGGAAATCCTGAAAGAGTTTCTCAATACGGACTTGTTCGTTTTCATGGGGTGAAATTCCCTGGGAGAGCCAATCGAGTTCGTCGCTGTTCACCTTAAGCACCTGGGCATGGCGTATGGAATTGTGAACAATAATCTCCTGATCACATCCTTTGCGTAAATTGATGTCGTAGAAAGTACATGTTTTTGCAGGGAGTTCTGCCAGGAATTTTTGCACCTGATTTCGGCTAAAGGCACTTCGCTGCAGGAGGCTGCCAAAGTAGACCAATTCTGGAGGCTGCTCTTTTTTGAGACAGTTAGGATCCAGAACTAAATGGTCGTAGGCGGCATCTTCGGGAAAGACGTAGCTGGCAACGCCCTGGCCATCCAGCGTAACGATCGCCTTGCCTGTGGCATGCTCAGGATCAATCTGCACAGAGGAGACATCAAAACCATGCTGTGACAGAATTTGCAGAATTTCTTTCCCCTCTGTGTCTGATCCCACCCGGGTAATAAAATTGACAGGGTATCCAAACTGCCGCAAGTGGTAGGCAAAATTGAAGGGAGCGCCGCCAAAGCGTTTGTAGTGCGGAAAGACATCAAAAAGTGATTCGCCAAGAACAAGAATCATGAGCTTAGTGGTGTTTGTTTCCTCAGCACCAAACCAGGAGCTTGGTGCTGGGGGAAATAGAAAGAAGAAAGGGGGCCATGGCACATGAAATACTCAGCTAAGTATACAAAAAAGTGCGCCAGGCGTCCTGCAAAACTATTTTTCTCCCCTTAATCCAAGGGGTCAAAGGCATCTTTAGTGGCATAACACATGGGACATACCCATTCGTCTGGCAGGTCGTCAAAGGAAATGCCCGGGGGAATATCATTCATGGGGTCTCCAATTGTTGGATCATAAATATAACCACAATTTGCGCAGATATAACGCTCTGTACTCGTTTCTTCTGTCATAATCACACCGCGAAATATTTTGCCTGAGGATGGTGGGAAACAATGGCGGAGGTGGTTTGTTCAGGCACCATGAACATATTTTCCGTCAGCGTCACGCCGATGGCCTCTGGTCTCAGCAAGGCAAAGAGCGGTAAGTGGGCATTAAGATCCGGACATGCCGGATAGCCAAAACCATAGCGAGATCCCTGATAATTCTGGGTGATGGCACCATGCAGATCCTCTGGCACATGTTCGCCAATCCCCAATTCCTTGCGGATAATGGCATGCCAGTACTCGGCTAAGGCATCGGTAATTTCCACACTGAGACCATGCAGCATGAGATAGTCATGGTAGGCGTTTTCTTCATAGAGTCGTGCGGTTTCTTTACCTATCTGCGAGCCAATGGTGACAACGAAAAAGGCTGCCACATCACCTCCGGCAGAGGCAGGTTTAAAATAATCGGCAATGCACAGGTTAGGGGCCTCCTTTTGCCTGGGAAAAGAAAAATGATACTGCTGCCCCTGGTCGGTCACAATCAGATCATTTTCCTTGGAATGGCAGGGGAAATAGCCATAGGAAACCTGGGGTTGTATCCAGCCCGACTCTAAGGCCTGTTGAGTAAGCTTTGTATAGAGAGGCTCAACTGTGCCGGCAATGAGATCCTGATATTCCTGGGCGCTCATCTTGCCTCGCCTATAGCCCCATCGACCCCGAAACAGCGCCTGTACATTAATGAGTGACAAAAGAATTTTTGCATCAATATCATCACGGTAACGCTGCCCCAAGAAAGGCGGCTTAGGAACCGGGTTGTTGTGGTCAATTTCAACGGCTTTTATGCCCGGCTTCATCGGTTTTATGGCAGTTTGCCCATCATAGGAGGTGGCCTTGAGTGTCCCTTGCTCAAATTCCTGCACCGCCTTTAAGCCAGCAAAGGCATCTTTACAATATACTACCGGGGCTAAATAGGAGGGCACGCACTCCTCGGCAACAAACTTTTGGGTCAGGGCAGCCCCTCCCAAGAGGATGGGCATTTTTAAGCCGGCTGCCTTGTATTGGGGCATGGATTCCTGCATGACAACGGCTGATTTCACGAGGAGCCCACTCAGCCCGATCATGTCTACCTGCAGTTCTTTCGCCTTTTCAATGATGCTTTCAACCGGAACCTTAATGCCCAGGTTGTGGACGGTATAACCATTGTTGCTAAGAATAATATCGACCAGGTTTTTGCCTATATCGTGCACGTCACCCTGGACAGTTGCCAGGAGAATGCTGGTGGTATTTTCTGTGTCGATTTTTTCCATGAAGGGTTCAAGGAGTGTTACCGAGGCCTTCATAACCTCAGCGGATTGCAGAACAAAGGGTAAAAGGATCTCTCCCTTGCCAAACAGTTCGCCCACATGGCGCATGGCTGGGACAAGTATTTGGTTTATTATATCAAGTGGTGGCATGCGACCGCGGACAATGGCCAATAGGTCTTCCAGGCCGTCTTTGTCACCTTTTAACACCTTTTTAAAGAGCAGTTGTGCAGGTGATTGCTCCTGGCTGGAATCATTAGTTTCTTCTTCGAGCGGCTTGCTGGAAAAATGGTCTATGAAGGCCATTAAGGGGCCTTTTGTGTCAGAAATTTCCTTGTTATAGAGAAGATCTAGGCAATATTGCCTGTCTTCTTCGTTTATGCTTGCCAGGGGGAGAATTTTGGCTGCGTCAACGATTGCCGCATCAAGTCCGGCAAGGACCGCCTCATGCAGAAAGACAGAGTTCAGTATTTTGCGGGCAGCAGGTGCCAAACCAAAAGAAATATTGCTCAGTCCTAAGACTGTCAGGCAGCCGGGCAGTTCTTTTTTGATGGCTCGAATAGCATCTAAGGTCTGGATAGCGGCATCCTTTAAGCTGGCATCACCCGAGCCAACTGTAAAGGTTAAACAGTCAAAGAGCAGATCCTGCGGACGAAGACCGTATTCGCCCACGGCAATAGCGTGGATGGCCCTGGCTATGCGTAATTTGTCTGCATTCTGCATGGCCATGCCCTCTTCATCAATAGTTAGGGCAACAAGAGCAGCACCATATTTTTTTGCCGCCCGGCAGACCCGGTGCAGGTTATTGCCGCCATCTTCCAGGTTGATCGAATTGATGATGGCCCGGCCAGGATAGAGACTGAGACAGGCCTCAATGCTTTCTGGATTAGTGGAATCGATCATCAGTGGCGCCTTTAAGGAAGAGGCGCAGAGTTTAACCAAGGTGGTCAGGTCTTTTAACTCGTCGCGACCGGCATAAGCCGTGCACAAATCAATGACCTGGGCACCTTTTTCTTCCTGATCCTGGGCAATGCGCAAACAGGCCTGATAATCATCGGCCAAGAGCAGTTCTCGAAACTTTTTCGACCCATTGGCGTTGGCCCGTTCGCCAATGAGCAGGGGCGGGATCTCCTGTTGCAGTTCAACCGCCTGGTAGAGGCTTGCCACTGATGGTTTCATCATGATCGAGCCTCCCGTTTTGCCGGCTCTACGCCTTTCAGAAGATTTACCAGCGCCTTGGTATGCGCTGGGGTTGTGCCGCAGCAGCCGCCAACCACACTCACCCCGTATTGGGTGACAAAGCGCAGCATTTCTTTGGCGTAGTTTTCAGGAGTTAATGGATAAAATGTTTTGCCGTTTATCACCTCTGGTAAACCCTGATTGGGCACGCAGGAGATGCGACCTGGCCAGCTATTGCTGAGATAGCGGATATGGGACTCCATGTCGGTTGGGCCGGTGGCGCAGTTCAGACCAAAAGCCAGGAGTGGGTAAGGCTCGAAGGTAACGGCAGCAGCGGCAATATCTGTACCAACCAACATGGTGCCGGTGCGTTCAATGGTGATGGAGGCCATGACCGGTAGTTGCGTCTGTAGTTTATCAAGGGTGTCAAAACAGGTCACAAGGGCTGTTTTCACCTGTAAGAGGTCTTGGCAGGTTTCAAGAATCAGCATATCAACCCCACCTTTAACCAGGGCTTCTATCTGCTCAATATAGGCCTCGGCCAGTTCTTCAACTGTGATGTGGCCAAGCGTAGGCAGTTTGGTGCCGGGCCCTATTGATCCGGCAACATAGGCCTTCTCTTTACCAATAGCCATGCGAGCGTTGGTGACTGCGGCCTTGTTAATGGCCTCAACCTGGTTTTCAAGACCGTATTCCTGCAGAACGATGCGGCTCGCTCCGAAGGTGTTTGTTTCTATGACCATGGCCCCTGCTTCGACAAAGCCAGCATGCAGGGCAGTTATGATTTCGGGAGCAGTCAGGTTAAGCACCTCGTTGCAGCCCTCACGCCCGTCCCAGGCCTTGGTGGGGATATCCATTTCCTGCAAATTGGTGCCGCATGCTCCATCAAGGATGAGCAGCGGTTCGTCTTGTACTTTCATTGTTTCGTATCTTATGCAAAGAGAAAAAGTTGAGTTTGTAAACACTCAGCAAAACTGTTCATGAAGTACTTGTCAACTCTTTCTTCTTTTTTTACTGTGCATAATTCCTCTTCTTTCCTCTGTTACGGGTAAATCAATATGGAACCACAAATAGGTGCAGTTGTCTTGGCTGCAGGTAAGGGCACACGCATGAAATCTGCCCGGGCAAAGGTGTTGCACGAGGTGTTCTTTAAACCGATGTTGCACCACGTACTTGATGTTGTTGTGCAAACTGAGGTCTCCTCCTGCGCGGTCATTGTGGGCCACCAACGGCAGGCGGTGGCAGAATCCCTGACGGAGTATGCCGTCCATCTGGTCCATCAGGAAGAACAGCTGGGCACTGGGCATGCCGTACTCTGTGCGGAGCCAGTCTGTAGGGTGATGGAACATATCCTTATCCTCTGCGGGGATACACCATTAATTCAGGCTGAGACCCTGCGTGCTTTTATCGGCCAGCATCTAAGATCAAAAAGCGACCTGACGCTGATGGCCACCGTCATGGATAATCCCTTTGGCTATGGCCGCATTCTCACAAATGATGCAGGCCACATTCTGGCCATTGTTGAAGAAAAGGACGCCAGTGAGAGTCAGCGACAGATTCAGAATATAAATGCTGGCATCTATCTTGTGCGGAGAGATTTTTTGTTCCATGCTCTTAGGCAAATACGTACTGATAACAGCCAGGGGGAGCTCTACTTAACAGACATTGTCAGCATCGCTCGCTGTGAAAAAAAGGTTGTTTGCGGTTTTATCCATCCCTGTTCCCTGGATGTCTTGGGGGTAAATTCCCGGGTTGAACTGGCGCAGGCAGAGTCGGTGTTACAACAAAGACGCAACTTAAATTTGATGCGAAACGGGGTGAGCATGCTTTCCCCGGAATCGACCCGGGTTGCCCCGGACTGCCACATTGGACAAGACACTCTCCTGCAGGGAAACGTAACCATCTGCCAGGGTTCGCTAATTGGAGCTGGTTGCCATATTGCCCAGGGGGCTGTACTCAGTCAATGTACCCTGGGTGATGGTGTGCAAATTGGAGCGAATGCGGTTTTGCATGGTTGCCGCATCGCACAAAAAACCACAGTGCCGCCCTTGGCACGTGAGTTATGAAGAAAGTTATAAAGTGTTTTGACGTTTTTTTTGTCAAAAGTAAGGTATTGCGCCATCTGGCCAGGCAATGCCATTGCCTTACTTTGGCCCCACTTACCCCTTTACAACTATCATAAGTCCGTGAGACGTTTATCATATTGTACCGTGTTTTTTTCTTTGTCAGTGCTCCTTGCTCTCCCAGGCAATGTCATCATTTGTCAAGCCTCTGCCTGGGCCGCAGATGAGAAAAGCTCCCCGGCGGAGCAAGGAGTGGAAAAGGAGAAACAAAAAAATGGGCTTTCTGTCCAGATTAGTGTTGAGGGGAACCTTTCCGAAGCAGAAAAAACTAACATCCTCAATTTTCTTACCTTAAGCAGGCTTTCACCCAATGAGCCTTTAACCGATGCGATGTTCGCCTACTATTTTAAGCAGGCGGAAGCAGAAGCGGCAACAGCCCTTGAACCTTTTGGCCTGTACAATCCAGTTATTTCCACAACCCAGCAAAAAAACGAAAAGGGATGGAAGGTGGCCATGCAGGTTGACCCCGGCAAACCAGTTCTCATTGACAAGGTGATCATCCGCTTAACCGGAGCCGGAGCAGACAATCCAGTACTCATGCGGGCCCAGAGTCATCTGAAAGAGCTCAAGGGGCAAACGCTCATACACCCCGTTTATGAGCAGGACAAAAAAGATTTTATCGAGTTGGCCATCGAGCAGGGGTATCTTCAGGCGCAGTATCGTACAAGCAAGGTGGAAGTTTGGCGGGGTAGCAATACGGCGGAGGTGAATTTGGAGCTGGATACGGGCATCTTATATAGCGTGGGTAAGCTCATTTTTGACAGTGAAATGCTCAGCCATGAAATGCTTGAGCGCATTTCCCCGGTTCAGCCCGGTGACTCTCTGGCACCGCAGGCATTAACCGCACTGCGGCAAACCTTATATGATTCTGGCTATTTTGCTACCGCAGACGTGAATTACGACCTGAAAGAGGCGGTAAATGGCAGAGTTCCTTTGCATGTAAATACTACTCCCAGCCAGAGAAACCGTGTTGGCTTTGGACTTGGTTATGGCACTGATACGGGTGTCAGGGGTACCATTAATTATGCAAACAAATATCTCAACAGTGCCGGGCATCAGCTAGATGTGCAGCTCCGTCCGTCGCAGCGCCTGAGTCGTTATGGTGTCAGTTATGGTATTCCCATCGGAGATCCGCATAAAGACCTTCTCACCCTGGGCGGCCAGTACGAAACCGAGTCTTTCCAAAACATCAAGACAACAGGCTGGTTGGGCACACTCAGTCGTGACCATTACTGGCAAAACGGCCAGATCTCGGCCTATTTCAAAATCCTTGATGAACAGTATGATACCGGCATGCGGGACGGGCATGCCACCATGCTGATCCCCGGCATCAGCACATCTCTTCTTTGGGCCGATAACCGCGTGCATACAATGCAGGGACTCCTCCTGTGGGGATCTGTCGAGGGTAGTGACAAGCTGCTCTTGTCTAAAACGCCATACGGACAGGTTATGGTCGGCGCTAAGGGGATTTTTTCCTTTTCAGAGGACTGGCGCGTAATTGGCAGAGGCCAATTTGGAGCAACCTGGGTTGATGATCTTGGGGATCTGCCTCCATCTTTGCGCCTCTATGCCGGTGGAGATCAGAGTGTGCGGGGCTACGCCTATAAACACATATCGCCCCGAGATGAAGAGGATAACATCATTGGCGGGCGCTATCTGCTCGCCTATAGTGTTGAGTTAGAGCGGGTCTTGATGGACAGTTTTTCCCTGGCGGTCTTTTATGACACCGGCATGGTGACAAACGACTATGCTAATCAGAAATACCTCTCTGGAACCGGGTTCGGTATCCATTGGAAGGCACCCTTTGGCCGCGTACGCGTGGATTTTGCCGTCCCTGTTGATGATCCAAGTTTGGAGACGTTCCGTATTCACCTTAGCTTGGGGACCGATCTCTGATGAAACCCCGAACGAAAAAAATACTCATCTATATTCCCGCGGGCCTGGTGGCAGTCCTAATCTGCTGCGCGCTCTTTTTTACTCTGACCACTGCAGGTCTACGCAGCGCACTTTTTTTGGCGGATAAATTCAGCGGTGGACAGGTGCATGTTGATTCAGCCTCGGGCAAACTGATCTCCAGTCTGCATCTGACAGGAATTCATTATGTAAGCAATCAGTTGAAGGTGTCGGTACAGAGCTTTAACCTGCACTGGCATCCCTTGCGGCTCTTACCCCGCGCCTTGGATGTGCAAAGTGTAGCCCTTGAGGGTGTACAAATTCATAGCCTTGGGAAAAGCACAGCGAGTGAGCAAAAATCGACAGGTACCTTTGCCGGGTTCACCCTGCCACTTACCATACGACTCATTGATTTTTCATTACAAGATCTGCGCATTTTTTCAAACGGAAAAGAGTCGTTTGACCTGACCGAAGCCAGGGTGATAGGTCTTAAGGCCAAGAAACAGGAAGTCTCTTTTCAGATGCTTATCGCAAAGAACTCCTGGATGGATGTGCAGACAAACGGGAAGCTGGAGACTAAAGGTAATCTGCCTCTTGATGTGGAGCTTGATTATGCCTTTGATTTTGCAGGCTATGGACCGATCTGCGGGCAAGGCAAGGTAAATGGTGATTTGGAAAAATTGGCACTGCAGACCGAACTGAGCTCGCCAGCTGCACTGAATCTGCAGGGAGAAATCTTGCAGGTCTTGCGCGACTTGCATTGGCAGGCCAGGGTGACAAGCCCTTATCTGCAGCTCTCAGCCATCAATGCCAAGTGGTCAGACAATGCCTTTGACCAGATACAGATCGATGGCAAGGGAACGATCAGAGACTATGATCTGCAGGTCGCCGGGCGCATTGTTTCAAAAGAGCTGCAAAGGCCGGTGGGCTTACAGAGTAACCTTAAAGTCGGCTGGGAAGGTTTGGTGGCCCAAGACCTTACTTTAAAGGAAGGTGAAACCCAACTGCACCTGACCGGCAAATTTGATTGGTCACCCGCGCTTGTCTGGGATGTGACGCTGCAAAGTAAAGACTTTGACCCCAACCTTGTGACAAAAGAATGGCCTGGTAAACTCTCCGGAACACTTACTACCCAGGGGAGCTATCACCAGGAACAATTGAATACACTTGTTAAGATCAATGAGTTGAAGGGTGAATTGCGGGATTTCCCCTGTTTAGTGGATGGTGAAATCAAGCTTGTCAATAAAGATATCGATATCCCGAGTCTGCAGCTTGTCAGTGGCGATTCAAAGCTGGTGCTCAAAGGTAATGCCTCTGAGGCAATCACTTTTGCGGCAACACTCGACTCTCCAGATCTGGCCCAGCTGTACCCGCAACTAAAAGGAAGTGCCCATGTTGAGGCGCATCTGTCAGGAACCCGGGTCTCGCCGCATTATACCGTCAAGGGGCAGGCTGAAAATCTCGGTTTTTCGCAGTATCGACTAAAACAGCTCTTCTTTGATGGCCAAGGCATCTTAGATAAGAAGAGGCAGATTGAGGCCCTGGTTCATGCCGAGCATCTTAATCTAGGTTCGCAGGATATAGATGAGGCGGAATTACATCTAGCCGGCGATCTTGATCATCATCAGGTATCGCTGAGTGCAGCAAATAAAAAAGATGCTGCTTCCTTGGAACTCGAGATAGCAGGAACAGTGGCAGGGGAAAAATGGTCAGGGAAGCTTGTAAACATGCGTGTCGATTCCGAGGCAACAGGGATCTGGTTGCTGGGAAAAGAAACTGAGCTTGTGGCCACAGAAGAACAAGCAAAAGTCAACCCACTCTGCCTGCAACAGCTGGAAAGTCAGATATGCCTGCAGGGCAATTGGGCTCGCGACTCTCAGATCTGGCAAGGTAATTTGCAGGGGAAAGCCTTGCCATTTAAATTGCTCCAGACATGGCTTCCACCGGAGATATCTCTACAGGGTATGGGTGATCTGCTAATAGACTTCACTGGCAAGGCAGGCTCAATACAAAGCGCCAATCTCAAAGAGAAGGCGACTGAGCTTAAGATGAATTTTGCCTATGCTGAGTCCGCCAGTGAAAATTTGGTCTGGCAAAAACAGGAGCTGGAGGCTACCTACAGCGATAGACAGCTTAAACTGTTGTTGGCAAATGAGTTGATGAATGGCAACCAGCTGGCTGTGCAGCTTTCGGTCAATAAACTTTCTCTTTCGCAGGCAGCACTGGAGAATGCGTTGCTGCAGGGGAAACTTAGCCTGAATTTTCCTAAGCTTGGTTTTTTAAATGCCCTGACCAAGCAGCGGACAATCTGGGACGGGGCCTTAATGGGAGATTTAATTTTTAGTGGTACCCTTAAAGATCCTCGACTGCAGGGGAAGGTTCAGCTTGAACACGGTGGCCTGCTTGTTCCACGACTGGGGCTGCACCTGTCGCCATTACTTGTCGATGTAGCTTCGCGCGATGGCTTGCTGCAGGTCAGTGTGCAGGCGCATGGTGAGAAAGGCCAGCTCGCTGTGGACGGTGGTGTTGATCTGCGAACACAACCGCCTACTCTGCAACCAATTACGTTTCGTGGCGATGCATTTAGAGTGGCTAATCAGCCTGGGTTTCAGCTCGATGTTTCGCCGAATTTAGTGGTAAATGTTCAAGAAGAAGGGATAGATGTCCAAGGTAAGGTTGGTATTCCTTACGCAATGATTCAAGCCATAACCTTTGACAAGGCGATCACGCCATCAAAGGATGTTGAAATAGTCGATGATCCAAGGGCGAAAAAAGAGAAAGAAGAACACGCCTTGTCGCTTGATATCCTCCTTTCCCTTGGTGACGAGGTGCTGGTAGATGCATATGGGCTGCGAGGCCGCCTTGCCGGACAACTGCAACTGCATGCAGGGTCTGGTCGGCCCATCGCGGGTAATGGTAGCGTCAGTGTGCAGGAAGGGTCATTTTCTGTGTACGGAAAGAGGGTGAAAATTGATACTGGGCGTATTCTTTTTACTGGAGGGTCACTGTCCAATCCAGGCATCGATATCCGTAGTCAACAGGCAAAAGACGACACCACGGTCGGGGTGCGGGTGGAAGGTTTCTTGCAAACTCCGAGAATAACGTTGTATTCTAATCCTGTCATGGATCAGGCAGCAATCATTATGAATCTAGTTGAGGATAACCAATCCTTTGGCGGCTCAAGCCGTGATGACACCGGAACAGTCGGTGAGACTGCAGAAAAGATTGGAATGGGAGGACTTGTTCCTTATCTTGCTGGCATCAAAAAGCTGACTATGATTGATGAAGTGAGACTTGATACAAGTGATGGAATAGGCTCAGCATCCATGGTTTTCGGTAGCTGGCTCACCCCTAATTTCTATATCAGTTATGGGAAAAAGCTGCTTGAAAATGGTGGCACTTTTAATAGCCATTACAAATTAGGGAAAGGCTTTTTTGTAAAGACAGAGAGTGGAGAAGATGCAAATTCAGGCGATATCACCTATGAATATGAGTATTAATAGACATTCGCCTAGTAAAAGATAAAGGTGGCATCGGCCACAGTAAGGAGAGAAAATGGCAGAAACAGTGGAAGATATAAGCATAGCATATGAAGAGGACGGGCTATTGCTTGTCAAAGAATTGGATAAAGTGATCCTCTCCAAAGGGGCCTGGACGACGATCCTTTTCAGGTATCAGGATTATGACAAAGCAAGTGGTGGGTTCGGTCCGGATAAATTTACTATCCGCCGTTACCAGAAACGAAATGGGCAATACCTGACAAAGACAAAATTTAATATTTCGAGTGTAGCACAAGCAAAAAAGCTGATTGAAGCCTTAACTGTCTGGATCGCTGATGTAAAATAGAAGTTGGCTATGCTATGTCATGAAAAGGGAATGATATTGGCAAGTTAAAGTGACATTTTTTTTTCACAGAGAAAGATAACAAAGTGTGAAATACCTAACTCGGTACGCTGCCTGTTTTTTTATCTCTTTCTCATGATTAGATATGGTGAAATTGAGGAAAAAGAATTGTTTATTTCCGAAGAAAGTTATTGACTGAAGGTAGGGGATAGTATAGATAGTCGACTCCTTTGCGGTGCGGGGCTGATTGACGAGAGAGGCTCTGGATATTTTTTGGAAGGGATGAAGAAAGATATTGACTGCG
>RRZU010056633.1_pt1 | contig 37637 bp, 33 predicted proteins | sample 2165561 | NCBI WGS metagenome assembly RRZU01 (sample SAMN10456909, study PRJNA506462) | wastewater metagenome | isolation source: wastewater sludge | place: USA: Moscow, Idaho | reverse complement strand
GGCCAAGAACCGCCTGCGCATCGAATCCGGCATCGAGGCCGTCAAGGCGCTGGACCGGCTGCGTGCCAACCGCAACGACGCCGAAGCCAGGGAGCTGTTCGAACGCCACAAGGCCGACCTCGGTTTTGGCCTGCTGCTGAAAAAATACACGCCGGACGTGACACTGGCGACGGCGGCCATGATCGATGCCGCTGCACGCGACACCATCCCCGGCGTGACACCGATGTTCTGGACCTTCCGCGTGATGGTCGGGCTGGGCTTCTGGATGCTGCTGCTGTTCAGCGCAGCGCTGTGGTTCTCGATCAAGGGCTGCTTTGCCGACCGGCCGTGGCTGCTGCGGGCCGCGTTGTGGAGCCTGCCGCTGCCGTGGATTGCCTGCGAGGTCGGCTGGTTCGTGGCCGAGTACGGCCGCCAGCCGTGGACCATCTACGGTGTGCTGCCCACGCGGCTGTCGGTGTCCACGCTGTCGGTCGAATCGCTGTATGGCTCGCTGGCGGGTTTTGTCGGCTTTTACACGCTGCTGCTGGTGGTCGAAATGTTCCTGATGGTGCGCTTTGCCCGTCAGGGGCCGGGATCGCTCGGCACCGGCCGTTACCAGCATGAAGCCCATTCTCACTAGGAGCGCATCGTGATCGATTACCCCACCCTGAAAATCGTCTGGTGGCTGCTGGTCGGCGTGCTGCTGGTCGGCTTTGCCATCATGGACGGCCACGACATGGGCGTCGGCACCCTCTTGCCCTGGGTCGGCAAGAGCGACGTCGAACGCCGCGTCATCATCAATACCGTCGGCCCGCACTGGGACGGCAACCAGGTCTGGTTCATCACCGGCGGCGGCGCCATCTTTGCCGCCTGGCCCCTGGTGTACGCCACGGCGTTTTCCGGTTTTTACTGGGCAATGCTGGCGGTACTGTGGGCCCTGTTCTTCCGGCCGGTCGGCTTTGACTACCGCAGCAAGATCAATGATCCGCGCTGGCGCTCGACCTGGGACTGGGGGCTGTTTGTCGGCGGGTTCGTGCCGCCGCTGATCTTCGGCGTGGCCTTCGGCAACCTGTTGCAGGGCGTACCGTTCCGCTTCGATGCCAACCTGGTGTCGTACTACGAAGGTTCGTTCTGGGGACTGCTCAATCCGTTTGCCCTGCTGTGCGGCGTGGTGTCCAGCGCCATGATCACCTGCCACGGAGCCATCTACCTGGCACACCGGACCGAAGGCGACATCGCGGCCCGCGCCCGCCGCTGGGCCATGGCCACCGGCCTGCTGGCCCTGGCCGGCTTTACGCTGGCCGGCGTCTGGCTGGCCAACGGCATTGCCGGCTACGTGATCACCTCGGCCCTTGACCCGGCCGCCCTGCCCGACCCGCTGGCCAAGACGGTGGTCATCCAGGAAGGCGCGTGGATGGCCAACTATGCGCGCTGGCCGCTGGCCTGGGTGGTGCCGCTGGCAGCCTATGCCGGCCTGGGGCTGGCCCTGTGGCTGCTGCGCCGCGGACACAGCTTTGCCGCCTTCTGGGCCTCGGCCGTCGGCCTGACCGGCATCATCGGCACCGCGGCCGTGTCGATGTTCCCGTTCATCATGCCCTCGTCGCTTGATCCGGTTTCCAGCCTGACCGTGTGGGACAGCGTTTCCAGCCCGCGCACGCTGACCATCATGCTGGTGGCAACGCTGATCTTCATGCCGATCATCATCCTCTACACCCGCTGGGCGTACCGCGTCATGCGCGGCAAGGTGACAGCCGACTACGTGCGGGAAAACAGCCACAGCGCCTACTGATGAAGCACAAGGAAACACGACTGATGAAAATAGCCCTGACCAGCCAGAACCGCCGGGATCTGACCGCCCACGCCGGCCGTTGCCGCCATTTCGTGGTGTATGACACGCACTCGCCGCAGCTGCCGGTGCAATGGCTGCAACTGCCGCTGGCCGGCACGCTGCACGAGGCCGATCCGGTTGCGGACCATCCGCTGGCCGGCATTGACGTGCTGATCACGGCCGGAGCCGGTGACTGCCTGCGCCAGCGTCTGGCCAGGGCGGGCATCCGGCTGGTCATCTCCGGCCAGCCGACGCCGGACATGGCGCTGGCGGACTATCTTGCCAATCCGGCGGCACAACCCCTGGACACGCACGGCGACTGCCAGTGCCAGTGCGCCCACTGAACAAAGGAAGGATTCCGAATGTGGTATTTCGCCTGGGTACTGGGCATCGGCTTTGCCGTGCTGCTGGCCATCCTCAATGCCTTGTGGGGCGAGCATGAAGAGGAGCGCCGCCTCTCGCTCCAGCAAGATGCCGAAGCCGACCTGCATGGCTGAACCGGCTGCATCCCGCGTGCATGGCCCGCTGCTGCTGCTCGGGATTGCCATCATGCTGGGGCTGACGGCCTATCCGGCCTTGCTGGCCACGCCGGACGGCAAGGCCGATCATCCGGCAGCCCTGCTGCTGTTCTGGGCCATGAGCGCCAGCTTTGTCCGTGGGGTGGGCTTCGTGCCGCACAACCGCCTCATCCGCCTGCTGCTGGGCGGACCGGCAGCGCTGCTGGCCCTGCTGGTTGCCGCCATCCGGCTCTGGCCCTGACAGCCGACGACCCTAACCAACGCCCCGCCCAGCGGGGCGTTTTGTTTGCCCCGGTATCTGCCGCCCGGACTTTTTGTCCAGCCGATGACAAGGACAAATACGGTAAACCTGTCTCAGGTCAAAACCTGACCGTAGTGGCCTCGGGTAAATTACACAATATCTTGTGTTTTGTAGTCATTAAAATCATACATATTGATCGAGCATGACTTATCCCCCTTCCCGAGGCTGTTCATGAAACCCGTAATCATCAAGCGCGACGGCTGCCGCGCCCCCTTTAACGCCACCCGCATCGCCGAGGCTGTCGATGCTGCCCGCCGGGCCTGCGCCCATGCCGATGCCGGACTGGGAAACGCGCTGGCGCGGACCATCGGGGATGAACTGGCCGGACGCGAAGAAGTCGACATCCACGAAATCCAGACCCGGGTGGAAGACCTGCTGATGGCACAGGCGCCGGAAGTGGCACGGGCCTATATCGAATACCGCCACGACCGCGACCTCGCACGCGAGGCGCGCGGACGGCTGGCGCAGGACATTGCCGGGCTGGTGGAACAGAGCAACACGGCACTGCTGAACGAAAACGCCAACAAGGACGCCAAGGTGATCCCGACCCAGCGCGACCTGCTGGCCGGCATTGTCGCCCGCCACTACGCGCTGACCCACCTGCTGCCGCGCCATGTGGCCGAGGCACACCAGAAGGGCGAGCTGCACTTTCACGACCTGGACTATTCGCCGTTCTTCCCGATGTTCAACTGCATGCTGATCGACGTCGAAGGCATGCTCACGCACGGTTTCAAGATGGGCAACGCCGAGATCGACACGCCCAAATCGATCACCAGTGCCGCAGCCGTCACTGCCCAGATCATCGCCCAGGTGGCCAGCCACATTTACGGCGGCACCACCATCAACCGCATCGACGAAGTGCTGGCGCCGTACGTCACCCTCAGTCACGCCAAACACCTGGCCGTTGCGGCCGAATGGGGCATTGCCGACGCCGAAGGCTACGCCATGGCGCGTACCGAGAAAGACTGCTTTGACGCCTTCCAGTCGCTGGAATACGAAGTCAACACGCTGCATACCTCCAACGGCCAGACACCGTTCGTGACCTTCGGCTTTGGCCTCGGCGAAAGCTGGCAGGCCCGCATGATCCAGCGTGCGATCCTGAAGAACCGCATTGCCGGTCTGGGCAAGAACCACAAGACGGCGGTGTTTCCCAAGCTGGTGTTTGCCATCCGGGACGGCCTCAACCACAAGGCCGGCGACCCGAACTACGACATCAAGCAACTGGCACTGGAGTGCGCCAGCAAGCGCATGTACCCGGACATCCTCAACTACGACGAAGTGGTGCGCGTCACCGGTTCGTTCAAGACGCCGATGGGCTGCCGCTCGTTCCTGTCGAAGTGGGAACAGGACGGCGCAGAAAAACATGAAGGCCGCAACAACCTTGGCGTGGTCAGCCTCAACCTGCCGCGCATTGCGCTGGAAGCGCAGGGTGACGAAGCGCGGTTCTGGCAATTGCTGGACGACAAGCTCGCCGTCGCCCATGACGCCCTGCTCTACCGCATCGAACGGCTCAAGGGCGTAAAGGCGCGCGTGGCACCGATCCTCTACATGGAAGGCGCCTGCGGCGTGCGCCTGAAGGCTGACGACGAGATCAGCGACATCTTCAAGCACGGCCGCGCCTCGATCAGCCTTGGCTACATCGGCCTGCACGAAACCGTCAACGCACTGTACGGTAATGCCGTTCATGTTTTTGACAGCGACGCACTGCGCGACAAGGCCATCGCCATTGTCAGCCGCCTGCGTGCCGCCACCGACCGCTGGAAGGCCGAAACCGGCTACGGCTTCAGCCTGTATTCCACGCCGTCGGAAAACCTGTGCTCGCGCTTCTGCAAGATCGACGCCCGCGACTTCGGCATCGTCGACGGTGTGACCGACAAAGGCTATTACACCAACAGCTTCCACCTTGACGTGGAAAAGAAGGTCAATCCCTACGACAAGATCGACTTCGAGGCACCCTACCCGCCGCTCGCCAGTGGCGGCTTCATCTGCTACGGCGAATACCCGAACATCCGCCACAACGTCGAGGCGCTGGAAGACGTGTGGGACTACAGCTACCGCAAGGTGCCGTACTACGGCACCAACACGCCGATCGACGAATGCTACGACTGCGGTTTCACCGGTGAATTCCGCTGCACCAGCAAGGGCTTTGTCTGCCCGGCCTGCGGCAACCGCGAGCCCTCGCGGGTATCGGTCACCCGGCGCGTCTGCGGCTATCTGGGCAGTCCTGATGCGCGTCCGTTCAATTCGGGCAAGCAGGAAGAAGTGAAACGCCGCGTCAAGCACCTGTAAGCGCGGAACAGTCCTCATGCATTACCACAAGTACTATCCGGTCGATGTCGTCAACGGCCCCGGCACGCGCGCCACCCTGTTCGTGTCGGGCTGCGAGCACCGCTGTCCCGGCTGCTACAACGCCAGCACCTGGCCGGTGGACAGCGGCCGGCCCTTTGACGACGAGCTGGCCGACCGCATCATTGCCGACCTGAACGACACCCGCATCCGCCGGCGCGGGTTGTCGCTCTCGGGGGGGGACCCGCTGCACCCGGCCAATCTGGCCACTATCAAGGCGCTGCTGCGGCGGGTACGCGCCGAGTGTCCGGGCAAGGACGTGTGGTGCTGGACCGGCTACACGCTGGCCACGCTGAGCGCGGCGCAACACGAGGTGGTTGCGCTGGTCGACGTGCTGGTGGACGGCCGGTTCGAGCAGGACGAGGCCGACGCCACGCTGGTGTGGCGCGGCAGCCGCAACCAGGTGATCCACCGGTTGACGCCGGACCGGACGGAATGAGTCGGCCGGACAGCCAAGGCCGCACGCCATGCCGATTGTCTGACAATCCTGCTTGTCCTGTGCCGCAGGCCACGCTACGTTGACAGAGTGCAGTTCCGCGAAACACAACCTTATGTGTGCAGGAGGCCTCCATGCTGTCACCGCGCTTTGCCATCGTGCTGTGGACGTCGTTCTGGGTGGCCGGTCTGGCCACTACGGGCATTTTCCTGGTCATCGACCCTGCCAGTCCGGCGCTCGCCGGCCAGCCGCTGTTTGATTCGCCCCTGACCGCTTATGGCACCGTGTTCCTGCTGGCATGGGTGTTTGCAGCGTTCTGCGCCGCTTCAACGCTGTTTTTCATCCGGACGCGCGACGAGGTCAACGGCTACTGTGCCGTCCGTGTCCAGCCTCGCCGGCGCCGGCACGATCTTCCGGCACCGCAGGCTGGCGTGCAGTCCTTCGACTGAACCGGATCAGCTGTCCTCGTGGCTGCGGGCCACGATGGTCATCGCCATTTCAAAGCGGGAACCGGGTTCGACGGCACAGCAATGCATCACCTCGGTAGTCAGCCGCAGGGGTGCAACCGGCTTGCCGGCCAGATCGGGGGCCATGACGATGATTTCGAGCATTTCGCGAAACTGCGGCACGTATTCGCTGTGTACGGACAGCCCTTCAACGGTGAGCTCCACGCACTCGCCATAGAAGGTTTCCCCGCGACGGGTGCGGATACGGGCCGGACAGCGCAGTTTCATGACCAGGGGCTCTTGGGCTAGGGGTTAGACAGCAGCGATGCGTTCAATCCGGCCGGCAAGAAACTGCTCGTACCAGTAAAGCCCGGCCAGCGTCTTGCCGTCACACAGCTCGCCGCTGGCAGCAAGACGGCGGACTTCGTCCAGAGACAGGGTCAGCACTTCGAGGAATTCCCCTTCGTCCAGCCGGCGCTCGCCGGATACCAGCCCTTCGGCCACAAAATAGACGATGCGTTCGTCGGAGTAACCGATGCAGGGATACCCGGTCGGCAGTTGCCACCAGTGTGCGGCAGCGTAGCCGGTTTCCTCCAGCAGCTCGCGCCGGGCAGTGGCCAGCGGTGATTCATGCGGGTCGATCTTGCCGGCCGGAATCTCCAGGAACTCACGCCCGGCGGGATAGCGGAACTGTCGCTCGAACACCAGCCGGCCATCAGGCAAAGCGGCAAAGACCGCAACGGCACCCGGATGCCGGATGAACTCCCGCTGGCTGGTCCGGCCACCGGGCAGGCGCACCTGGTCGCGCGTGACCTCGAAAAATCCGCCCTGATACACCACGTCGCCGTCAATCCGGTTTTCGGTCAGATCCATGCCGCCACTTTCTTTTTCTCCAGGCATGCACGACGTGCATGCGCCATACACCTTCAACCACGACATAGCCTGCCAGTGCCAGGGTCAGGGCCAGCGCCACCAGACCGACCAGCAATGACGGCCCGAGCGACCACGCCCAGTCACCCAGTGCATGGGCCCACGCCACCAGACCGGCCTCTCCCGGTTCGGGCGGCTCGGTCATTCCGGCGTCATGATAGCCAGTAATCAGCTCGCCATATTTAAGCGCCAGCAAATACAGCGGCACAATGGTAAACGGGTTGGTGTAGAGGGTGGTAAACAGCGCCACCGGCAGGTTGACACGGAACAGCCACGCCAGGATACCGGCCGACAGCATCTGTGTCGGTCCGGGCATCAGCCCGCAAAACAGGCCGATCGCCACCGCCCGGCTGACATTGCGCCGGTGCAGCTGCCAGAGCTGCGGCTGCCGCAGCGCCGGCCCCATCCACGCCAGCCAGCGGTTGTGCACGATCGACTCGTGGGAAGGCAAAACCCGCCTGAACCATTTTCTCGACATATGTTCTGAATCATTCAAACAACAGGAAAACCCTGCGGGCCGGTTTTGCGCCACAGAATCCAAACATTCGTTTGAAATCCGCTTGCGCCATTTCAAACGGTCGTTTAACCTATGACAAAAGAGGTCGGGACAATCATGTCACCGGCCGATCACTCCCAGCTTAACCCACCGGAGACAAGAGAGATGCCTGCCTATCAAGCCCCGCTGCGTGATTTTGATTTCGTCCTCAATGAACTGATCGGCGTGCAGGACATCCTGCCGAACCTGCCGGGCTACGAAGACGCCTCGGCCGATGTTTTCGCCTCCTATCTGGACGCTGCGGCCAAGTTCTGCGAAAACGAACTCGCCCCGATCAACCGCGCGGCTGACGAGGAAGGCTGCCACTATGACGCCTCCACCAAGAGCGTCAAGACTCCGGCCGGCTTCAAGGAAGCCTACCAGCAATACTGCGAACTGGGCTTTACCGGCCTGGATTGCGACCCGGCCTACGGCGGCCAGGGCATGCCCAAATCGCTCGCCTTCCCGGTCATGGAAATGCAGTGTTCGGCCAACGTCGCCTGGTCGATGTACCCGGGCCTGTCGCACGGCGCCTATTCCGCCATCCACGCCCACGGCACCGACGAACAGAAAGCCACCTACCTGCCCAGGCTGGTAGACGGCAGCTGGACCGGCACCATGTGCCTGACCGAGCCGCACTGCGGTACTGACCTCGGCCTCCTCAAGACCAAGGCCGAGCCGAATGCCGACGGCAGCTACAGCATCACCGGCACCAAGATCTTCATCTCCGCCGGCGAGCACGATCTCTCCGACAACATCATCCACCTTGTGCTGGCCCGCATGCCGGACTCGCCCAAGGACGTGAAGGGCATCTCGCTCTTCATCGTGCCGAAATTCCTCGAGGACGGCAGCCGCAACCCGGTCTCCTGCGGCGCGCTCGAACACAAGATGGGCATCAAGGCCAACGCCACCGCCGTCATCAACCTTGATGGTGCCAAGGGCTGGCTGATCGGTGAAAAGAACAAGGGTCTGGCCTGCATGTTCACCATGATGAACGCTGCCCGTCTGGGCTGCGGCATGCAGGGTCTGGGCATCGGCGAAGCCTCGTTCCAGGGTGCACTGGCCTACGCCAAAGAGCGCCTGCAGATGCGCGCCCTCAACGGCCCGGCCTGCCCGGACAAACCGGCTGATCCGATCATCGTGCATCCGGACGTGCGCCGCATGCTGATGACGCAAAAGGCCTATACCGAAGCCGGCCGTGCCCTGACTGCCTTCCTGGCTCTCCAGCTCGACATCGAGGAAAAATCCACCGACGAAGCCGCCCGCCAGGACGCAGCCGACACCGTCGCCCTGCTGACCCCGGTTGCCAAGGCCTTCATGACCGACAACGGCTTCCTCGCTGCCAACATGGGCGTGCAGGTTTTCGGCGGCCACGGCTTCATCCGCGAATGGGGCATGGAGCAACTGGTGCGCGACTGCCGCATCTCCCAGCTCTATGAAGGCACCAACGGCATCCAGGCCATCGACCTCCTCGGTCGCAAGGTGCTGATGGACCAGGGCGCCAAGCTGCGCAAGTTCACCAAGCAGATCCACAAGTTCTGCGAAGCCAATGCCGGCAATGCCCAGATCAAGGAACTGGTCGAGCCGCTCAACGCGCTGAACAAGCAGATCGCCGAAATCACCATGGGCATCGGCATGGCCGCCATGATGAACAAGGACGAAGCCGGCGCCGCCGCCACCGACTACCTGCGCCTGATCGGTCACCTGACCTACGGCTACTTCTGGGCCTGGATGGCCAAGGTGGCTGCCGAGAAGATGGAAGGCTCGCCGGAAGCCGCGTTCTACAACGCCAAGATCACCACCGCACGCTTCTACTTTGCCAAGCTGTTCCCGGAGACCCAGTCGCTGATCGTCACGCTCAAGGCCGGCGCCAAGCCGCTGATGGCACTGGAAGCCAACCACTTCGCATTCTGATTTTTCTCCTGCAGGCTCCATTTGGGTACGGCACCTCCGGGTGCCGTCTTTTTTTTTTGCCTGTCACCGGCCAAACCGGCAAAAAAGCGGGCCATGCCCGCTTTTTTTCATCACCTGCCAGAGCAGCTCAACACTCGGTCATGTTCACCGTCACCGCCAGACCGGCCAGCGAGGTTTCCTTGTACGTCGCCAGCATGTCGCGCCCGGTTGCCAGCATGGTGGCGATCACCGTGTCGAGCGACACCTTGTGCTGCCCGTCCTCCAGCAAGGCCAGCTGGGCAATCTTGATGGCCTTTTCCGCAGCAATGCCGTTGCGCTCGATGCAGGGAATCTGCACCAGCCCGCCAACCGGATCGCAGGTCAGCCCCAGGTGGTGTTCCATCGCCATTTCGGCGGCGTTTTCCACCTGCGCCGGCGAGCCGCCCAGGGCAGCGCAATAGGCTCCGGCAGCCATCGAGCAGGCCACGCCCACTTCGCCCTGACAACCCACCTCGGCCCCGGAAATCGACGCTCCCATCTTGTAGAGCATGCCGATGGCCCCTGCCGTTGCCAGAAAATCGACCACGGCCGCATCACTGGCCCGCGCATTGAAATTGCGGAAATACTGCAACACCGACGGCACGATGCCGGCAGCACCATTGGTCGGCGCCGTCACCACCCGGCCCCCGGCGGCATTTTCCTCGTTCACGGCCATGGCGTAGAGCATCGGCCACAGCATGATGTCCATGCGGCCGGCCAGTTGCTGGCTGACCAGCTTGCGGAAAATCGACGGCGCGCGGCGCTTGACCTGCAACCCGCCCGGCAACACGCCATCGTGACGGCAACCGGCCTCGATGCAGCCCTTCATCACCTCGGCAATGTCGAGCAGGCGCTGGCGCACGTCGGCCTCGTTGTGCCAGAAAAACTCGTTGGCCAGCACGATGTCGGCCACCGGTTTCTGCTCGCGCCGGCAATGTGCCAGCAGCTCGGCCGAGGATGAAAACGGATACGGCGGCATTTCCCGCTCGGCCAGCGGCTCGCCGAACTGCTCCTCGGTCACGACAAACCCGCCGCCGATCGAGTAATAGCGCTGTTCGCGCAGGCAATGGCCCGCAGCGTCAAACGCGGCAAACTGCATGCCGTTGGAGTGCGGCTTGAGGAACTGGTGCCGGTTCAGCCGCACGTCGGTGGCAAAGTCAAAGCCGATTTCGCGCCGGCCGGCCAGCTTCAGCGGCGTCCCGGCCTGCAAGGCACGAAAGCGCGGCTGCACTTCGTCCGGATTCACCAGATGCGGCAAGGCGCCCTCCAGCCCCAGCAACGTGGCCGACACCGTTCCGTGCCCCTCGCCTGTCAACGCCAGCGAGCCATACAGGTCAGCCTGCACGCGCGCCACCCGGTCGATCAGTCCGTCGGCCTCCAGCCCGGCCGCAAACTCGGCCGCGGCTTTCATGGGCCCGACGGTATGCGAACTCGACGGGCCGATGCCGATCTTGAACATATCGAACAAACTGATCATGAACTGCTTTCCTTCCAGCGCGGCCAGCCTGGCCAACGCGATTGTGTCTACTCCGGCTGGCGCGAATCCAGCCACAACGTGACCGGGCCATCGTTCACCAGCGCGACCTGCATGTCGGCACCGAACACACCGGTCGGCACCGGGCGCTGCAATGCTTCGGACATGGCAGCAACAAATTGATCAAAACGGCAGCGCGCAAGTTCCGGCGGCGCGGCACGGCTCCACGACGGCCGGTTGCCTTTGCGGCAGGAAGCAAACAATGTGAACTGGCTCACGGCCAGCACCTCGCCGCCATCCTCCAGCACCGAGCGGTTCATGCGCCCTTCGGCGTCGCTGAACACGCGCAGGTTGACGATCTTGCGCACCAGCCAGTCAATGTCGGCCGCACTGTCTTCCGGCTCGACCCCGACCAGCAACAGCAGCCCGCGGCCGATCTCGCCCACAACCTGCCGGTCAACTTCCACGCTGGCCTGACCGACCCTCTGCAACAGAACTCGCATGCCTGCCCCTTTCTGGCGTGAGTGTACGTTATAGATTCAGTAAACTCTAATAAACAATGGGTCCGCTGGTCGCACCGACCGCACCAGTCCAGGCAAAGAAAAGGCGCGCCTCCAGCCAGGAGTGCGCGCCAGCGTCAACCGGCCTTGCGGCTAGCGGCCTGGAGCGGCCTCCAGCACGTAATAAAACTCCTTGCGGTCCCCCGAGCGCAGCCCCTGCCACAAAGGATCAACCGGCTTGACTGCATCACGGTCACGCATCGTGAAGAAATGCCGGCACTGATGGGCTCCGGCACTATCCAGCGGACGCAGCACCACGCCTCCGTGATAGCGGGCCAGGGCGATCAGGCTCAGCGACACGTCAGTCACCATGCAGGCATCGGCCAGCGGTGACACGGCCAGCGACTCGAACACCTTGCGGTAGCTTTTCTGCCCGTCGATCCACGGCAGCCACAGGCTGGCCGCCAGCGACCAGATCAGCGTCACGCCGGCCGCCCAGTTGGTTGCCGCCTTGCGGCCGCCCATGTGCCGCCGCGTCACCGCCCAGATCCAGACTCCCGTGGCCACCAGCGCCAGCAACAACAGCGGTACGCTGACCTGCGGCACGTAGTCCGGATTGAAAAAATGCGCCCGCTGCGCCAGCCTGGCCGGCCAGCCGAAATTCATCGCCGCCCAGCCAATCCACAGGAACGCGGCGATCAGGCCAAAGGTCATCAGGCCAAACCAGTTGAAAAACGCCGCAGCTCCCCGGCGCAGGCCATCCAGCTCGACCGCCGCCAGCACGGCCAGTGGAATCAGCAGCGGCAGCGCCAGCTCCTGCTCCTTGACCGGTGACAGGAACAGCATCGCCGAGATCACCGCCACCATCAGCAAGGGCAGCTGGATCACCGGCGTTTGCCAGTGCCCCCGCCGGCGCCACAGCGTCCAGACCGCCAGCGGCCACAACGGCAGCGCAAACCACGGGAAAATCTCGAGGTAATAACCGAACTCGCGCACCGAGAACGCACCGCTGAAATCATGGAACACGCCCAGCGCCCGCTGGTGCAGCCAGAAATCGAACAAGAGCGGTGACGACTGCGCCAGGGCCAGCGGCCACACCAGCACCAGCGGCAGGCCGACGGTCAGCCCCACCGCCCAGGTCTTGGCGTGTTCCGGCGTGCGCCAGGCCCGGAACACCGGCAGCAGCAGCGCCACCAGCCAGACCAGGCCGGCACCGACCACGCTCGACGACAAGGCCAGCGCCCCGCTGGCCAGCCCCAGCAGCGCTCCGGCCAGCCAGCCCTGCGTGCGGGCACGCGACAGTGCCCACAGTGCCAGCGCCATGGCGGCAAAGGATGCCACGTCGGGCGAGGCTGAATGGCCGAACAGCATCAGGCCCAGTGCGCCCAGCAGCAGCATGGCGGCACTGCGCCCGTGCCGGTAGCCGATCAGGTCGCGCCCGGCCAGACCGGCAAACCACAGGGCCAGCGCCATGAAAAGCGGCGTGGCCAACCGCATGCCGTCTGCCAGCGGCATCACCGGCCGCAGCAGGCCGGCAAACCCGGCCGCCACCCAGTAATACAGGGGCGAGGCATCCAGATAGGGAACACCGGCAATGGTCGGCACCAGCCAGTGGCCGTCCTCCAGCATGGACTGCACCACGCCGACGACGTAACCCTCGTCCGGTTTCCACGGGTCGTGACCGAAAATGCCCGGCCAAAGCCAGAAAAAGCACAGCAGCAGCAGCATCCACGGCCGCTCGACGCTGTGGGCGGCCGGACTGTCCTGCGTAGGGGTATAGGTAAGCATGCCTGAACCTGGAGTCACGAAAAACCGGCGCCACAAAACAGCGCCGCCCGCACACGGGGCGGGCGGCAATGATACCTGTTAAGTCTGCTGGCCCGCATCCCGCAGGCCGGCAGCCTAGCGGGCAGCCACGATCTTGATCTCGACCTTCCACTCCGGATTGGCCAGCTGCGCCTGCACCGTGGCCCGCGCAGGCGGGTTGTCGCGGTCTAGCCAGGCATCCCACGCCTCGTTCATGCCTTCATAGTCGGCAAGGTCAGCGAGGAAAATCGTGACATCGACAATGCGCGACTTGTCCGAACCGCAGCGCTCCAGCAGGCCGTCGATGGCCGCCAGCACGTCAGCCGTCTGGCCACGGATGTCAAGACTGGTGTCGCCGGGCACCTGGCCTGCCAGAAAAACCAGATCGCCGGCAATCACGGCCTCGGACAGCCTGTGGCCGGGGTCAATGCGTTCGAGAAACATGCAGTCCATCCTTCCAGTGGGTTAAAGCGCTGGTGATTGTCGCCTGCGCCCGGAATCCCGGCAATGTCCTTGTCCCGACCTCAGCCGGCCTGCAGGTCGGCCACCAGCACGCGCAGGAAGCGCGCGGCCTCCATGCCGGTGGCAGCCCGGTGGTCAAAGGTCAGCGATACCGGCAGGACACGGTGGACGCCGACCGATTCCCCCACGGCCACCGGCTGTGGCCGGATGCGGCCGGCCCCCACGATGCAGACAGTAGGCGGCACGATCACCGGACTGGCGTAACGCCCGGCCACCATGCCGAAATTCGATAGCGTGATGCTGTGGCCGCGCAGTTCTTCCGGCGCCAGCGACCGGTTTTTCACATCACGCTTCATCGCTTCGATGCCTGCACGCAGGTCTGCCTCGCTGCGCGCGCCCACATCGCGCAACACCGGCACGAACAGCGCGTCATCCATGTCCAGCGCCACGCCGAGGTCGATCGTGTCGCGACGACGGAACGACAGGCTGGCAGCATCAAACCAGCCGTTGAGTACCGGCACGGCGCGGCAGGCTGCCACGATGGCGCGGATCAGCCGCAGGGTCGTGTCGCTGCCCGCAGGCCAGGCATCAATGTCGGCATCCTCCACCAGCGTCACGGCAGCCACGTCCGCATGGGCCCGGCTCATCGACTGGGCCATGGCACGGCGCGGGCCGCGGATGCGCTCGTAGTGTTCGGGCGGCTCGGCCACAGACGGTGCCGCCACCGGAGCCGGAGCCTGCCGTCCGGCCTGCGCCTCGACATCCGCCAGCACGATCACCCCGTCCGGGCCGCTGCCCGTGACCGCAGACAGCTCCACCCCCAGCCGGGCAGCCAGCAGGCGGGCGGCCGGCATGGCCCGGACCACGCCTCCGTCCGGTGCCGTTTTCCGCTCGAACACCACGCCGGGCGCGGCGGCACCGGCTGCCGGACGGACGGGTTCCACATGGCCGACAACCGTGCCGCTGTCGCTGCACGCCGCGTCCTCGTCAATGTCCACCAGTGGCGCACCCAGCGGCACGATGTCGCCGACCCCGGCATGACAACGCATGACCAGCCCGGCAAACGGAGCCGGTACGTCGACAATCGCCTTGGCCGTCTCTACCGACAGGAGCGGCTGGTCAAGCACCACCCGGCTGCCCTCGCCGACATGCCAGGCCACGATTTCCGCTTCCTGCAGGCCTTCGCCCAGATCGGGCAGACAAAAGGTTTTCATGCAGCTTCTCCCTCGTTCGGATCAACAGGCCAGCACGCGCTGGCAGGCTGCCAGGATGCGCGCCGGACCTGGCAGGTAGTCGTCCTCGCGGCGCGCCAGCGGCATCGGGATGTCAAAACCGGTGACCCGCTCGACCGGCGCCAGCAGGTACGCCAGCCCGTCACCGGCCAGCCGGGCGGCAATCTCCGCGCCCAGCCCGCCGCTCAATGGTGCTTCGTGCACGATCACCACCCGCCCGGTACGGGCGCCCGATGCCAGCACGGTGTCCATGTCCAGCGGCTTGAGCGTGGCCATGTCGATCACCTCGGCCTCGATGCCCTGGCCAGCCAGCGTGTCGGCCGCCAGCAGGGTTTCGTGAACGGCCGCACCCCAGCTGACCAGGGTGAGGTCGCTGCCGGGTCGCAGCACAAACGCCTGGCCCAGCGGCAATGCCGTCCCGTCGTCGTCCACCGGCTCGCGCAGCAGGCGGTAGAGCCGGGTGGGCTCGAGGAACACCACCGGGTCCGGGTCCCGAATGGCGGCCAGCAAGAGGCCGTAGGCCCGGGCCGGCGAGCTGGGCGACACCACCTTGATGCCGGGAATGTGCGCCAGCCAGGCTTCGGGCGAATCGCCATGATGTTCGGGCGCATGGATGCCGCCGCCGACCGGCGTACGCAACACCATCGGGCAGGCCAGCCGGCCGCGGGTACGGTGCCGCATGCGGGCGGCGTGGTTGATCAGCTGGTCGAAGGTGGAATACATGAAGCCGGCAAACTGGATTTCGCAGACCGGCCTGAGCCCCTGCGCCGCCATCCCGACGGCCATGCCGGCAATCAGCCCCTCGGCCAGCGGGGTATCGAACACCCGCCGTTCGCCAAAGCGGGCCTGCAAGCCCTGGGTGGCGCGAAAAACACCGCCGTTGAGACCGATGTCCTCGCCGAACAGCAGGACGTCCGGGTCGTGTTCCAGCTCGTGCGCCAGCGCGGCGGTGATGGCGTCCAGCAATGTCAGTCCGCTCATGCTTCAGTCCCCTTCGGCCACAAAACGGTCACGTTGCGCCAGCAGGTCGGGCGGCAGGCTGGCGTAGAGCCGGTCGAACAGCTCGCTGCGCGGCATCGGCGCCACCGCCTGGTATGCGGTGACGGCCTGCTGGACGGCGGCCTGGGTTTCGGCCAGCAGGGCTTCTTCGTCCTCTTTGGTCCACAGCCCTTCGGCGGTCAGGAAACGCCGCAGCCGTACCAGAGGTTCACCAGCCCAGGCGGCGCTGACTTCGGCTTCCGGCCGGTAACGGCGGGCGTCGTCGGCCGTGGTGTGGTCGGCCAGCCGGTAGGTCAGGCATTCCACGACACTGGCACCGTGGCCGGCGCGCGCCCGTTCGACGGCCTGCCCGACGGTCTGCCGCACGGCCACGATGTCGTTGCCGTCGCACTGCACGCCCGGCACGCCGGCCGCGATAGCCTTTTGCGCCAGGGTTTCTGCCCGGGTCTGCCGCTGGCGCGGCACCGAGATCGCCCACTGGTTGTTGACGATGACGAACACCACCGGCAGGTTCATCACGCCGGCGGCGTTGACGGCCTCGTAAAAATCACCTTTGGAGGTGGCGCCGTCGCCCAGGCAGCACACGGCCACCCGGGGCTGGCGCCGGTAGGCAAAGGCCGCTGCCACGCCCACGGCATGCAGGCACTGGCTGGCAATGGGCACGGCTACCGGAAAATCCTCGCGCGGCCCGGCAAAGTCGCTGCCGCGTTCGTCGCCGCTCCAGTACAGCAGCACGCAGTCCAGGGCGAGGCCGCGCCACAGCAAGGCACCGGTGTCACGGTAGGTCGGCAGCAGCACGTCCTCCGCCCGCATGACGCTCGCCAGCCCGACCCGGCTGGCTTCCTCGCCCAGCGACGAGGGATAGGTGCGCAGCTGTCCGGTGCGCTGCAAGGCCACGGCCCGCGCGTCGAACACGCGGGTCAGCGTCATGGCGCGGTACACCGGCACCAGGGCCGCCGGATCAAATCCGGCCGGACGGGCAGCCAGCCGGCCACCGGCATCCAGCCAGTCCTGCCTTTCGACCGTAAAACTCGCTATCGTGTGCATGCACTGCCTCCCGGTCATCCCCGCTGTCATGCGGGAGCACTACTTGCTGGATAGGCATTGCCGGAAGATTTGTCATGCTGCGGCGCGGCAGCCGGGGCAGACGTTTACAATGCCGTCCATTCATTTTGCGGAGTTTTGTCATGTCGCCCGTCCTTGCCTTCGACATCGAGACCATCCCCGACATCAGCGGACTGCGCGCAGTCCGCCAGCTGTCGCCGGACATGCCGGACGCCGACGTGGCCGAATGGGCGCTGCAACGCCAGCGCGCGAAGTCCGGTTCGGACTTTTTGCCGCACCATTTGCAGCGGGTAGTGGCCATTTCCTGCGTGTTGCGCTGGGGCAACGACAAGCTGCGGATCGGCACGCTGGGCGAGCAGGACAGCAGCGAAGCGGACATGATTGCGGCGTTTTTCGACCTGATCGGCCGCTACAGCCCGCAGCTGGTCAGCTGGAACGGCGGCGGGTTCGACCTGCCGGCCCTGCACTACCGCGCGCTGATCCACGGCATCACCGCTCCGCGCTACTGGGACATGGGGGACGGCGATTTTGCCGACAGCCGTGATTTCAAGTGGAACAACTACATCAGCCGCTACCACCAGCGGCACCTGGACCTGATGGACCTGCTGGCGATGTACCAGCCCCGCGCCAATGCCCCGCTGGACGACATGGCCAGGCTCTGCGGTTTTCCGGGCAAGCTCGGCATGGACGGCAGCCAGGTGTGGCCGGCCTACCAGGCCGGACAGCTGGCCGACATCCGCGACTATTGCGAAACCGATGCCGCCAATACCTATCTGGTGTACCTGCGTTTCCAGCTGATGCGCGGCTCTCTGACGCCGGCGGAATACGCCACGGAAATCCGCCTGGTCCGCGACTGGATCGGTACCGAAGCCGGCAAGGCGCACTGGGCGGCATTCCTTGCTGCCTGGCCCGAAGCCTGACCGGCCACGCCCTGCCCTACCAGCCGGCGGCCAGCCGGGCAACCAGATCGGCCGTCGCCAGCGGATATTCCAGCGGGAACAGGTGGCTGCCAGGGGCTGGCTCCACCTGCATGCCCAGCCGCCGCCGGATGAAGCGCAGGTCTGCGGGCTTGATCACGTCGGTCTGCTGGCCGACCACGTAGACCGCAGGCATGGCCAGCGGACGGGCCAGCCGGCTCCAGACATGCGGCAGGGTGCAGTACACGCGGTATTCGATTTCCGGCCGGAAGGCCAGCCGTACGCCACCGTCGCTGGGCTCGCTGCCGAGCCGGGCATAATCGGCCAGCACGTCCGGATCAAAACGGGAAAACGGCCGCTTGGCAGCGAAATACGCCTGCATGGCATCGGTGCTGTCAAAAGCATCGCGGCGCCGGAGCGTCACGCCGGCCGGCGTGATGGCCTCGATCCGGCCCAGCCGTTTGGCCGCCCACAATCCGCGTGAACGCCACGGCGACATCAGGGGCGAATCCAGGATCACCAGCCCGCGGAACAGGTCGGGCCGCCTCAGCGCCACCATGACGGTCAGCGCTCCGCCCAGAGAATGTCCGACACCGATGACCGGGCGACCGACGGCGGCAATGGCCCGCTCCATTTCATCAACGAGGTGCGGCCAGTTGTCGCTGACCGGATAGCGCGGGTCATGACCGATGCGCTCGATGGCATGAACGTCGAAAGCATCGTCCAGACGGGACAACAGCTTGCGGTAGCAACCGGCCGGATAACTGTTGGCATGGGCAAAGTGCAGGGCTGGGCGCATCGGCTTTTAAAACGATCGTTTGACGGATGTTGCAGGTTAGCATACTGTCCTCTCCGGCACGTAACCGGCATGCGCCGCCGGTCCGGCATCCGGCCCTGCATCCCCACATGCCGGCGAACAGGGACCGCAGCAAACCGGACACTGCCCCCTCCCGCCACGGCCGGCCCGGACACCAGGCAAACACCGCACAAAAATTGTGCAATCCGGCTTACGCATGTCATGATCCCGCGATCACAGCCCACACCCGCATTCATGAACACCGACACCGAGACCTCACCCCAGCCCGCCGGTTTGCGCGGATACCGGGTGTTGTCCCGCCGGGATGTCGGGCTGGTCATGCTGTTCTTCCTGCTGTTCGAGTGCGTGGCATTGTGGAGCTGGTACCGCAACGAACACGCCAGGCTCGAACGCGGTTTCATGCACGACAGCGAAGCGCTGTACCAGCAGGTTTCCCAGCGTTTTGACCAGAACGAAGCAGCCCTCAACAGCCTGGCCGCCCTGTTTTCCACCTTTGACGGCCTCAATTACCGGGACATCAACACCTTTACCGGCACCCTGCTGGAACAGTACCCGCATCTCTTTGCCATTGACGTCCTGCAACGGGTGGACCACGCCCGGCGACCGGCCTTCGAACGTGACCTGGCCCAAAGCGCCGGCTCCGCCCTGACCATCCGTGATTACGTTGACGGCAACTGGCAGGTGTCGCCTCACCGGCCGCAATACCTGCCGGTCATCTTTGTCGCACCTCCCCGCGTGTTGCCAGGATCAGCGCTCGGGCTGGATGCGCTGGAGTCCCGCCCCCTGCGCTCGGCCCTCAGCCAGTCGCTGGCCCACGGCCGGGTGGTGGCTTCGCCACCCTACCGGCTGTTCAACGGCAAGCCCGGTTACGCAGTCAGCCTGCCCCTGAAACTGCGCGACGTGCAGGCGTACAGCAATGCCTCCAGCAATTTCGCCATCCTGCTGGTGATCGACACCCACCGGCTGCTGTCGCAGCTGGATCTGGAAGAACTGCCCAGCCGGGTCCGCCTGTATTACCGCCGGCCCGGCAGCAATACCGCTCCGCCGCTGATTTTCGACAACCGCGGCGAACGGGTGCCACCGATCACGGGCGACCTGCAGTTCAGCCGCACGCTGGCATCCAACTACCAGCCCTTCACCCTCGACATCCAGCGCGACATTGTCCTGCGCGACCTCAACCTGTCGCTGTTTGCCCTGATCGCCACCGCCGGCCTGCTGCTGACCGCCCTGCTGACGGCCTGGCTGATCCAGCGCCGCGAAACCGCAGAACAGCGACGGCTGGCAGCTGCCGAGCTCTACACTAGCCGCGAACGGGCCAGCGTCACGTTGCAGGCCATCAACGATGGTGTCATTACCTTCGGCTTGTCGCAGCGCATCGACTTCATCAATCCGATGGCAGCCTCCCTGACCGGCGTGTCGGCCAGTGCGGCCATCGGCAAGCAGATCGACCAGGTGGTGCGGCTGCGCTACGACTTCGCCCAGAGCCTGCCCGCCAATCCGTTCAGGCTCTGCCTGCGCAGCGGACATGCCATCGACCTCGCCGACAACAGCCTGCTGCTGCACCCCGGTGGCGAGGAAATCCTGCTTGAAGGCAACATTTCGCCACTGTTCGATCCCAACAGCCAGGTAATCGGCGGTGTGTTCGCCTTCCGCAACATGGGCCCGGTCCGCCAGCGGGCACGTCAGGCACTGGAAGAAAGCGAGCGGCGCCTGCACGAGCACGAGGCCCATCTGGCGCATGTGGCGCGCCTGCACACCATGGGCGAAATGGCCAGCGGCATCGCCCACGAACTCAACCAGCCGCTTGCGGCCATCGTCAACTACAACCAGGCCTGCCTGCGCCTCATCGAAGAAGACGAGCCGGATTTTCCGACGCTGCGGCATGCGCTGTCGGCCACGGCCACCCAGGCCCAGCGTGCCGGCGAAATCCTCAAGCGCCTGCGCGCCTTCGTGGCCCGCCAGCCCATCCACCTGGCGCCGGTCGACCTGAACCAGGTCGTCAAGGACGTGCTGGCACTGGCCGAATACGACGTGCGCCGCCACGAAGTCACGGTGGATACCGCGCTCAGCCACGATCTGCCGCCGATCATCGCCGATGCCATCCAGCTCGAGCAGGTCGTGCTCAACCTTTTGCGCAATGCGCTGGATGCCATCCAGACCGTAGCGCCGTGGGGACGCATCCACCTTGCCACCAGCCATGCAGAACAGCACGTTCGCCTGACGATTAGTGACAATGGCTGCGGTTTGGGCGAACATGCCGACCGCATGTTCGAACCGTTCTACACAACCAAATCCTCAGGCATGGGTCTGGGCCTGACCATCTGCCAGACCATCATCGAGTCGTTCGGCGGCCGCATCCGTGCGGCCAACCAGGCCGCCGGTGGTGCCGTGTTCACGATCGAGCTGCCGCTCAACACTCCGTCTTCAGTGGAATCCCGCCATGTCCCATCCGATGCCTCCCCGACAGCAGCTTGACCCGACCGTCTACGTGGTCGACGACGACCCGGCCGTGCTCGATTCGGTCGTCCTGCTGTTGCGTTCGCACGGCATCACCGCCCAGCCGTTCGATTCGGCCCGCCACTTCCTCCAGACCTACCAGCCAGGCCAGATCGCCTGCCTGGTGCTGGACCTGCGCATGCCCGGCATGGGCGGACTGGAGCTGCAACACGAACTGGCTGCGGCCGACTTCGACATCCCGATCATCTTCCTGACCGGGCACGGCGACGTGCAGCAGTGCAGCCACGCCTTCCGCGCCGGCGCCATCGATTTCCTGACCAAGCCGATCGACGAACTGGCGCTGGTATCCGCCGTGCGCCACGCCGTGCAGGAAAGCATCCGCCGCCACACCAAGCAGGCGCAGACGCGCGAAGTGGAAGAACGCCTCACCCGCCTGTCCAAGCGCGAACTGGAGATCGTCCGCTACATCGTCGACGGCATGTCCAGCCGGGAAATCGCCCATTTGCTGGAGCTGTCGCCGCGCACCGTCGAAGCCCACCGCGCCAACATCTACGACAAGCTCGAAGTGGTCACGCTGGCCGACCTCGTGCGGCTGTACCTGACTGCCCTCTCTGACCGCAAACTGGCTGAACGGCTCAATGCCATGGCGTCAGCCTGACCGGCTCCGGCACAAGGCGGCGTATAATCGCGCGTTTTTTGCCCTGTGCCGCTGCCGATGTCCCGCGACCTGCTTGCCCCGATCGATGCCCTGCTGACCCGTTGCCTGGTCCGCGACCGCCACGCCCTTCTGCGCCGGCGGCGCGAACTTGCGGAGCGGATCAAGGCCGGCAAGCCGGCTGACCGGCTGGCCGCGCAGCTCCTGGCTGCCGCACAGGCGTCGGCCGACAAGGTGGCTGCTCGACGCGAGCGCCTGCCGGTGCCCGCGTTTGACGAGGCCCTGCCGGTCAACCAGAAGCGGTACGAACTGCTGGCTGCCATCGACGCCAACCAGGTCGTCATCGTCTGCGGCGAAACCGGCTCCGGCAAGACCACCCAGCTGCCCAAGCTGTGCCTGCAACTCGGCCGCGGTACCCGCGGCCTGATCGGCCACACCCAGCCCCGCCGGCTGGCGGCGCGTTCGGTGGCCAGCCGCATTGCCGAAGAACTGGGCACGCAGATCGGCCAGGGTGTCGGCTTCAAGGTGCGCTTTACCGACCGCACCTCCGACCAGAGCTTCATCAAGCTGATGACCGACGGCATCCTGCTGGCGGAAACCCAGACCGACCGCTACCTCGAAGCCTACGACACCCTCATCATCGACGAGGCGCACGAACGCAGCCTCAACATCGACTTCCTGCTCGGCTACCTGCGCCAGCTCCTGCCGCGCCGGCCCGATCTCAAGATCATCATCACCTCGGCCACCATCGACGCCGAACGCTTCAGCCGCCACTTCAACGGCGCCCCGGTCATCGAAGTGTCCGGTCGCACCTACCCGGTCGAAGTCCGCTACCGGGCGCTGGGCGAAAAGGATGAAGACGACCGCGACCTCGCCATGGAAGACGCCATTGTCGATGCCGTGGACGAACTGGCCCGTCTCGGCTCCGGCGACATTCTGGTGTTCCTGCCCGGCGAGCGCGAAATCCGCGACACCGCCGAGGCGCTGCGCAAGGCGCGGCTCACCGTGCGCTACGAAGTGCTGCCACTGTTTGCCCGCCTGTCCAACGAGGAGCAGAACCGCATCTTCAAGGGCAGCAATGGCCGGCGCATCGTGCTGGCGACCAACGTCGCCGAAACCTCGCTCACCGTCCCCGGCATCCGCTACGTCATCGACACCGGCCTGGCCCGCATCAAGCGCTACAGCCCGCGCGCCAAGGTCGAGCAGCTGCTGGTGGAAAAAATCTCGCAGGCCGCCGCCCGCCAGCGTGCCGGCCGCTGCGGCCGGGTCGCCGCCGGCGTGTGCATCCGCCTGTATGCCGAAGACGACTTCAACGCCCGCCCGGCCTTTACCGACCCGGAAATCGTCCGCTCCAACCTCGCCGCCGTCATCCTGCGCATGGCATCGCTGCGGCTGGGGGCGGTGGTGGAATTCCCCTTCATTGACCCGCCATCGGCACGCCTGATCGCCGACGGCTACGACGTGCTGCACGAACTTGGCGCAGTCAGCGAGCGCGGCGAGCTCACCCCGCTGGGCCGCGAACTGGCCCGCATCCCGGTCGACCCGAAAATCGGCCGCATGCTGCTGGCAGCGCGTGACTACCACTGCCTGCGCGAAATGCTGGTGCTGGTGTCGGCGCTGTCGATCCAGGACCCGCGCGAACGCCCCTTCGATGCCCGCGAGGCAGCCGAACGCGCGCAGGCACGCTTTGCCGACGAACGATCGGACTTTCTCGGATTTCTGGCGCTGTGGGATTTCTTTGACGATGCACTCAAGCACAAGAAATCCAACCGCCAGCTGGTCGAGCTGTGCCACAGCCATTTCCTGTCGCACCTGCGCCTGCGCGAATGGCGCGAACTGCACGGGCAGCTGGCGCAGATCGCCCACGACCTCGAGCTGCGCGAAAACCAGACGCCGGCCACCTTCGAGCAGCTGCACAAGGCACTGCTGACCGGCCTTCTGGGCAACCTCGGCATGAAGTCGATGGAAGGCGACGACTACCTCGGCGCCCGCGGCATCCATTTCCACGTCTTCCCCGGCTCCGGCCTGAAAAAGAGCAAGCCGAAATGGCTGGTGGCAGGCGAACTGACCGAAACCAGCCGCCTGTATGCACGCACGGTGGCCAGGATCGAGCCGGAATGGATCGAGCCCTTGGCGATGCATCTGGTGAAGCGCCACTACTTCGAGCCGCACTGGGAAAAAGCCCGCGGCGAAGTGGTCGCCAGCGAGCGCGTGACGCTGTACGGCCTCAATATCGTGCCGCGCCGCACGGTCAGCTACGGCCGCATCGACGCCACCGAAGCACGACAGATCTTTGTCCGCGAGGCGCTGGCCAACGGTCAGCTGCACACGCAGGCACCGTTTTTCCGCCACAACCAGCGCCTGATCCGCGAAGTGGAAGAACTCGAACACAAGGCGCGCCGGCAGGACGTGCTGGTGGACGAGGAAACGCTGGTCGCCTTCTACGACGAGCGCATTCCGGCCGACATCTGCGACGCCCGCAGCTTTGACGCCTGGCGGGAAAGCGCGGAAAAAACCGACCCGCAACTGCTGTTCCTCGACCGCGACTACCTGATGCAGCACGCAGCGGAACACATTACCGAAGAACAGTTCCCCGAATGGCTGGACACGCCGGATGGCCGCCTGCGCCTGCGCTACCGCTTCGAGCCGAACCACCCGCTCGACGGCGTGACGGTCGACGTGCCGCTGGCCATCCTCAACCGGCTGGAACCGGCCCGGCTGGAGTGGCTGGTGCCGGGGATGATCCGCGAAAAGCTCGCCCTGCTGATCAAGGCGCTGCCCAAGCAGATCCGCCGTGCCTGTGTGCCGGTACCGGATTTCGTCACCCGGTTCCTGTCGACCGGCCCGCGGCAGGACCAGCCGGTCGGCCCGCAGCTGGCACGCTTCATCCTGCGCGAAACCGGTGGGGTGGAAGTGGACCCGGCGGCCTTCGAGGCCGCCGAGCTGCCGGCCCACGCACGCATGAACCTGCGCGTGCTCGACGACGGGCGGCAGGAGCTGGGCATGGGGCGCGACCTCGTCACCTTGCAAAAGCAGTTTGGCACCGCCGCCGAACTCACCTTCCGTGACAGCACCCACGAATTCGAGCGTGACGACGTGCAGGGCTGGGACGTGGGCAACCTGCCCGAAAGCATCCAGTTCGCCCGCGGGCGCCAGCAGCTGACCGGCTATCCGGCGCTGGCCTGCGAGGAAGACCGGGTGGCCCTGCGCCTGTTCGACACGCCGGAAAAAGCCCGGACCGCACACCGGCAAGGGGTGGTGCGCCTGTTGCGCCGCGAGCTGAAGGAACACATGAAGCAGCTCGCCAAAGGGCTGCCGGGCTTTACCCAGACCGCCCTGCAACTGCGCGGTGTCGCCAGCGCCGACGCACTGCTGGACGATGCGGTAGCCTGCATCTGCGACCGCGCCTTTATCGGCGACGACGACGCACCGCGCAGCCAGAAAGCCTTCGACGAGCAGAAAAAGCGCGCGCGTACCCGCCTGCCGGCTGTCACGCAGGCGGTGACGCAATACCTGACCGCGATTGCCGCCGAATACACCAGAACCACGCAGATGGCCGACAAGCACCGGCTGGGTCCGAAGCTCGGCCCGGAAATCCGCACGCTGGTGTATCCGGGTTTTCTGGCCGCCACGCCGTGGGCACAGCTCCCGAACCTGCCGCGTTACCTGAAAGCCAAGCAGCTGCGCATGGACAAGTACGCCAGCAACAGCCAGCGTGACGGCCAGCGCGGTGCGGAAGTAGCCGCCCTGTGGCAGCGCTGGGCTGACAAGGTGGCCGAGCTGGATGCCCGCGAAGGCGCACCGCAGGCGCTGCGCGACTTCCGCTGGCTGATCGAGGAACTGCGCGTCAGCCTGTTCGCGCAGGAGCTGAAAACGCCGTTCCCGGTGTCGGTGAAACGGCTGGAAAAAGCCTGGGCCGATCTCCGGCTGTAGGCCGGCAACCGGCAACGCCGCCCGGCGATGATTTTACGGCCAAGCAGGAGAGCCTGGCCGGCATGAGCAGCCCGGACCAGCACCATGCTGCGCCCAGCGGCTGCCGGCGAACCGCTCCCTCCGCCTTCGTGGACGTGAATCCTGTCCAGCCGGCTGCGGGTGTTCAACATGCCATGCCGCTTCGACAGTTCCAGACCAGCGCCAGCTACCACAGACCCGCACATGAGTGCCGGGCTTGGCGGCAAGCACCGGCGGAACATGCACCAGGACGGCCAGCTTCCCGCCTGCTGGCCGGACCGGCAATCCGGTTGGCGTACGGCAGCTCCGAATGCATGTGCTGCTGCTGCGCTGGTCCGCGCACAGGTACCAGCCAGGACGCCAGGCAGACAGGGCATTCCGTCGGTAACAGGCTCCGGGGCCGACCGTTCCTGCTCAGGCCAGACCGCTGATCCGGTCGTCCTGCATGTCGATCCGCAGCGCCTGCGGTGACTTCGACAGCCCGGGCATGCGCATGATGCTGCCGGCCATGGCCACGATGAAACCGGCGCCGGCGCAGGGAATCAGCCGCGTCACCGGCAGCCTGAAACCGTCCGGCGCACCGCGCCGCTTGGAATCGGCGGTAAAGGAAAACTGCGTTTTGGCCACGCACACCGGCAGGTGGGCCAGCCCCATGGCTTCGATACGCTCCAGGTCGCTCCGGGCGGCTTCGCTGAGCCGGACACCGCTGCCGCCATACACCTTCCGCACGATGGCATCGAGCTTGTCGGGCACGCTGTCGTCGTCGGCGTAGCTCAACTGCACAGGCGCATCCGGCGCCTGTGCGGCCGACAGTACGGCCCAGGCCAGTGCCTCGGCCCCCACTCCGCCCTTGGCATGGCCGTCACACGGTGCAAAGGCTGCACCACGCTGGTGGCAGTATTCAGCCAGCATGGCGATTTCGTTGTCGCTGTCGTCGGCAAACCGGTTGAGCGCCACAACGACGCGCTGGCCGAAACCGGCCAGGTTGTCCAGATGGCGTCCGAGGTTGGCCAGCCCCTGCATCAGGGCTGCCGGCTGTGGCTGCCTGACATCGGCCAGCTCGCAACCGCCATGCCACTTGAGCGAAGCCAGCGTGGTGACCAGCACCACGGCAGCCGGTGCCAGCCCGGTCTGCCGGCTGACGATGTTGAAGAATTTTTCTGCGCCCAGATCCGAGCCGAAGCCGGCCTCGGTAATCGCCCAGTCCGCTACCGACAGGGCCGCGCGGGTTGCCGCCACCGAGTTGCAGCCGTGCGCGATGTTGGCAAACGGTCCGCCGTGCACGAATGCGGCATTGCCTTCCAGCGACTGCACCAGGTTGGGTTTGACCGCTTCCCGCAACAGCGCCATGACGGCGCCGGTGCTGCCGAGTTCCCGGCCGGTCAACGGCGTGCCGTCGGAGCGGAAGCCAAGGACCAGGGCATCCAGCCGGCGGCGCAGGTCGGCTTCGTCCTCCGCCAGGCACAGGACAGCCATGATTTCGGATGCTGCCGTGATGTCAAAGCCGGTTTCGGCAGGCACGCCGTTGGCACCACCACCCAGTCCGGTCACGACCTGTCGCAAGGCGCGGTCGTTGACGTCGAGCACCCGGCGCCACAGCACTTCGGCCACCGGGGTTTCCGGCTGCTGGAAGCGCAGGTTGTCTATCAGTGCGGCAATCAGGTTGTTGGCGCTGGTGACGGCGTGAAAGTCGCCGGTGAAGTGCAGGTTGATGTCTTCCATCGGCAGCAGCTGGGCGTAACCGCCCCCCGTGGCGCACCCCTTGAGGCCGAAACACGGCCCCAGCGACGGTTCGCGCAGGGCCAGTGCGGCAGACTGCCCGAGGCGTTGCATGGCCTGCGCCAGGGCGATCGACACCGTGGTCTTGCCGCTGCCGGCCGGCGTGCCGCTGGTGGCGGTGACCAGGATCAGCCGGCCGCGGGGCCGGTCGGCACGCAGCGTGACCTTGGCCTTGGCACGGCCATAGGGCTCGTATTCGGCCGGATCCAGTCCGATCCGGCTGGCAAGGTCGGTAATGGGCAACAGGCTGGCACGCTGGGCAATGTCGAGGTCGGAAAGCATGGCTTGGCAGGAAAACCGGAATGGCAGAAACCGGGATTATCGCCAAAACCCGTCATGCCGGACGCGAATCGCGGACAGGAAAAACCCCGCCGCAATACGCAGGCGGGGTAAGGACAAACCCGTTTGGATCAGCGGGTTGCAACATCGATGACAGCCCGGGCGGCCACTTCGGCACCGTTGCGCTTGAGTTCGAGGTGCAGCTTGCGGAACACGCCGGCCAGCCATGCCTGGTAGGGCCGGTCGGCCAGGGCGTTAAGCGCAGCCTGTGCCAGATTGGCGGCCGTGGCTTCATGTTGCAGCAGTTCCGGCACCACGAACCGGCCGGCCAGGATGTTGGGCAGCCCGACATAGGGTAGCCGCAGCTTTTTCTTGACGATGCGGTAAGTGGTACTGGAAATGCGGTAACTGATGACCATGGGCCGTTTGGCCAGGGCCACTTCCAGCGTGGCGGTGCCGCTGGCGGCCAGCACGAGATCGCTGGCAACCATGGCTTCACGCGCATGGCCGTACAGTACGCGGATCGGCAGTTCCTCCGCCCCGTGAATGCGGATCAGCTGGCGGAAGCGGTCCATGGTGGGCCGGGTGGCCATCGGCACGACAAACTGCGCATCAGGCAGTGCTGCCAGCAGGCGCCGGATGGTTTCGAGGAACAGCGGCGTCATGTAGTCGACTTCGCTGACCCGGCTGCCGGGCAGCACGGCAAAGACCGGCCCTTCGCCCAGCTTGAGCAGGGCACGGGCAGCCGGCTGGTCGGGATCCAGCGCGAAGCCGTCGGCAAACGGGTGGCCGACGTAGGTAACCGGCACGCCAGCATCGCGATAGATCGCGGGCTCCATCGGGAACAGCGCCAGCATGTGGTCGACCGACTGGCGGATCTTGTGGATGCGCTCGCCGCGCCAGGCCCAGATCGAGGGACTGACGTAATGGACGGTGCGCACGCCGCGGCGCTTGAGCCGGGCTTCCAGCCCGAGGTTGAAGTCGGGCGCATCAATGCCGATGAACACGTGCGGCCGGTCGGCCAGCAGGGCGTCGATCAGTCCGGAGCGGATTTTCAGGAGCCTTGGCAGGCTCCTGATGACTTCGGCGTAGCCGCGCACGGCCAGCGCTTCCTGCGGGTACAGGCTCACCAGCCCTTCGCCCTGCATTTTCGGGCCGCCGATGCCGACAAACTCGATGTGCGGGCGCTGCTGCTTGAGGGCGGCCATCAGGGCCGCCCCCAGCCCGTCGCCGCTGGCTTCGCCAGCGACCAGGGCTACACGAAAGGTTCCGGGTCGGTGAAAGAGCGTCATGGTCTAGCGGATGATGCCGCGGGCGGATCGGGCAAAGAAGGCGTTGAAAAGGCCAAGCTCCGGCACGCCGGCCGAAGCCTCGGCAATGGCGGCCTTGGCCTCGTCCAGCGACAGGCCCTGGCGGTAAAGCTGCTTGTAGGCGGTGCGGATGGCGCGGATGGCCTCCGGCGTGTAGCCGCGGCGCTTGAGCCCTTCGCTGTTGATGCCGACCGGGCTGGCATGATTGCCGGCAGCCATCACGTAGGGCGGAACGTCCTGCACGATGATCGAGCCACCGGCCACCATGGCGTGGGCTCCGATGGTGCAGAACTGGTGTACGGCCGTCAGGCCGCCCAGGATCACGTAGTCACCCAGTGTGACATGCCCGGCCAGAGTGGCGTTGTTGGCCAGGATGCAGTGGCTGCCGACCTGGCAGTCGTGCGCCACGTGGGCATAGGCCATCACCCAGTTGTCGTCGCCCAGACGGGTGACGCCGACATCCTGCACGGTACCGGTGTTGAGGGTGACGCATTCACGGAAGGTGTTGCCGTTGCCGATTTCGAGCCGGGTCGGCTCGCCTGCGTATTTTTTGTCCTGCGGCGCCTGTCCGACCGAGCAGAACGGGAAAAAAGTGTTCTGTTCGCCAATGGTGGTCAGCCCTTCGACCACCACATGGTGACCGATCTTGCTGCCGGCCCCGATACGGACGTCCGGGCCGACAACGGCATAGGCGCCCACCTCGACCGAACTGTCGAGTTCGGCCTTGGGGTCGATGACAGCAGTGGGATGAATCGCCATCTTCAGATCTCCCGGCGGGCGCACATCAGGTCAGCCTCGCAGGCCAGTTCGCCATCGACGAAGGCCTTGGCGGCAAACTTGCCGATGCCGCGGGAAACCCGGAGCATTTCCACCTCGAACACCAGCGTGTCACCCGGAATCACCTGGCGCTTGAAGCGGGCATTGTCGATGCCGACGAAGAAATAGAGCGCGTTTTCCTGGCGCACTTCGCCGTCGTGGGTCTTGATCGCCAGGATGCCGGCGGCCTGCGCCAGAGCTTCGATGATCAGCACGCCCGGCATGACCGGATACTGTTCAAAGTGCCCGACAAAAAACTGTTCGTTGGCCGTGACGTTCTTGATGGCCTTGATCCGCTTGCCCTCTTCGATTTCCAGCACCCGGTCCACCAGCAGGAAGGGGTAGCGGTGCGGCAGCATTTTCATGATGCCGCGGATATCGATCACGTTGGACACTTCGCTCATTTGCACTTCTCCGAATTTTTCAGTTCATCAAGTTCCCGCTCGAGCTCTTTCACGCGCGAGAACAGGCTGTCGAGCTGGCGCACGCGGGCGGCATTGGTCAGCCACTCCTTGTGCTCGGCCAGCGGATAGACAGCGGTATAGACCCCAGGCTTCCTGATGGACTTGGCCACCAGTGTCCCGCCGGAAATCTGCACCCGGTCACCGATGTCGAGGTGACCGGAAATCATGCCCGCCCCGCCGACGAGGCAATAGGCTCCCATGCGGGTGCTGCCGGCCACGCCGACGCAGGCCGCCATGGCCGTATGCCTGCCGATGTGGCAGTTGTGGGCAATGTGGATCAGGTTGTCGAGCCGGACGCCGTCCTCAATGACCGTATCGGCCAGCGCGCCCCGGTCAACCGTGGTATTGGCCCCGATCTCGACGCTGTTGCCGATGATGACACGCCCGATCTGCGGGATTTTTTCCCAGTGATCGCCGGCAAAGGCATTGCCGAAACCGTCGGCTCCGATCACGCACCCCGGATGCAGGATGCAGTGCTCCCCGACCACGCAATGATGCTCGACCACGGCGCGGGCATAAAGGATGGTAGCCGAGCCGATGCGGGCGCCTTCACCGACAAAGCTGCCGGCAGACAGGATCACCCCTTCGCCGATCACGGCATGGTCACCGATCACGACGTGCGGGCCGACCTCGACCCCGGGTGCCAGGCTGGCACTCGGCGAGACAACGGCAGAGGGATGAATGCCCGGCCGGGCAGTCGGCAAGGGATGGAACAGGGTGGCCACCCGGGCGAAATACAGCTGCGGATCACGGCAGGCGATGTGGGTGGCGGCAAACTGCCCGGCCAGCGCGACCGGAACGATCAGGGCGCTGGCACTGCTGGCATGGCCGGCGGCAGCATGTTTTGCCGTAACGAAAGCGATGTCACCCTCGCCGGCTGTTTCGAGTGCAGCCACCCGCTCGATCAGCAGCGAGCCTTCGCCGCACAGCTCGCCACCGAGCCGGTCAACAATGTCACCGAGAGTCAGGCCATTCATGGCAGAGTCCACACAAAAACGGGCGGCCTGCCGGTCATGGCCCGGATGGAGCCGATGACCCTCAGGCCGCACGGATTGAACATGCGCTTGTCTAGCGGTCAAGCGCCTTGATGATGCGGTCGGTCAGGTCGTACTTCGGGTTGATGTAGACCGCTTCCTGGACGATCAGGTCATAACCGTCCTGCTTGGCAATGTCGAGCACCACCGCATTGGCACGCTCCAGCACCGAGGCAAACTCCTCGTTGCGACGTACGGTAAAGCTGTCGCGCAGCTCGCGGTTGCGGGCCTGGAAATCACGCTCGATCTGCGCCAGCTCTTTTTCCCGCTGCCGGCGCTCGGCCTCTCCCAGCTTGCCGCCATCGAGGGCCTGCTTGACCTTGCGGGCCCGCTCGGCCATCTGCTTGAGTGCGTCCTCCTGCGGAGCAAACTCGGCCTCGAGCCGTTTCTGGGCGGCTACGGCCGGTGCGGCCTCACGATAGATGCGCTCGGTATTGATGTAGCCGAGCTTGACGTCGGCCATGGCTGGCAATGCCACCATCAAGGGAATCGCCAGCGCAAATACGCTCAATGCCCTCATGATCTGCTCTCCTTGCCTCAGAACACCGTTCCCAGCGTGAACTGGAAGCGCTGGATCTGGTCACCCTCTTCCTTCTTGAGCGGGTAGGCAAAACTGAATTTCATCGGTCCCAGCGGCGACAGCCACGACAGGGCGACACCGGTGGAGTAACGCAAGTTGTCCTGCCACGACAGCGGCTTGCCGTCGGCGGCAGTGGCGTAATCTCCTCCCCACAGGGTACCGGCGTCAACAAAGCCCGACATGCGCAGAGTCTTGTCGTCCTTCATGCCCGGGAACGGGAACAGCACTTCGGCATTGACGATGGCGCGGCGGGTAGCACCGTAGGCATCGTTGAGTTCGTCGCGCGGACCGATCGAGCCGGTTTCAAAGCCGCGGACCGAGCCGATGCCACCGAGGTAGAAGTTCTGGAAGAACGGCACCGAGCTGGTGGAACCATACGACTGTACGGCACCGATTTCACCGTTCAGGGCCAGGGTAAAGGTCTTGGACAGCGGCCAGAAGAACTGCTGGCTGGCCACGATGCGCCCGTACTGGATGTCACTGCCCGGCAGCGCCACCTCGAGGTTGATGCGCGATACGCGGCCCTTGGTCGGCCACAGGAAGCTGTCGCGGGTATCACGACCCCAGCCCACCTTGGCAAGGTAGTTGAGGTTGTTGTCACCGAACTGGTTGACATAATCCTTGTAGCGCTGCGGGCTGCCGGCGAAGGTCTTGACCTTGACCTGCTCGACCCCGAGGCTGGTGTTGATGGTGTCGTATTCGGTAATCGGGAAGCCGAAGCGCACGGCAGCACCGGTGGTATCGGTCTGGTACTGGTACGTGTCGGTCTTGTTGGGCGAATAACGGCGGGTATAAAGGTCGTAGCCGATCGACACGCCATCATTGGTGAAGTACGGATCGGTGAACGACAGGTTCAGGTAGCGGTTGAGCTTGGAAGTGTTGAACGACGCGCTCACGGCCTTGCCCGAACCGAAGAAGTTCGACTGCGAAATGCCAGCCGACAGGATCAGGCCTTCATCCTGCGCGTAACCGGCACCCAGCGTTACGTTGCCGGTCGGTTTTTCGGTCACCTTGAAGTTGACATCCACCTGGTCGGCCGTATCCGGCACGGCCGGGGTTTCGACATTGACGTCGGTAAAATAGCCCAGCAGATCAAGGCGTTCCTTGGAGCGCTTGATCTTGGCTGCGTCATACCAGCCGGCTTCCATCTGGCGCATTTCGCGGCGGATCACTTCGTCACGGGTGCGGGTATTGCCGACGATGTTGATCTTGCGCACATAGGTGCGGCGACCCGGATCGACAAAGAAGGTAAAGCCGACTTCGCCCTTTTCCTTGTCCACTTCCGGGACGGCGTTGATGTTGGCAAAGGCGTAGCCTTCGGCTCCAAGACGGTCGGTGATGGCCGTCACGCTGTCGGTGATCTTGTCACGGGTGAACGTGTCACCCTTCTTGACCACCAGGAGCGGCAGCAACTCAGCTTCCGGCACGATCATGTCGCCGGCCAGCCGGACGTCGCTGACGGTGTACTTCTTGCCTTCGGACACGTTCACGGTGATGAACATGTCTTCCTTGTCCGGGCTGATCGACACCTGGGTCGAATCAATGTTGAACTCGAAGTAGCCCTGGTTGAGGTAGAACGCCCGCAGTTTTTCCAGGTCACCGGTCAGTTTCTGCCGCGAATACTGGTCGTCCTTGGTAAACCACGAGAACCAGCCAGGCGTGGCGAGCTGCATCTGCTCGCGCAGGTCGTCGGCGCTGAATGCCTGGTTGCCGACAAAGTCGATGCGCTTGATGCGGGCAGCCGGGCCTTCGCTGATGTCGAGCGCGACGGCCACGCGGTTGCGGTCAAGCTTGGTGACGGTCGGCTTGATCTCCACCGAGTACTTGCCTTTGGTGAAGTACTGGCGCTTGAGTTCCTGCACCGCTTGGTCCAGCAGCGCCTGGTCGAAAATGCGGCTTTCTGCAAAGCCGTTTTCCTTCAGCGCCTTCTTGAGCTGGTCCTTGTCGAATTCCTTGGCACCGGTAATGGAGAGCTGTGCCACCACGGGACGTTCGTCCACGGACACGATCACCACGTCGCTTTCGGATTCGATGCGCACGTCGTCGAAAAACCCGGTGGCAAACAGCGCCTTGATGGCGTCCTGAGCACGGGTGTCGGTGAAAGTGTCGCCAACCTTGAGCGGCAGGTAGTTGAACACGGTGCCGGGTTCAGTGCGCTGCAAGCCCTCGACGCGGATATCACGGACCACAAAGGGCGTAGCTGCCAAGGACGGCAGCGCGGCCAAGCCGATGATGGCCGCGGCAAGGTTTGTCAATTTCATAGAGTGGCGGTTATCCCGCAAAAAGACGGGTAATGTCGTTGAAAAGGGCAAATGACATCAGGAGCAGCAAGGCTGCCAGCCCGATGCGTCGACCGATGTCCTGCACCTGCATGGACAAGGGGCGGCCACGAATGATTTCGGCCGCATAATACAGCAAATGCCCGCCATCCAGCAGAGGGATGGGCAAGAGATTGAGGATGCCCAGACTGATGCTGATCAGCGCCATGTAATCGACAAACGATTCCCAGCCCGCCCGAGCGCTCTTGCCGGCGAAGTCGGCCATGGTGATCGGCCCGCTGATGTTGCTGGGCGAAACGGCCCCGGTCAGCATACGTCCCATCATTTTCAGCGTCAGCGCCGAGGTCTGCCACGTCTGCGCCACCGCCATCCCGATTGCATCAACCGGCCCGACATGACGCACATAGCGCAAAGACTGCATCCAGTCGCGATCAGGCTGTGAAGCCAGCCCGATCTTCCATTCACCGGATGCGGCATCCTGCCGCGGCGTCAGGGTCACCGACTCGCGACCACCGTCGCGGCGCTGCAATGTCACCTGTAACGGCCGGCCCTGGCTGGCCTGCACGGCCGCCACCATTTTTTCCCAGTCGCCATCCAGCGCCATGCCGTCCAGCGCCACCAGCCGGTCACCGACCCGGATGCCGGCCTGCTCGGCAGCACTCCCGGGCAACACGAATCCCGCCTCCGTCGTCGGCCGCGCCGGCGACACCCCGAACCCGGCCATGCCACGCTCAAGGCTACCGCCGTCGATCCGGCCGGCCGGCACCTGCAAGGTACGCGTCACGCCGCCATCACTCACCTTGATGACCAGCGGTTCGCCACGGTCGGTCAGCGCTTCGACCAGGGCCAGCCGCAACTCCTGCCAGTCGTGCACCGGCTGGCCGTTGATGCTTTCCACCTCCTGCCCCGCCCGCAGGCCGGCCACGGCAGCCGGACTGCCCGGCACCACGCTGCCCACCCCGGGGCGCAAGCCTTCGGTACCGTTCAGCAACGTGACCCACACCAGCACCACCGCCAGCAGCAGGTTGGCTACCGGACCGGCCGCCACGATGGCCACCCGCCGCCACACCGTTTGCTGGTCAAACGCCCGGTGCATCTCGGTCGGCGCCACCTCGCCCTCACGGCTGTCGAGCATGCGCACATAGCCGCCCAGCGGTACCGGCGCAATGGCCCACTCGGTTTCGCCCCGCTGCCATTTGACGATGGCCGGGCCAAAACCGATGGAAAAGCGCAACACCTTGACGCCCATGCGGCGCGCCACCCAGTAATGGCCGAACTCGTGAAACGTGACCAGCACCCCCAGGGCGAGCAGAAAAGCCAATACGGTCGTCACCATGGTTCAAGATCCTTGCAGATTGTCGCCCAGCGCCTTGCGCAGGGCGGTCACGGCCTGTTCCGGCCGGTCCACCGGCAGGTTGTGCCCGGCAGCCGGTACCCTGATCAGCGGCACCCCCAGCCGTTGCGCCAGCCGCTCGCCGATCGCCAGCGGAAAGACGCGATCGCCCTCGCTCCACACCAGCCGCGTATCCGGCCAGCTCATTCCGGTATAGCGGGGAAGATAGCCGTCCATGTTGACCAGCAGGTCGTCCATCAGGCGGTAAAGCGCCGGCTCGCGCCCGGCCAGATAGGTTTCACGCACGTCGTCCAGAATCCAGTCCGGCACATCGTCGGTCTTGCTCGACACCATCCGCACCAGCCGGCGCATGCCGGCCGTGTCCTGCGGCACAAACAGGGCGGCCGGCGAAGCCGCATCCGCCCGTTGCAGCAGGGCCTGCAAGTCGGCCGGCGTGTAGACCGGACCGGGCGAATTGACGATCACCAGCCGGCTGACCACCTGCGGCAGGCGCCGCGCCAGCTCGACGGCCACAAATCCGCCATAGGAGATGCCCACCAGCTCGACCTGCCGGATGCCCCGGGCGGCCAGCAGGGCCTGCAAGGCATCGGCCTGCGCGTCCAGCGAAGGCGTGCGGCCCGACACCGAATCACCGAACCAGAGCAGGTCCGGCACCAGCACCCGGTGGTCGCGAACCAGATCCAGCATCGGTGCTTTCCAGCTTGCCAGACCATTGGCACCAAAGCCGTGGATCAGCAGCACGGCCGGCCCGCTGCCCCCCTCGCGGTAGGCCAGCCGGCCATCCGGCAAGGCCAGTTCGGCCGGCTCGAAGCCGTGCCAGCGTGCTTCGGTCGCGCCCCACAGGGCATGCAGGCGGGTGGGGGAACAGGCGGCCAGCATCAGGACCAGCCAGCTGGCCAGCACAAGGCGCCAGATTCGTGAAACGCTCATAGAGGGGCGGAATCTGCGTGGTTCAAACGGCGCGCAGTCTAGCATGCCGCACTGGCCGCACCATCTGCGGGCAGGCTGGCACACAGCGCCCGCAAGGCCGGCGACTGCCAGCCACGCCGCCAGACCAGCCAAGTCTGCATCGGCGCAGCTTCTGCCGGCAGATCATGCACCGCCAGCCCCAGGTGGGCACTGGCCGGATCATCCAGTACCGAACGCGGCAGCAAGGCGATGCCCATGCCGGCTGCCACGCAGCCCAGAATGGCCTGGAACGACCGGAATTCCAGCACGGTTGCCGGCACGATGCCGCGGACACGGCACCAGTCCTCCAGCCGGTCGCGGTAGGCACAGCCAGCACCAAAGGTCAGCAGCACCGGTGCCACGGTCGCCTCGGCCAGCGACAGGCCGGCCTCGGCAATCAGGCACGGAGCCTCGCACCAGACCGGACAGCCCTCCAGCCCGGGCTCGGTCACCGGCCCGCAGACAAATGCCGCATCCAGCCGGTATTCCAGCACGGCACTGACGGCCTGGCGGGTCGGCAGGGTATCGAGCACCAGCTGCACGGCCGGATGGCGCCGGTGAAAGGCCGGCAAGACCTGCGGCAAGCGGATGGCCGCCGTGGTTTCCATCGATCCCAGCCGCAATGTACCACCCGGCTCGTCGCCGCGCACCGCCGCGCGGGCTTCGTCAGCCAGGCTTTGCAGCCGGCGGGCGTAGCCCAGCAGGATTTCGCCCGCCGGCGTGATGAACAGCCGCCGCCGGTCGCGGCGGAACAGCTCAACACCCAGATCGTCTTCCAGCTGCCGCAGGCGGGCCGACACGTTGGACTGCACGCAGCACAGCTGCCCGGCGGCGGCCGTGACACTGCCGGTCTCGGCCACGATGCGGAACAGCCGCAGGCTGGCAAGGTCCATGACTCATCACTCCTGGAGATCGATTCAATCAATTTAAATCGTTTTTATTGAAAATGCATCTCGCCTAAAGTGACCCTGTACCAGTCACCAGAAGGAGCAATTCATGCCAGGACGGTTCCGCCTGCCTGCCGGCCCGTACGGGCTGCTGACCCTGGCTGCCGCCATGGGGCTCGGGCGCTTTTTCTACACACCCCAGTTACCGCTGATGCTGGCCGAGGGGCGGATCAGCCTGCCGGATGCCTCAGGGCTGGCTTTTGCCAACTATCTTGGCTACCTCGCAGGCAGCCTGTGGCTGGCACGGCGTGCCTTGCACGG
>RRZU012156746.1_pt1 | contig 37661 bp, 53 predicted proteins | sample 2165561 | NCBI WGS metagenome assembly RRZU01 (sample SAMN10456909, study PRJNA506462) | wastewater metagenome | isolation source: wastewater sludge | place: USA: Moscow, Idaho | reverse complement strand
AGAAGTTAGCGAAGGAATAAAACGATTAGGAAATTTAATTAAAGATAAACTAAAACAGATTGCTAAATAACAATCTGTTTTTTTAATGTAGATAATTTGTCAAATTAAGCGCAACACTCAATTGATAAACCATTTATAACTTCTAAAGGTGTTAAAAAGCCGATACATCTACGAGGCCGATTGTTGAGTAGATTCAATTTTTCATGAAGTTCAAGATTTGATGTTTTAGATAAATCCATACCTTTTGGATAATATTCTCTTAGTAATCCATTCGAGTTTTCGTTCGTTCCTTTTTGCCAAGCGCAATAAGGATCCGCAAAGTATATATCACAATTAAGTTTTTCTTCAATCTCTTTGTATCCTGCGAATTCTTTTCCTCGATCACAGGTAATCGTTTTAACTAATTCGTCTGGGTAAGTTGAAAGAAGTTCAATGATCGCAGCTGTCACATTCTTCTCAGTTCGATCCGGAAGAAGCTTAGCTAGATAAAGTCTCGATTTGCGTTCAGCGAGTGTAACGAAGCAGGCTTTACTTTTACGGATATGCCCAACTCGACCCGATTCTACTGTATCTGCTTCCCAATGACCAAGAATGGCTCGCTTATAGACTTCTTTAGGGCGGACTTTTATCGATTTACCTATCGTAAAGCGACCTCTCGTTTCTTGTGGTCGTGTGAAATTTCCTTTTCTTCGTAATTTAGTCTTGTCTCCTTTTATGAGAAGGCCTTGATTTATCCATCGATAAATCGTTGTGAATGAAGGAAATGACGGTGGTCTACCTTCAACACGACATGAAATTTGCTCTGGAGACCAATTAAGATTAATCTTCTGTTCAATATATTCTTTTATGGATTCTTCGATATGAATCTTTCGATGACATTCGAGTCTCCTTTCCTCATATTTTTCTTGTGCTATATGAGGTAAATAGGTATATCTTCTTCCGCAGTAATTCCTTTTCAATTCTCTAGATATCGTACTCGCGTTTCGTTGAAGTGCACGGGCAATTTCTCGTATACCCATCCCTAAATGCCAGAACTGATATACACACGCTCTTTCAGATATGGTAAGATGACAATAGCTCATAAGTCCTCCTGTTTGGGTTGGTTTGGTCACTGGCATTATAACATTGGACTTATGGGCTTTTCTTATGTTGCACTTGTTATACTAAATTATCTATACATTAAAAAAACAGATTGTTATTTAGCAATCTGTTTTAGTTTATCTTTAATTAAATTTCCTAATCGTTTTATTCCTTCGCTAACTTCTTCGCTGGATGCGTTCGAATAGTTTAATCTAAAGGTATTTACATGTTTCTTAGATACATAGAATGGATCACCAGGAACAAACACAACTTTTGCTTTAACAGCTTCATAGAATATATCTAATGATGAAATATGTTTGGGCAACTCTACCCATAAGAACATTCCACCTTCAGAATGATATACTTTAACACTTTGAGGAAAGTATTCATTAATAGCAAGTAACATTTCTCTTTGTTTGTTTGAATACAGACTTCGTATATTACTCAAATGTTCATCATAGTTGTTATCCATAAGATATTGATGAATAATACGTTGATCTAGATAACTACTATGTAAATCAGACGCTTCTTTACACGTAAATAACTTCTGATAGATTGGTTTAGGTGCACAAACCCAACCTAATCGTAATCCAGGAGATATTGTCTTAGAGAAGCTACCCATTAAAAGAACTTGTTCAGGTAAATACAATTTTAGATGTGTTTGCTTCTTCTTAGTAAAATAGAGTTCACCATAAGGATCATCCTCCACTACTATCAAATTATGTTCTTTCACAATCTTCATAAATTCTTTACGATTCTCTTCTGAATAAGAAACACCACTCGGATTTTGAAAATTAGGAATAACATAGATAAGCTTTGGATGATATTGATTAATCAATGTTTGTACTTGATCGCAATTAATTCCATTCTCATCCAATTGAACTGTAATTAGGTTCGCTTCATAACTATTAAACGTTTGTATTGCGCCGAGATAACTCGGTTCTTCGATAATGACAGTATCCTTTGGATCTAAAAAAGTCTTGGAGATAAAATCTAAAGCTTGTTGAGAACCGCTTGTAATGAGGATTTCATCAGGTGAAATGTCTAAGTCATAAACCATTTTATATCGATCTGAAATAAGTTGTCTTAATGGTAAATAACCTTCGGTAAGAGAATATTGTAAAACTGATTTACCATCGAGTTCAAATACCTTATTAGATGCATTCTTTAATTCATTAACTGGAAAAGAATTCGGATTTGGAAAACCACCTGAAAAAGAGATCATTTCGGGATCCTCAAGATACTTAAATACTTCTACAATAAATGAATCTTCTACACAGTTTGATCTCTTGGAAAAATGATAATTCATAGGTTACCTCTTTATACTGTTCAATTAAAACACATCATGAGAGGATAAACAATATTTTCAGAAAATTTTCAGAAAGAAATATTGAATATTATATGTCTATGAACTAGAATAAAGTAATCCTGGAGATCCTATGAAAAAAACACTGACCACAAAACTATTTGAACAACATTTACGGGCTGGCGAATTAAAGGCTGGGCAAGAAATAAGATTACAAGTAAATCAAACATTAACACAAGATACAACAGGCACAATGGCCTATCTACAGTTTCTAGCGATGGATGTAGATCGAGTAAAAACAGATTGTAGTGTAGCGTATATTGACCATAATATGTTACAAACCGGATTTGAAAATGCGGATGACCATGCCTTTATTCAATCTGTTGCACAGAAATATGGAATTATCTTTAGTAAACCTGGAGCAGGTATATGCCATCAGGTTCATTTAGAACGATTCGCAAAACCAGGGACTATTTTATTGGGCTCAGATAGTCATACTCCAACTGCAGGAGGATTAGGAGCGATAGCGATTGGTATGGGTGGTTTGGATGTTGCAGTGGCAATGGCGACTGGACTAACCACGATCGTAATGCCAAAGATATACAATGTTAGATTAATCAATAAACCTAAATCAATTATTAATGGGAAAGATATTATCTTAAAAGTACTACAAAACCTCAGTGTAACCGGAGGAGTTGGATTTGTGATGGAGTATACGGGAGATGGCATACAGTATCTCAGTGTTACTGATCGAGCAACGATATGTAACATGGGAGCTGAACTTGGCGCAACAACTTCCATTTTCCCGAGTGATAAAAATACATTAAAATATCTAACTCAACAAGGAAGAGCAGAAGACTATGTGGAATTATACCCTGATGAAGATGCGATCTATGATAATCAAATGATTATTGATTTAAGTGTATTAAATCCAATGGTGGCTCAACCACATATGCCAGACAATGTCGTAGAAGTTAAATCAATCCAAGGTTTAAAGGTTGATCAAGTTGCGGTGGGCAGTTGTACGAACTCATCTTATACAGACATGATGAAAGTTGTCTCGATATTAGAAGGCAAAACGATCCATCCAGATGTTAGTTTAGTTATCTCCCCTGGTTCTGCCAATATTTTAAGATTACTATCTGAAAATGGTGGTTTATCCACACTCATTTCCGCAGGAGCTCGTATTCTTGAATCATCGTGTGGACCTTGTATTGGTATGGGACAAGCGCCTCGTTCCAATGGTATTTCAGTGCGATCCTTTAATCGTAACTTTAAGGGAAGATCGGGTACGGCAAATGCACAAGTATATTTAGTGTCTCCAGAGACAGCTGCCGCATCGGCACTTATGGGAGTACTAACGGATCCAAGTGATTTAAATCTTGATTTTAATATCCAAGAACCAGAATCATTTGGTCATGTGGATGGTTATTTTGTCTATCCAAGTGAACATCCTGAATTGATACAAATTGCATTAGGACCTAACATTCAACCATTCCCTAAGGCAAGTCCATTAGAAGATAAGTTTTCTAGTAAGGTAGCACTCATTACACACGATAACATTACGACCGATGATATTGTTCCATCGTATGCTAAATTATTACCATATCGATCCAATATCCCTTATTTAGCAGATTACTGTTTCCATGGGGTAGATTTAGAATTCGTTCCACGTATTAAAGAATTAGGTGGAGGTATTATTATTGGTGGTGAAAACTATGGACAAGGCTCATCGCGTGAACATGCGGCTCTTATTCCATTGTATTTAGGAGTTAAAGCGGTTATTGCAAAGAGTTATGCACGTATTCATCGTTCTAATTTAATTAATGTTGGTATTCTACCTTTAATACTAGTGGATGGTGAATTCGATTTATTGGATGAACTAGATTTTGAACAACTCCTTGAACATGCATCTAAGAACGAAGAATTTAGTATCTATAATAAAACGAAGAATAAGAAGATTGTGGTTAAGTTAATCGCAACCCCAAGAGAACGTGAAATCCTAATTAAAGGGGGGTATCTCAATTATGCAAAATCATTATCATGATGAAAGGGTTGTGACCTTAATTGCTGGAGATGGAATTGGACCTGAGATAACAGAATCAATGAAACAAGTTATCATTGAGTTAGGTTTAAATATAACTTGGGAAGAGTTTGAGGTTGGGTTAAGTTCATATGAAAAGACAGGTGTACTCATACCTGAAGAAGTGTACCAAAGTTTTGAGAAGAATAAGGTTGCACTAAAAGGCCCAGTCACAACACCCATTGGTACAGGATTTAGAAGTATAAATGTCGAGTTACGCAAACGATATGATTTATACGCTTGTATTCGACCAATTCAATCCATAGGAACTGTGCCAAGTCACTATAAGGATGTGGATATTGTTCTATTTAGAGAAAATACAGAAGATTTATACATCGGACTTGAGAAACAAATTAGTGAGGATGAAGCACATAGTATTAAAGTTATAACGCGTAAAGCAAGTGAACGCATCGCATTAGCAGCCTTTGAGTATGCGATTAATCGAAATCGTAAGAAAGTAACGGTCGTAACAAAGGCGAATATCATGAAGCTGAGTGATGGATTATTCTTAAATACTGTTAGAGAAGTATCGAAACGTTTTCCAAGTATTGAGTTTACAGAGATTCTTGTCGATAACATGTGTATGCAAATGGTGTTAAATCCAAATCAGTTTGATGTTGTGGTGACGGAAAATTTATATGGGGATATCTTGTCCGATCTTGGAGCAGCATTAGTTGGTGGATTAGGATTTGTTCCTGGTGCAAATATCGGTTCAGACAAAGCGTTGTTTGAGGCAACACATGGATCTGCGCCTGATATCGCGGGTAAGGGAGTTGCGAATCCAACGGCTTTATTACGAAGTGCAAGTTTGATGTTAGAGTATATGGGATATGCTAGAGAGGCGAGTTTGTTAAGGTATTCCATAAATCAATATTATTCTGATGAAAAGAACTTCACCAAGGATATTAAAGGGAATGTAAATACAAAAGAATATACAAAGCGATTAATTCAAATGATTCATGAATTAAAAGGTGGTTTCTATGAAAAGAAATGAGTTTGAACTTCGATTAGAAGAATGGTCTAAGGTAATCGAACAAACCAATACGATTGATCCTAAACTTTATCCAGAACATAACATTAAACGTGGTTTAAGAAATGAGAATGGAACAGGTGTTTTAGTTGGGATTACACGCGTTGGATCAGTAATTGGTTATCGTAAAGAGAATGATAAAAAGATTCCCATTGAAGGGGAACTCTATTATCGTGGATACAACTTATTTGATTTGGTTCGTGGATTCCAAGAAGAGAAACGATTGGGATTTGAGGAGACGGTATATCTATTACTATTTGGTAAATGTCCGAATCAAGATGAACTCAAAGAATTTACACTTGCGTTAGAAGAACGTAGAGATCTACCAAAGCATTACAAAGAAGATGTTATTCTAAAGATTCCAGCACCCAACATCATGAACAAGCTTCAAAGAACGGTCTTAACACTTTATTCCTATGATGATAATCCGGATGATATCAGTGTTGTGAATGTGCTGAAACAATCACTCGACTTGATTGCGAAACTGCCACTGCTTGCGGCGTATAGTTATCAAGCAAAACGCCATTACTTTAATCATGATAGTCTCGTAATTCATACGCCTAAAAAAGGTGTAGGAACCGCTGAGAATTTCTTATCCCTTATACGACCTGATGGGAAAGTAGGCAAAGAAGAAATAGAAATTCTTGATTCCATCTTAGTCTTACAAGCGGAACATGGTGGTGGTAACAACTCATCTTTCGCGACACATGTGGTATCATCAACAGGAACAGATACCTATTCTGCGATTGCGACGGCCTTAGGTTCTCTAAAAGGGCCAAAGCATGGTGGAGCGAATAAAATGGTTGCGGATATGATTAAAGATATCAAGGAACATATATCTTTAGATTATAGCGAAGAACAATTAAGGGAATATCTACGTAAGATCTTAAGAAAGGAAGCATTTGATCATAAAGGATTAATCTATGGATTAGGTCATGCGGTTTATACTTTATCGGATCCAAGAGCGATTATATTAAAAGAAAAGGCATATCAATTAGCACTTCTCAAAGGGCGTGCAAAAGAGTATAATCTCTATGCAGATATTGAAAAGATTGGTTGTGCATTACTGAATGAAAAAGTGAAGAATGATAACAGCATGGCAGCCAACGTAGATTTCTATGCTGGATTTGTATTAGATATGCTCGATATTCCTGAAGATCTCTATACCCCAGTGTTTGCGATTAGCCGAATAGCAGGTTGGTCAGCGCATCGTTTGGAACAAATCCTCGATGATAAGATTATGCGACCAGCGTATGTAACCTTAGGCGATAACAAGGTTTATCAACCATTAAAAGAACGATAGTAAATAAGATAAAAAGCAAGATAAAAAAGTCTTGCTTTTTGTTTGACACGGCTGTATAATATTGAAGCGCACGCATGGACGTACGAGGTTACTGACACACTGATAAGCGTTGTCATGGTCAGTGAGAAGTCAGAGAATTCGTACCGAGCGATTGGGTTAAACCCTAGGCGACAAGAAACAGGAGGATTTCATGGCAAAGAATAGTATCCGTATTCGTCTTAAAGCTTATGAACACAGATCATTAGATGCTGCTACTAAGAAAATTGTAGATGCTGCAAATGACTTTGGTTCTAAAAAAGTTATTGGACCGGTTCCACTACCAACCGAAAAACAAGTAGTAACAGTATTACGCGCGGTTCACAAATATAAAGATTCGCGTGAACAATTCGAAGTTCGTACCCACAAACGTTTAATCGAAATCGTTGGGCCTTCAGCGGCAACAATTGATGCATTAAGTCGTTTAGAATTACCAAGTGGCGTCGATATCGAAATCAAGCTATAGTTAGGAGCTCAAAATCATGAAAGGACTATTAGGAAGAAAACTCGGTATGACGCAAGTCTTCACTACTGACGGAACATTAATTCCAGTGACAGTTTTAGAAGTATTGCCGAATGTCGTTCTTCAAAAGAAAACAAAATTAACAGATGGTTATGTTGCACTTCAATTAGGTATCGAAGATGTATTACCTCAACGTGCTAACAAGCCATTAGTCGGACATGTCGCAAAAGCTAACACAAGCCCTAAAAAATTCATCAGAGAAATTCGTTCGGAAGAAATGAGTCAATATGAAGTAGGTGCCGTGATTAAAGCTGATCTATTCCAAGCGGGAGAGATGGTCGACGTTTCTGGCACATCAAAAGGGAAAGGATTTATGGGTGCGGTTTATCGTAATAACCAATCTACTGGTCCTAACTCACACGGTTCAGGTTTCCACCGTGGGCCTGGTTCATTAGCAACCATCGGTCGTAACAATGGTTTAATTAATAAAGGACGTGCAATGGCTGGTCATGAAGGTTCTTTATCCACAACAAACCAAAACCTAGAAGTTGTATTAGTTGATACTGACAAGAATGTTATGTTAGTAAAAGGAAATGTTCCTGGACCTAAACGTGGATTCGTTGTTATTAAGTCAACGGTTAAATCAGTAAAATCTGTACCTGCTAAAGAAATTCTAGTACGTACATCTAAAGTAGAAGAAGTTAAGGAGGACTAAGCCGTGCCACAAATTACTGTATTAAATCAAGAAGGCAAGGCCCTTCACCAAATTGACTTAGCAGAAGCTGTGTTTGGTATTGAACCAAACCAACAATCCATCTTTGATGCGGTGTTGATGCAAAGAGCTTCTTTACGTCAAGGGACACATGATGTTAAGACTCGTCGCGAAGTTCGCGGTGGTGGTCGTAAGCCATGGCGTCAAAAAGGTACTGGACGTGCTCGTCAAGGTTCCATCCGTTCTCCACAATGGAGAGGTGGTGGGATTGCATTCGGTCCTACTCCACGTTCATACGCATACCGTTTGAATCGTAAAGTAAGACGTTTAGCAGTTCGTTCTGTATTATCTGAAAAGTTTATTGAAAATGCGATTGTAGTTGTTGATCAAATTAAGTTTGATGCACCTAAGACTAAGAGTTTCTTAAATGTTTACAGTGCTCTAAATTTAAACCGTAAAACATTATTTGTATTCGATTCAAATGAAGATTGGGACAATGCTTACTTATCTATGAGAAACATTCCTGATGCAATCTTCACTACTGTTGAAGGATTAAATATGTTTGACATGATGCGTGCTACTAAGATCGTCTTCACAGAAGCAGCTGTTAAAACTGCTGGGGAGGTATTAGCCTAATGTCTAACGCAAGAGACATCATCGTGCGTCCACTCATCACTGAGAAGACCATGAAATTACAAGAAGCTGACAATAAGGTCACTTTCGAAGTTGCTAAAGGTTCTAATAAAACTCAAGTTAAAATTGCGGTTGAAGAAATCTTCAACGTAAAAGTTGAAAAAGTGAATATTGTTAACTGCCGTCCAAAGGCAAAACGTGTTGGTAAATACGCTGGTACAACTAGTGCAGTGCGTAAAGCAATCGTTAAATTAGCAGAAGGACATAAAATCAACTTAATCTAGTTGATAAAAACTAACGGAAGAAATTACGCTATTTCCGGAAAATACCCGCGTAAGGAGGAAACACATGGCGATTAAAAAGTACAAGCCGACCACGCCTGGTCGCCGTGGCATGACCAGCTTGGTGTTTGATGAAATTACAACAAACAAACCAGAGCGCTCATTGCTACAATCCCTCGGTAAAGAGGGTGGCCGTAATAACAACGGTCGTATCACGACACGTCATCAAGGTGGCGGTCACAAAAGACTCTATCGTATAATCGATTTCAAACGTAATAAGGATCAAATCGTTGCTAAAGTAGCAACAATCGAGTACGATCCAAATCGTTCTGCTAATATCGCATTATTAAATTACGCAGATGGTGAAAAACGCTACATCTTAGCTCCAAAAGGTTTAACTGTTGGAATGGAAGTTGTAAGTGGTGCTACTACTGACGTAAAAGTTGGAAATGCAATGGAATTAGGCTCAATGCCTGATGGTACATTCATTCACAACGTTGAATTAAAACCTGGTAAGGGTGGACAGTTAGCACGTTCTGCTGGTGTCAGTGCTCAAATCTTAGGTCAAGAAGGTCGTTACTCTATCATTCGTTTAGCGAGTGGTGAAGTTCGTCGTATCTTAAGCAATTGCCGTGCAACCGTTGGTGTTGTTGGTAATGAAGATCACAGCTTAGTCAATTATGGTAAAGCAGGTCGTAAGCGTTGGTTAGGTATTCGTCCTACTGTTCGTGGATCTGTTATGAACCCAGTTGATCACCCACATGGTGGTGGTGAAGGTCGTAACCCAATCGGTCGTCCATCTCCTATGACTCCATGGGGCAAAAAAGCTATGGGTGTTAAAACTCGTAAGAAGAAACAAGCGTCTACTAAATTAATCGTAAGACGTCGTAATGACAAGTAGGAAAGGAGAAACACATGAGTCGTAGCTTAAAAAAGGGTCCATTCGTTGATGACCACTTGATGAAGAAAGTGGAAAAATTGAATGCGGCTAGCAAAAAAGAAGTAATCAAAACTTGGTCTCGTCGTTCTACCATTTTCCCAGAATTTGTCGAACACACATTTGCGGTTTATAACGGTAAAGAACACGTTCCAGTCTATGTAACTGAAGATATGGTTGGTCACAAACTTGGTGAGTTTGTTCCAACTCGTAAATACGGTGGACATGGTGCAGATGATAAGAAGGCGGGTAAATAATGATGGATGTTAAAGCAACAGCAAAGACACTTCGTGTCCCTCCGCGTAAAGCAAGACTTGTCCTCGATTTAATTCGCGGCAAGAATGTTAAGGAAGCAGCTGCTATCCTTAAGTTCACACCTACAAGTGCATCTGATGCAACGGGTAAAGTGTTGAAATCAGCGATTGCTAACGCTGTAAATAATCACCAATTAGCAGAAGAAAAATTATATGTTAAAGCATGTTACGCTGATGAAGGTGTTGTATTGAAACGTTTTATGCCTCGTGCTAAAGGTTCTGCAACTCAAATCTTAAAGCGTACAAGTCACATCACAGTTGTTGTGGCTGAAAGAAACTAGGAGGAACAATCATGGGTCAAAAAGTAAGTCCAATAGGATTACGCGTTGGGATTATCCGCGATTGGGAATCTCGTTGGTACGCTGAAAAAGAATACGGAGCATTGCTTCAAGAAGATATTAAAATTCGTGAGTTCTTAGGTAAACGTTTGAAGAAAGCGTCTATCTCAAGAATTGAAATCGAACGTTCAAAACACCGTGTTGAAATTATTATCCGTGCTGGTAAGGCTGGAGAAATCATTGGTCAAGATGGTAAAGAAGTTGAAGCTTTAAAGGCTGATTTAGCTAAAATTATCGGTGACAAACAAGTTAAGATTACTGTCTTAGCAGTTGCTAATCCAAGTTTGGATGCAACACTAGTTGCTCGTTTAATTGCTGATCAACTTGAAGCTCGCGCATCTTTCAGAACTGCACAAAAACGTGCAATTCAACAAGTTATGCGTGCAGGTGCTAAAGGTATTAAAACTGTAGTATCTGGTCGTTTAGGTGGTAATGATATTGCTCGTAGTGAAGGTTATTCCGAAGGTGTAGTTCCTCTACATACTTTACGTTCTGATATCGATTACTCTCATGCAGAAGCACACACAACTTACGGTAGACTAGGCGTTAAAGTTTGGATCTGTCGTGGAGAAGTGTTACCTGGTCAAATGGTTCAAGAACCAGAAGCACCAAAGGAACAAGCTCGTGATCGTAGGCCTCGTCGTGACAATAACCGTCGCAATGATGCTCGTAAAGCTGCTCCAGCTACTGCTACTGAAGCTGTAAAAGAGGAGGGCGCTGAATAATGTTGATGCCTAATCGTACAAAATTTAGAAGACCTCACCGTGTAAGTCATGAAGGTCGTTCTAAAGCTGGTCGTGAAATTGTGTTTGGTGAATACGGTATTGTTGCAGAATCTGGTGCTTATGTAAGTAACCGCCAAATTGAATCTGCACGTATCGCAATCACACGTTATATGAAACGTGGTGGTCAAGTATGGATTAAAATTTTCCCTCACTTGGCAATCACTAAAAAACCACTCGAAGTACGTATGGGTAGTGGTAAGGGTGCTCCAGAAGGTTGGGTTGCAGTTGTTCAACCTGGACGTATCTTGTTTGAAGTTGGTGGAGTAAGTGAAGAAGTTGCACGTGAAGCTTTACGTTTAGGTTCTCACAAACTTTCCGTCAAAACCCGTTTCGTTAAGAAAGGCGAGGAGAATCTATAATGAGAAACGACATTCGCGAAAAAAGTAATGTTGAATTACTAAAAGAAATCGATTCTTTAAAAGAAGAATTATTCACCCTACGCTTTCAAAAGGCTACGGGCCAATTAAGTAACTTCGGTCGTATGAAGGAAATCCGTAAGACGATCGCAAGAATCAAGACTGTTATCACTGAGCGTGAACTCAGTGAGAAGAAATAGGAGGGCAGAAACGATGGAAAGAACAAGTCGTAAAGTATATCGTGGAACAGTCGTTTCCGATAAAATGGATAAGACAATTGTTGTTGAAGTAAATACTTCCAAACGTCACCCTTTATACGCAAAGCGCGTTAAGTATTCGAAAAAATTTAAAGCTCACGACGAACTAAACCAAGCTAAAGTTGGTGATACAGTAGAAATTATGGAAACTCGTAAGTTATCTGCTACCAAGAACTTCCGCTTGATTAAGATTGTTGAAAAAGCTGTTGTGTTGTAGGAGGCCAAATCATGATTCAAAATGAAACAAGATGTAAAGTTGCTGATAACACAGGAGCTAAGGAAGTATTAGTAATTCGATGCTTAGGAGGTTCTCGTCGTAGAACTTCTAGTATTGGTGATATCGTGGTGTGCACAGTTAAAGAAGCTACACCTGGTGGATCTGTTAAAAAAGGTGATGTTGTTAAAGCGGTTGTTGTTCGTACAGTGTACGGAGTACGTCGTGAAAACGGAACTTATATTAAATTTGATGACAACGCAGTTGTTATCATTAAAGAAGATTTAACCCCAAAGGGTACACGTATATTTGGACCAGTTGCGCGTGAACTTCGTGATAAAAACTTCATGAAGATTGTATCGTTAGCACCTGAGGTCTTATAAGGAGGAAGCTCAATGAAAATTAAAAAAGGCGATAAAGTCAAAGTCATTACTGGCGATGACAAAGGAACCATTGGTGAAGTTCTAAAAGCTTTCCCTAAGGAAGACAAAGTCATTGTTGAAGGGGTTAAGCTTGTTAAAAAAGCATTAAAACCTACACAAGCTAATCCAGAAGGCGGTATGGTTGAAAAGGAATCTAAGGTTCACGTTTCAAACGTAGTACTCTTCGAAGAAAAAGCAAAGAAAGCTACTAAAGCTAAAAAAGCTCCTGCTAAGAAAGCAGAAGAAAAGAAACCGCGTGCTAAAAAAGCAGCGGCTAAGGAATAGGAGGGCACCATGAATCGTTTACAAGAAAAGTACACAACAGTAGTGGTTCCTGCTCTAATGAAGGAATTTGAATATTCCTCAGTTATGCAGGCTCCTAAACTTGAAAAAGTTGTTATTAATATGGGTATTGGTGACGCAATTGCTAACTCTAAAGCATTAGAAGAAGCTGTTGCTGAATTAACTCAATTAGCAGGTCAAAAACCTGTTATTACAAAAGCGAAGAAATCCATCGCGAACTTCAAACTTCGTGAAGGAATGGATATCGGATGTAAGGTTACATTAAGAGGCGCAAAGATGTATGAGTTCTTAGATAAACTAATGAACGTTGCACTTCCTCGCGTTCGTGATTTCCGTGGTGTAAATGCTAATGCCTTCGATGGTCGTGGTAACTATACTTTAGGGGTCAAAGAACAATTAATTTTCCCTGAAATTAACTTTGACAAAGTTAACCGTGTACGCGGTATGGACATTGTTATCGTTACATCTGCTAAGACTAACGCGGAAGGCCGTGCCTTACTTAAAGGTTTAGGCATGCCATTTGAAAAGAAATAAGGAGGACATGAATCATGGCAAAAACATCATTAATTGTTAAGGCACATCGTCCTCAAAAGTTCAAAGTCCGTGAATACACTCGCTGCGAACGTTGTGGACGTCCACATTCAGTATTATCAAAGTATAAACTATGCCGTATTTGTTTCAGAGAATTAGCTTATAAAGGCCAAATTCCTGGAGTCAAAAAGGCTAGCTGGTAGGAAGGAGAACACCCATGATGAATATGACAGATCCAATTGCGGATATGCTTACTAGAATACGTAACGCAGTACAAGCGCGTCACGATGTGGTGGAAGTACCATCCAGCAAGGAAAAAGTAGAGATTGCTCGCATTCTCAAAGAAGAAGGATTTATCAACGGTTACGTTGTAACTGGTGATTTACCTAAAGTGATTACAATTAGTTTAAAATACGGACCAAATAAAGAAAAAGTATTATCTGGTTTAAAACGTATTTCTAAACCAGGATTACGTGTCTATGTTGACGTAAACCGCATTCCTAGAGTATTAAATGGTCTAGGTGTTGCGATCGTTTCAACTTCTCACGGATTACTAACCGACAAACAAGCTCGTGCACAACATGTGGGCGGTGAAGTTGTCGCCTACATTTGGTAGAAGAAAGGAACAACCATGTCACGTATCGGAAATAAAGCGATTACCGTTCCTGCTGGTGTTGAAGTTATTGTCAACCCAGGGAATGAGGTGACGGTCAAAGGTCCTAAAGGAACTTTATCACGTCAATTCAATCCTGCTTTAGGAATTGAACTAAATGAACAAGTTTTGACAGTTTCTCGTTCTAATGAACAAAAACATACAAAACAACTTCATGGCACAACTCGTGCATTACTATTCAATATGATCGAAGGGGTCAGCAATGGCTTTACTCGTTCATTAGAATTAGTAGGTATCGGGTATCGTGCAAATGTAGCTGGAAACAAATTAACGATTAATATCGGTTATTCACACCCAGTTATCTTCGACATCGAAGAAGGTGTCAAAATTGAATGTAAGACCCCAACTGAAATCGTTGTTACAGGCATTGATAAACAACGCGTAGGTGAATGGGCTGCTAATATTCGTGCAGTACGTAAACCAGAACCATATCTTGGTAAAGGTATTCGTTATAAAGGCGAAGTTGTCCGCCGCAAAGAAGGTAAGACAGCTGGTAAGAAATAGTGGGAAAGGAGAAAACAGTTCATGCTTAAGAAAATATCAAAGAATTTTGAAAGACAACGTAGACATGCTCGTGTACGTACTAAAGTCTCTGGGACTGCGGATCGCCCACGTTTAAATGTTTTCCGTTCAAATTCACACATTTCAGCTCAATTAATTGATGATGTAAATGGTGTAACACTTGTTTCTGCTAACAGCGTAGAAATGAAGTTAGAAAATGGTGGTAACATTGCCGCTGCTACTTTGGTAGGTACAGAAGTTGCACAACGTGCACTTAAAGCCAATATTACAAATGTAGTGTTTGACCGTGGTGGATACCTCTATCACGGAAGAGTCAAGGCGCTTGCTGATGCAGCAAGAGAAGCCGGACTTGTATTCTAGGAGGTCGCCATGGAACGTAAACCAAGAAGATTTGAAAGAGAACCAAAAGAATTTGAAGAACGCGTAGTCGTTATCAACCGTGTAACCAAGGTTGTTAAAGGTGGTCGCCGTTTCCGTTTTGCTGCGTTAGTTGTTATTGGAGATAAGAAAGGCCGTGTTGGTTTTGGTACTGGCAAGGCTAACGAAGTACCTGATGCAATTAAGAAGGCAATCGAAGATGCTAAAAAGAATTTATTCGTAGTTCCTATTGTTGGAACTACTATCCCTCACACAGCTATCGGTAATTTCGGTGCAGGATCCGTATTGATTCGCCCTGCTACAGAAGGTACTGGTGTTATCGCTGGTGGACCAATCCGTGCCGTTCTTGAATTGGCAGGTGTAAATGATATCCTAACTAAATGTTTGGGATCACGTACACCAATCAATATGGTTCGTGCAACTGTTGAAGCCCTTAAGAGTCTAAAAACAGTAGAACAAGTCGCACAACTTCGTGATCTAAAACGCGAAGAAGTACGCGCTTAGAGGAGGCTTGTATGAAGTTACATGAATTAAAATATACTGAAGGCGCTCGTCAAGATAGCAAGCGCTTAGGTCGTGGACAAGGTTCCGGCCAAGGTAAAACAGCTGGTAAAGGTCACAAAGGTCAAGGAGCTCGCTCCGGTGGCGGTGTGGCTCTAGGTTTTGAAGGGGGTCAAACTCCTATTTACCGTCGTATTCCAAAGCGTGGATTTACGAATGTAAACCGTGTTGAATATGCAATCGTAAATGTTGAACAACTTAACCGTTTCGAAAATGGTGTAGAAGTTTCTCCAGAACTATTGATTGAAGCTGGATTAGTTAAAAAAGAATACAATGGAATTAAAATCCTAGGCGTTGGAACTTTAGAAAAGAAGTTAACTGTAAAAGCACACAAATTTTCTAAGTCCGCTGTTACTTTGATTGAACAAGCAGGCGGAAAAGTAGAGGTCATCTAGAATGATCAAGACTTTCGTCAATCTGTTTAAACAAAAGGATATTCGTAAGAAGATTTTCTTCACACTCGCAATGTTGTTTGTGTTCAGACTAGGTGCAGGTATTCCTGTACCTTTAGTCGATACTGAAGCTTTGTTAGCGGGTGTTGCTGATAACTCAGTCTTGGGGATTATGAACCTATTAGGTGGTGGAGCGCTTCAACGTTTCTCTGTCTTCGCAATGGGGGTTGGTCCTTATATTACCGCGAGCATTATCATTCAACTTCTAGCGATGGATGTTGTTCCTTCATTAACAGAAATGGCTAAGTCTGGGCAACAAGGTAAGAAACAGATGGATAAGATTACACGTTATTTAGCGGTATTCTTAGCGATGTTTCAAGCATTTACCCTTACCTATGCTTTCGATGTTAACTACGGATTACTTCAAGAACCAACAATTGCAAACTTTGTATATGTTTCAGTTGTTCTAACAGCTGGTACAATGTTCTTGTTGTGGATTGGTGATCGTATCTCAGCGTTTGGTATTGGAAATGGTATTTCTATTATCATTTTCGCGGGTATCGTATCGCGTATTCCGTTTGATTTCTCAACAATGTTTAAAACTTTGGTTGACACAAGTAGTAATGCCGCATTGTTTAGTGGAGTAATTAACTTCTTCATCTATACTGTTATGTATGTTGCGATTATTGTATTGGTTATCTTCATGCAACAAGCTGAACGTAAAATTCCAATTCAATATACATCAAGCAATCTTCGTAAAGGTAAAAATGATGTTACTTACTTACCGTTAAAAATCAACTCTGCTAGTGTTATTCCTGTTATCTTTGCTTCTGCAGTGATGACAGCACCAGCAACTGCATTTAGTTTTTTCTCACAAACTCAAGGACTTTATCAATTCTTCTCTGATATCTTCAATTTCCAAAAACCATTGGGATTGGCTATCTATGCAATATTGATTCTAGTCTTTACCTTCTTCTATACCAACTTACAAGTTGATCCGGAGAAGATTGCTGAGAACCTCGGTAAACAAGGAACTTATATTCCAGGGATTCGCCCAGGTACTGAAACAAAGCAGTATTTATCAAAAGTATTAAATCGTATCACTGTGTTAGGGGCTTTATTCCTAGTCTTTATCGCGGTTCTACCTTATTTATTACCAATGGTTACTGATTTACCGAATACAATTTCTGTAGGTGGTACAGGTATCATTATCGTAGTTGGGGTAGCGCTAGAAACGATGAAAGATTTAGAAGGACAAATGACTCAGAAAGTATATCGTGGCTTCATTAACTAGGAGGGATGTATGAACATACTCATTATGGGTGCTGCCGGAAGCGGTAAAGGAACAATGGCTCAATTGATTATTCAAAAGTATGCCATACCACATATTTCTACAGGGAATATGTTTCGTTCGCACATGTATGCTAATACACCACTTGGACTTGAAGCGCGTAAGTATATTGATGAGGGTCGTTTAGTTCCAGATGAAGTTACGATTCAAATGATTCAAGAACGTTTGCTTGAACCAGATTGTTTGAAGGGCTATCTACTTGATGGTTATCCAAGAACATTGGTTCAAGCGCAAGCGTTTGAGGATATAGCGAAGCAGATTGATCGTCCTGTACAAGCGGTTATTAACCTAAAAGTGCAATTAGATGATTTAGCTGAACGCGTCACAGGTCGTCGTGTATGTGAAAAGTGTGGAGCAATCTTCCATATCAAGCAACAACCACCAAAAGTTGAAGGTGTTTGTGATGTGTGTGGTGGAGTGCTTGTTCACCGTTCGGATGATACCGTACACCAATTGGGTGTTCGTCTCAAAGAACATGTTACATTAACACAACCTGTATTAGATTTCTATGCCAAAAAAGGTTTAGTTTATGATATTGATGCTTCTCGTTCAATCGAATCAGTATTTGCGGATATTGATAAGATATTGGAGAACTTACGATGATTACACAAAAATCTAAGCGAGAAATCGAACTCATGCGTAAAGCAGGAGAAATTGTTGCCTTAGCTCACCAAGCGGTCGCTAAAGCAATTAGACCTGGTATTACTACCTACGAGATTGATCAAATCGTAGAAAAAGTAATCTTGGATAACCAGGCTACACCATCGTTTAAAGGATACAACGGATTTCCATCCGCTACCTGTACTTCAGTTAATGATGTATTGGTACATGGTTTTCCTGGTAAACAAATCTTAAAAGAAGGTGATATAATATCCGTTGATATAGGCGCTTGTTATAAAGGTTATCATGGAGATAGTGCTTGGACATATGCTGTTGGTAAAGTTTCAAAAGAAGCTGAACATTTAATGCATGTGACTGAACAAAGTCTTTATGAAGGCTTAAAAGCTGTCAAGGCAGGTGTACATTTGTCTGATGTGTCCAACACAATCGGGGAGTATGTTTATTCCTTCGGTTATAGTGTACCGTACGAATATACCGGGCATGGCATCGGCGCAAATCTACATGAAGATCCATCCATTCCAAATTATGGTCCTAAAGGAAGAGGCCCCATCCTAAAAGCGGGAATGACCTTAGCGATTGAACCGATGGTTCATCGCGGTAAACCTTTTACCAAAGTTATGGAGGATGATTGGACTGTTAAGACAAAAGATGGATCACTAGCAGCTCATTATGAACATACTGTTCTAGTGACAGAAGATGGGTGTGAAATCTTAACCACCATCTCAAAGGAGGAAACTTTACTGAATGGGTAAACAAGACGTTATAGAAATAGAAGGCGTAGTAGAGAAAGTTCTACCAAATGCGACCTTCGATGTGAAATTAACAAACGGGCATACGCTTAAAGCCCACGTTTCTGGTAAAATCCGCATGCATTACATTCGCATTTTACCAGGTGACCGCGTCACCGTTGAAATTTCGCCGTATGATTTAACACGTGGGAGAATTACATTTAGACACAAGTAGTGTCAAGGAGTGACAAGTATGAAAGTTAGACCATCAGTCAAACCCATATGCGACAAATGCCGAGTCATCAAACGTAAAGGTCGCGTAATGGTTATTTGTGAGAATCCGAAGCACAAACAACGTCAAGGATAATAGGAGGAACATAGAAACATGGCTCGTATAGCAGGTATTGATATTCCACGCGATAAACGTGTAGTAGTATCACTAACATATGTTTATGGAATCGGCCGTCCTTTGGCTGAAAAAATATTGGAAACAACACAAATTTCTGAAGATATCCGCGTTAAAGACTTGACAGATGACCAAGTCAACGCGATTCGTAAAGAAGTTGACAAAATTAAAGTAGAAGGTGACTTACGTCGTGAAATTAACTTAAACATCAAACGTTTGATGGAAATTGGTTCATATCGTGGATTACGTCATCGTAAAGGTTTGCCAGTTCGTGGACAAAGAACACGTACGAATGCTCGTACGCGTAAAGGACCACGTCGTACTGTGGCAAACAAGAAGAAATAGGAGGATTGAAACATGGCAACAAAACCAGCAACACGTAAACGTCGTGTACGTAAGAATGTCGCTCGCGGTGTAGCACACATTCATTCTACCTTCAACAACACAATCGTAACAATTACGGATGAACAAGGTAATGTAATTTCTTGGTCTAGTGCAGGTGCATTAGGTTACAAGGGATCTCGTAAATCAACACCATTCGCAGCTCAACAATGTTCTGAAGCAGCAGCGAAAGCAGCTGTAGATCACGGAATGCGTACTGTTGAAGTTTTAGTTAAGGGCGTAGGTCCAGGAAGAGAATCTGCTGTTCGTAGCTTACAAACTGCAGGTTTAAATATCACTGTTATCAATGATATTACACCAATTCCACATAACGGATGCCGTCCACCTAAACGTCCACGTGGTTAGGATTTAATGAGGAGGGACCGAAATGCAAAAATTTGAACGTGCACAATTTGAAATAAAAGAATATGTAGAATCCAATCACTACGGAAAGTTTGAAGTTCAACCTTTAGAACGTGGTTTTGGTACAACGATCGGCAATGCATTAAGAAGAGTGTTACTCTCCTCGTTACCGGGAGCAGCGGTTTATTCTGTCAAAATTGAAGGCGTATATCACGAATTCACCTCAATTCCTGGTGTCGTGGAAGATGTCACCAATATTATTCTAAATTTAAAAGACTTGATTCTAATGATCAGTGATGATGAAACTTACACACTTCGTATTAATGCGAAGGGTAGTAAAGTTGTGACTGGTGGAGACATTGAATGTCCTGCTAACGTTGAAGTCTTAAATAAAGACTTAGTTATCGCAACATTAGAAGAAGGCGCAATTCTTGAAATGGAAATGAAAGCGAAAAATGGCCGTGGCTATGTTTCTGCTGATCAAAATAAGAGCCTACATCAAGGTGCTTCTCAAGGAATTGGAACGATTTATACAGATTCCATCTATACACCAATCAAGCGTGTTAGTTACAATGCGGAACCTACACGTGTTGGTCAAGATGCGAAGTATGATAAATTAATTATGGAAGTTTGGACCAATGGTTCAATTACTCCACAATCATCAATTGCGTTAGCAGCTCGTATTTTAACGGATCACTTGGATTTATTCAGTGATATCAATGATCAAGTTGCATCAATGGATTCTGTAATCAAAGAATCTACAAATGAAAATACCAATAAAGGTATGGTCATGATGATTGAAGACTTAGACTTATCTGTACGTTCATACAACTGTTTGAAACGTGCTGGTATTCAAACTGTGGACGAATTAACACAACGCAGCGAAGATGAAATGATGCGTGTTCGTAACCTCGGTAAGAAGTCATTAAAAGAAGTTAAAGAAAAACTTATCGACATGGGCCTCGGCTTCAAGGTCTATGATTAAGGAGTGAAATAAGCACTATGGAAAATCGTAAATTTGGACGTAATGCCGATCACCGCGTAGCAATGTTGCGTAACTTGGCAACAAGTTTAATTGTTAACGGTAAAATTGAAACAACTGAAATGAAAGCTATGGACTTACGTTCTGTCGTGGATGAATTAATCACCATCGCAAAACGTAATGACTTACATGCTCGTCGTCAAGTTGCGGCTTACTTAAGAGATGTCGTTGCTGACAAGAAAACGGGTCAAACAGCACTACAAAAATTGTTTGACGAAATTGCACCAAAGTATGCTGACCGTAATGGTGGTTATACTCGTGTAATGAAAACAAGTGTTCGTCGTGGGGATGCAGCCCCTATGGCAACGATCGAGTTGGTATAGAAAACTGGGGAGCATCTGCTCCCTTTTCTTATTATGTTGGATCTAGATAAACTTAGAGAATCAGCACTAAAGGACAATGTCCCGATTATGCAAGAATCGGGCATTTTGTATTGTCAGACATTTATTCAAGAGAAGAATATTCAATCAATTCTGGAAATTGGAACTGCTGTTGGGTATTGGAGCTTAAGAATGGCTTCACTCAATAACACAATTCAAATAAGAACAGTTGAATATAGTGAAGAGCGCTATGAACAAGCAATTCAAAATGTAAAACAAGCTAATAAAGAGAAACAAGTAATTTGTTATCACATGGACGCAAAAGACTTTCAACCAGATACCATGTTTGATTTAATCTTTTTAGATGGTCCAAAAGCTCAACATAAGAACTATTTTAATAAGTTTATACCTTATTTGAATCCCAATGGATATATCATTGTCGACAACATGGCGTTTCATGGTCATGTAGAAAATCGATCAAACTTATCCCATCGTCGAGGATTACAGAAAATGGTTAATAAAATCGCGAAATTTCAAGACTGGATAATCAATCACCCAGATTATGTCACCATGCAACAAGACATTGCGGATGGTATTTTAGTTATATGGCGAAAATACCCAGATGTTTCAAGATGTGATATGATTACAAAAGGAGAATAACGATGAAAACATTATTAAAGTTAGTGACTCTTTCTGTAGCAGCAGCTGTTGCTTATAAAGTTTATGAACAAAATAAGAAAAAACAAGAAGATGCAAAAGTAATAGTTCCGATAGAACGAAAATCTAGCGATCTACCAGAACTAAATATTGAAACAAAATTAGATAGTGGACTAATTCAAAGCTATAAAGTACAAGCTAAAGTTATGATGGATTCATATCCATCCGGAAAATTAATTGATCTTATTCATACAGTAACATTTGCCGAACAAGAACAATTAAATCGTTTTATAAAAACAATTCAAGAATTATCAATCGACCATGAAGTAAACATGGACAATTTAAGCATTAACCTAAAAGAAACCATTCATACAGATGTCCAAGAAGCATTTAATCATATTATCAAAATAGCGGATATGAGTTCTGAAAATAGTGGTCTTTATCATGGATGGGTTTTTGAGAATCTTAAATAGAATGTGAGGACTATGAATCCAATAGAAGTAAAAGATTTAAGTTTTTCTTATGATCAACACCTTGATGTCGTAAAAGACGTCTCTTTTAGTGTAGAACGCGGAAGCTATACGACACTCATTGGTCACAATGGAAGCGGTAAAAGTACAATCGCAAAATTAATTATTGGTTTATTAGAGAAGGAACAAGGTTCAATTCTAATTGATGGACAAGAACTTAATAATGATACAGTAGAAACCATTCGTAGAAAAATTGGGATTGTTTTCCAAAATCCTGATAACCAATTTATCGGCGCAACTGTTCGTGATGATATTGCGTTTGGATTAGAAAACCATCAAGTACCATCCAATGAGATGGATCCAATTATTGAAAAATATGCTTCAGAAGTTGGAATGACTGAATATCTTGATCATGAACCAACACGATTATCGGGTGGGCAAAAACAAAGAGTTGCGATTGCAGGAATTCTTGCGATGAAACCTGAAATCTTAATCTTAGATGAAGCAACATCCATGTTAGATCCTGAAGGTAAAGAAGAAATAAATGCTTTAGTTAAACAATTACATAAAGAGAATAATATGACGATTTTATCCATCACACATGATGTCGAAGAAGTTATGATGAGTGATCATGTTATAGTGATGTATGAAGGACGTATTATTAGAGATGGACTTCCCAGTCAAGTCATGTTAAATGAACAAGAACTTGTACGTTTAAAATTAGATGCGCCATATAGTGTTAAACTCGCAAATGAATTATCTAAACTTGGAATAAAAGTTAAGAATTCTTGGAATATGGAAGGGATGGTGGATGAGTTATGCCAATTGCTTTTGAAAAAGTAAACTATATATATTCGCCAAAGACTCCATTTCAATATGAAGCACTAAAAAGTATCGATTTAGCCATCGAGATTAATAAGATTACCGCAATTATTGGCCCTACTGGTAGTGGTAAGAGTACCTTAGTCCAACATCTTAATGCATTACTTGTACCGACTTCAGGAACGGTTTATATTTTAGATCGTGAGTTGAGTTCCCATCAAAAGAACAAAGACTTAAAATCACTAAGACAACGTGTTGGTTTAGTATTTCAGTTTCCAGAATATCAATTGTTCGAAGAAACTATTTTAAAAGATGTGATGTTTGGTCCATTAAACTTTAAAATGACTGAAGAAGAAGCTCGTCAAAAATCAATGACTGCTCTAACCATGGTTGGATTAGATCAATCCTATTATGATCGTTCTCCACTCGATATTTCTGGTGGTCAAAAGAGACGTGTAGCGATTGCGGGTATTTTAGCCATTAATCCAGATGTTTTAGTCTTAGATGAACCAACTGCAGGACTTGATCCTCAAGGCGCAAAAGCCATGATGGAATTATTTGTAGAACTTAATCGTAAATATAACAAAACAATTTTAATTGTTACGCATGATATGGATCATGTGTTGAATTATTGTGATAACGTAGTCGTGATGAAGAAGGGTGAAGTTGTTACTCACCAACAAGTTAATGATTTCTTCATTAAAGGTGAGTCTGTTGAAGATATCGAAATGACACTCCCTCAACGATTACGTGTCGTTGAAGCACTTAGACAAAAGGGCTTTAAACTAGATTCAAAAATATCCAATATTCAAGATTTAGCTCAAGCAATTAAAAAGGAGATACGCCATGAATAATATAGCACTTGGTCGTTATTTGCCTTTAAATTCTATCGTTCACAAAATGGATCCACGTTATAAATTAGTTGCGATGTTAATCTTAATGGTCGCAATCTTCTTCCCATCTGGATACATAGGTTATGCGATTATTGGAGCATTTGTTTTATTCTCATTATTACTAGCGAAGTTAAATCTCAAAATGATTCTACGTGCAATGAAACCTATGTTATTTATGTTGGTATTTCTAACCTTTGTAAATACATTAGTTTTAAGAACTGGTTATGTTCTTATTGACCTATTCGGTTTTAAGATCTACAGTGATGCAATATTCCAAACACTCTATATTACAATTCGTTTATTGCTCATGATTATGGTCACAACCATTCTTACTGCTACCACAAAACCTCTTGATTTAACCTTAGCCATAGAAGATTTATTTGTTCCATTAAAACGATTTGGATTCCCTGCACATGAAATTGCGATGATGATTTCAATTGCTTTACGTTTTATCCCAACATTAATTGATGAAACGAATCGTATTATGAAAGCACAAGCATCACGTGGTGTTGATCTAAAAGAAGGTACATTCAAAGAAAAGATTATGGCAATATTGTCCCTTATTGTTCCTCTTTTTGTATCAAGTTTCCAACGTGCTGAAGAGTTAGCAGATGCAATGGAGGCAAGAGGCTATATTCCTTCTGCCACAAGAACACGCTATAAACAACTTAAACATACCTTAAAAGATTGGATTATGATGCTTTGTGTTCTTACCGTACTTGGAAGTGTAATATGGATAAGTCTATAAAAAGAGTTTTGTGTACTGTGATGTATCATGGCGCACATTATTCTGGTTGGCAAGTACAGGACAATAAACCCTCAATCCAATCAACTATACAAGGGGTATTGAGTCGTATGCATCACCATCCAGTTAAGATTGCAGGATCGGGTCGTACAGATGCTGGCGTTCATGCGTTTGGACAATGTTTTCATTTTGATACGGATTTAGATTTAAGTGAAGAACGTTGGGTTATTGCGATAAATAGTCAACTCCCCAAAGACATTAAAATATTGGAAGCTAAATTTGTATCGAAACAATTTCATGCTCGATACAGTGCTGTTTCTAAGCGATATGATTATTTGATTTCTAAAGAAGAAGTAAATCCTTTTAGTTATCAAACACATTTAAGTGTTACAAAAGAACTTAACTATCATGCGATGAATCAAGCTATCAGTGTTTTGATTGGAACGCATGATTTTTCAAGTTTCTGTTCTAATTCATTTGAAGAAATGCCAAATCAAGTTCGAACACTAATGCACTTTGAATGCATGGATGAAGGAGAACAAATCCGATTTGTGTTAATCGGAAATGGGTTCCTACGATACATGGTTCGAATGTTGGTTGCGGTTGTGCTCGATGTTGGACTAGGTAAATTAAAGGTTAAAGATGTTCAAGAGATTCTAGATAAGAAAGATAAACGTGCCTATAGTGGGATCGTAGATTCATGTGGTCTATATCTTATGGAAGTGCATTATGATGAGGAATAGATATGATTAAGACAAATTACCACACCCATACAACGAGATGCAAACATGCGGAAGGTTTGGATGAAGAATATGTATTAGCAGCCATACAAGCTGGATTAACAGAAATTGGATTCTCAGACCATGCGCCATGGCCTAAACATCCATTAGAGCATCATAGTATTAGAATGGAATTATCTGAGTTTCCAGATTATGTTCAATCAATCAAACGTCTACAAAGACAGTATGCCAAGAAGATTAAGATTAACATAGGTCTTGAATCTGAATATTATCCTGATCGTATGGATTTCATGAAAAACTTAATGAATGACACACCTTTAGATTATTTAGTATTTGGTAATCATTTCCATCACTATGAAGCACGTGGACGTTACTATGGTAATTATGGGGATACACAAAATTTACTTAAACATTATAAAGAAGACTCAATCAATGGATTGAGAACAGGACTGTTCCGTATCTTTGCACATCCTGATTTATTTGTAAGATCCATTAATGATTGGAATCAAGAGGTAGAAGAGATGTGTCGTGAGATTATTCTTTGTGCCAAAGAAATGAATGTTGTACTAGAATATAACTTAGGGGGAATACGCAACTTCAGTCATCTAGAATATACCTATCCCTATGATAAGTTTTGGATGATCGTAGCTGAGTTAAAAGCAAATGTCATTATTGGGGTTGATGCTCATTCACCACAAGATTTATTAGACATGGAATCGATTAAGAAAGCAGAAGACTTTCTAACGTCTATTGGAGTTCAAATCATGGATGGTTTAAATATTCCAATTCGTTAAGTTTTCCTGGGTAATAACAATGAACTATATTGCTTATGGAGTCGCATTGTTTATCTCACTGATTCTACCAATATTATTAAGTATGTTAGTCAGTATTAAATCTAAGACCTATATAAAACCAATTATTGTTGGTGTTTTGACTTTCTTGTTATTTCAGGTATTCTCAAGAATCTATATCATACAGAATGTTCTATCAACAAATGTAGACTTTATACGATTCACCTATCAATTTCCAATCGTATATGTATTTCTATTATCTGTATCAGCAGGTTTATTTGAAGAAATCGGAAGATATATCATGATGAAATATCTTCTAAAGACAATGAACCTTAAACAAGCGCTTGCTTTTGGATTAGGACATGGTGGAATAGAGGCAATTCTATTCGTTGGACTGACCATACTTATGATTGATCCAAACACAATGGACGTTCAAAGTACATTGTTGGGAGGAATCGAAAGACTCAGCGCAATGATCTTACATCTTGGATTCTCTGTCTTGGTCTATCAAATGGTATTTAAATCTAAGAAATATCATCTAGTGTTTTCGATTATTTTACATACACTTGTAAACTTTGGATCTGTTTTATTGATGATGAATCAAGTTAATTATTGGATTATTGAGGGTTTATTGGCGTTATGTGCATTTGGAATGATACTGTATATTCAATCTCAAAGGAGAATGGAAAATGAAACGATTACTACTGTTAATTAGTGTTCTATTGCTCAGTGCTTGTAGTGCAAACAAGATTCCAGAAGGATTTGAAGAAGATACATTAAACTTAAGAGCTGAAGAAGTTGTAAGTCTTCTAAATGATTCTAAAGTAGATGAAGTTTATACTCTATTTAGAGCAGATGTACAAGCAATGATTCCTCTAGAAGATCTAAAAACAATCATTCAATCCAAGTTTGATCAAGTCGGTTCCTTTAAAGAAATTACACAAATAGCGATTACAGAAACAAAAGATCCAAATACTTCAGAATTGTATGCAGTTGTCATACTTTCTTGTTCACATGATAAGGGTAAAACAACGTATACACTCAGTTTTGATAAGGATTTATTGTTAGTTGGTTTCTATATTAAGTAGCTTATTTAGGGTCTTATTAAGAGTTTCGGGCAATTACATACTTATCAAGGGAAATACCTTGACACTTGATAGGTTTAAGACTATAATAACAATCGGCACTTTATGCCAATGTAGCCCCGGAAACTACAATTGGTTAGGAGGAAATTCATTATGCGCCAGACAACCATGGCAAAACCAAATGAAGTCGTTCGTCAATGGTATATCGTTGATGGAACAGGTTTAACATTAGGACGCTTAGCATCAGAAGTTGCGACAGTATTAAGAGGTAAACACTTACCTACTTACACGCCTAACGTTGACACGGGAGATTTTGTAATCATTATTAATGCGGACAAAATTGTCGTCACCGGAGATCAAGACGAAAAGAAAAATTACTATAGTCATTCACAATATGCAGGTGGATTACGCGTACGTTCTACCAGAGTTATGCGTCAAAACTATACTGTTGAATGGGTAGAAAAAGCTGTTCACGGCATGTTACCTCATACACGTTTGGGTAACAAACAACGTAAACATGTATTTGTTTACAAGGGTGCTGATCACCCACACGCGGCTCAACAGCCAAAAGAATTAAAAATTAAGGGTTAGGAGGAAACATGGTCGCTAAGAAAAAGAAAGCCGTCGTTACTTATTTAGGTACAGGACGTCGTAAGTCATCTGTGGCTCGTGTATATTTAACTCCAGGTACAGGTATCATTTTAGTAAATGATAAGACTTTGGACGAATACCTACCACTTGAAACATTAAGAATGATTGTTCGCTCACCATTAGTATTAACTGAAACGCTTTCAACATTTGATGTTAAAATCAATGTTCAAGGTGGTGGATACACTGGTCAATCCGGTGCTATGCGTCATGGTATTACTAGAGCACTTATGGAAGTTTCTGCTGATTACCGTCCAGCTTTAAAAGCTGCTGGTTTCGTTACACGTGATCCACGTGCTAAAGAACGTAAGAAATACGGTTTAAAAGGCGCAAGAAGAGCTCCACAGTTCTCAAAACGTTAATCGATACAATTATCAATTACTCAAGAACTTCCTTATGGGAGTTCTTTTGTTTTATCTGTGTATTAATTGTATAATCTCATAAAAGGTGATTTATGGACTTTAATGCACAAGCGAATCATTGGGATACTGATCGAAGAAAACAACGCGCAAAACAGATTTCTGCGCTTATTAGAGAGAAATTAGAATTCACAGGAGATGAGGTTCTACTTGATTATGGGTGTGGAACTGGTTTGATATCTTTCAATCTCTCACAAGGGGTTGGAACTGTTGTTGGATATGATTCATCTTTACAAATGTTAGAAGTATTTAATTCTAAAATTGATTCTAATAAAATACTTAGTACAAACTCTTTAGAATCATATAACAATCATTTTGATTGTGTTGTTAGTTCAATGGTATTTCATCATATTATGAATCTAGATGAAGCATTGGATGATGTCTATAGAATAATGAAAGTAGATGGTAAATTATTGGTTGTGGATCTGGATTTAGATGATGGATCATTTCATCGTGATGAGCTTGATTTTAAAGGGCATAACGGCTTTGAACGCAATCAGTTTAAATCATTAGTAGAATCACATGGATTTGCTTGTATCGAGCTTGAAACAGCGTTAAGGGATAATAAGCGTAGTGATGATAAAGAATTACAGTATAGTTTGTTTTATCTATATGCTAAGAAAGTAGATAGAATTTGATTTAGTAAGTTACTTTTATTGAACTTAATTCGTAAATTATTTAATCTAAAAAATACTTTATTTTCCTTTACAAATTGTATTGACAGACCTATTAAGTTTTGTTATATTTATATGGCATCGATTGTGGAATGGGCCTGTAGCTCAGGTGGTTAGAGCGCACCCCTGATAAGGGTGAGGTCGTTGGTTCGAGTCCATTCAGGCCCACCATCGATAGTTGGGGTTTTAGCTCAGTTGGGAGAGCACCTGCCTTGCACGCAGGGGGTCATCGGTTCGAGCCCGATAAGCTCCACCATATTAACAATAATGCCACTTACGAGTGGCTTTTGTTATATTTAGAGGGACATTATGCTTAAGTTAAAAGAAAACAAACATTTTTATCTCCATGTACTGACCATAGCAGTTCCTTTTATGTTACAACAGCTCATCACATCTTCTGTTAACCTATTAGATAACTTAATGGTTGGACAATTAGGGGATGCGGCGATTGCGGGAGTAGCGGCTGCGAATCGATACTATATGATTGCGAATTTCGGAATCTTTGGTGTGGGTGGTGCAATGTCTATCTTCTTGGCTCAATATTTTGGGGCAAAGGATACAGAACACGTTAAGCAGACATTTAGATATGGAATTATCAGTGCATATCTTATTGTGGCACCTTTTATCGTATTAGGATATATGTTCCCAAATCAGATTCTGGGTTTCTTCACAAATGATCTTGAAGTTATACGTATGGGGTCCGATTACTTAAAAGTAGCGATTCTTACGTATATACCAATGGCTTTATCCATGACTATTGCTAATGCGATGCGATCTTTAGGTGAAACAAAAGTGCCTTTATATTCTTCAATTGTAGCAATATTAACCAATGCATTCTTCAACTATGTCTTTATCTTTGGTCTCTTTGGATCTCCAGCATTTGGTGTGGTTGGGGCAGCTTATGGAACGATTATTGCTCGTCTTGTGGAAGTTGTAATTTTCTTGGTTGTGACAAAGCGATTGGACTTTATGTTTAAGACAGCTGTTAAAGATTTATTTAAGATTTCTAAGAAGCTTGTTAAGGCGATGACAATAAAAGCTGTTCCATTAACCATTAATGAAATTTTCTGGTCGAGTGGAATGAGTATTCTATTTATGTTCTACAGTACACGTGGTAAAGAAGTTATGGCAGGTATGTCAATTTCTGGATCGGTTTCTGATTTATTCTTTACGTTGTTTGGTGGTATGGCAGTTGCGACAACTGTAGTTGTGTCTCAAGAACTTGGGGCTAATCGTTTAAAAGAAGCGCGTGAGAACGCATATAAGATGATTCGCTTCTCAATTATGCTAGCAGTTGCTTTAGGTGTCTTAATGTTCGCATCAAGCTATATTGCGCCTAATTTCTACAATGTGACGGATTATAGTCGTGAAACCGCAACAACCTTCCTCCGTATCATGTCCTTTATGTTTTGGATCTACATGACCAATGCACAATGTTTCTTTATCTTAAGAGCGGGTGGCGATACGAAGTCTACCTTATTAATGGATTCTGTCTTTATGTGGTTGGTAAATTTACCTGTAGTTGGTTTAATTACGTATCTAACTGGATTCAATGTTTATGTTCTATATCTTGCGGGTCAATCAACCGATTTCCTTAAACTTGTGATTGCATATGGTTTAGTTCGTAAAGAAAAGTGGGTTAAAAATTTAGCTCACACGCATGAAGAAAGTTTAGTTGAATTAGTTGATTAAATTTCTTAAAAATCTCTTGAAATGTGTTTATATCTATGTTATATTTTATAAGCACTTGCCTAAATAGCTCAGTCGGTAGAGCAAACGGCTGTTAACCGTTAGGTCGTAGGTTCGAGTCCTACTTTAGGCGCCATTGTGGCCCGTTGGAGAAACGGTTAACTCACATGCCTTTCACGCATGCATTCACGGGTTCGAATCCCGTACGGGTCACCAAATGCAAAAAATACGTAAGCGATAAAGTTTACGTTTTTTTATGCATAGATTTCTTGCAATCATTTTATAAATGATATATAATCATAAAGCATCTAAAATGACCTGTTAGCTCAGTTGGTAGAGCAACTGACTCTTAATCAGTGGGTCCAGGGTTCGAGTCCCTGACGGGTCACCATTTAAGAAATTAACCTATATCGAAAGATATAGGTTTTATTTATATAGGGTATATATGGTATGTTTGAAAGTAATGAAAATAATTTACATAAATTATGTAAGAAAATGATTGTATTTCACATGACTTTCATTTATAATCAATTCATATTACCAAAGGGAGGTATTTTATGAAGAAATTAGTGAGTCTTTTAGCCCTAGTTCTCGTTGTTAGTGGATTAGCGGCTTGCTCAGCTGAGGAAGAGGATTCAGCCGACACGATAAAGATCGGTGTGAACTTAGAATTAACTGGGGATGTATCTGTTTATGGTATTCCAGAACGTTATGCGATTGAACAAGCAACAGAAGAAATCAATGCGGCTGGTGGTATTGATGGTAAGCTTGTTGAGCTTGTTGTTTATGATAATGCATATGATCAAGCAAAAGCAGTACAAAATACAGAAAAATTAATTGAAGATGGAGTAGTCGCAATCTTAGGTCCAGCAACATCTGGAATGACATTAGCGTCTGCACCTTTAGCAAAAGATAATGAAATCGTAGTATTTACACCGTCAGGTACAAGCTCTGCTGTTACCTTAGATGGTAAAGTGGTTAATAATTGGGTATTTCGTTCATGCTTTATCGATGAGTTCCAAGGTCAAGTTTTAGCAAACTTTGCGTCCAATGAATTACAAGCTAAGAAAGCTGTTGTTATGGTTAACGGTGGTTCTGAGTATTCTAAAGAGTTGGCTCGTGTATTCGAAGAAAAATTTACAAGCAATGGTGGATCTGTTGTACAAAAAGCCACATACGCTGATGCGGATACAGATTATAAAGCTTCTTTAACGGCAATTGCTGCAGAGGATTTTGATGTATTATTTATTGCCGACTATGCTAAGAATGCTGGTTTGATTATTGGTCAAGCTCGTTCAACTGCTGGTCTTGAAACTGTTAATATTATTGGACCCGATGGTTTCGAGGACTCTAAATTAAATGATTTAGCGGGTGGAGCTCAAAATGTTAATAATGTTTTCTTCTCAACTCACTTCTCTACATTATCCGATGATACTCAAGTAGCTGATTTCGTTGTTAGTCATAAAGCATTCACATTGAAGACTTATGGAAAAGAAGAAGTTCCTAATGCATTAACTGCTCTTGCTTATGATGCAGCTTACATGTTATTTAAAGCAATTGATAATGCGGATTCTACAGAACCTGCAGCGATTCGTGATGCTCTAGAAGCCTTAGAAAGTTTCGATGGTGTTACTGGGGATATTTCCTTTGATGAGCTCCATAATGCAGTTAAACCTGCTTTCTTAATTGAATTAAGTAATGGTGCTCCTGTTAAGGCTACTATCGTTAATCCTTAGTCTAATACGTATATAAACTCGATATAAACAGGCAAATATTTCTTTGCCTGTTTATTTCTCATTTAAGGAGGTCTTTATGCTAGAGTTTCTAAATCAAATTATCAACGGATTATCCTTGGGAAGTATTTATGCTTTGGTTGCGTTAGGCTATACCATGGTCTATGGAATCATTCGCTTAATAAACTTTGCTCATGGTGAAATCTATATGTTTGGTGCTTTTGCCGGTATGTTGGCGATTACTGTTCTTAAGTTGCCATTCTTTTTTGCGCTAATTTTCTCAATGGTTGTATCTGCTCTTTTAGGCGTAGTCATCGAACGTGTTGCGTATAAACCATTAAGAAAGTCATCGAAAACGGCAGCGCTTATTACTGCAATTGGTATCTCATTTTTACTTCAAAATGTAACTGCTATGATCATGGGGAATAATACAAGTGCATTCCCTCAGGTTGTTGAGAAACAAGTTTATAATCTTGGGGGTGTCCAGATTGATTCCCTACAGATCTTAATCTTTGTTGTTACGCTGGTATTAATGTTTTTATTACAGTTTATCGTCTTAAAGACTAAACTAGGGCGTGCAATGCGAGCTGTAGCGGTGGATAAAGATGCGGCTGTACTTATGGGGGTCAATGTTGATAATACCATTACAATTACGTTTGCGATTGGTTCTGCTCTTGCGGCTGCAGCAGGCGTTTTAATTGGTTTATACCACATTCGTGTTGTTTTCTGGATGGGAACTGCTCCTGGCTTAAAAGCCTTCGTAGCGGCTGTTTTTGGAGGAATAGGCAGTATTCCTGGTGCGATGATTGGTGGATTTGCGATTGGACTAATGGAAGCACTTGTTGCGGGATATGGTGGTACACTTGTCAGTCCTTATCGTGATGCGGTTGTTTATTTACTTCTCATTATTGTTTTATTGGTTAAACCAAGTGGTTTATTAGGTAAGAATGTTAAGGAGAAGGTGTAATATGAAGAACTATCTTAACAAACGGAATATTATTACACTGGTTGTAATGCTTGTTGTTTTTGCGGTGGTTCAGTTATTAATCCAAGAAAAGATTATTACCTCCTATATGAGAAGTAATATTTACTGGATCGGCATCTATATCATGTTAGGTTTGAGTTTAAACATGATTATTGGTATCACAGGACAATTATCTTTGGGCCATGCAGGATTTATGTCAATTGGAGCGTTTAGTGCTGCTGTAGCCCTTAAAAGGGCTCCTAGTCTAACAGGTTTGTTTATTGGTATTGGAATCGGTATTCTCATTAGTTTAGTTGTATCATTTATTGTTGCGGTACCAACCCTCAGATTAAAGGGTGACTACCTTGCGATCGCAACCTTGGGTGTTGCTGAAATTATTCGTATCGTATTAAATAATTTATCCATTACAGGTGGAGCATCCGGTATTAGTAATATTAAGATGTTAATGTCATGGCCACTCTTATACGTGTTTGTTGTATTAACGATCTTACTCACACATAACTTTAAAAATTCTGCTATTGGTCGTGCGTGTATTTCAATTAAAGAAGATGAAATAGCTGCAGAAGCAATGGGGATTAATACAACCTACTATAAAGTCATTGCCTTCATGTTTGGAGCAGCTTTAGCAGCAGTTGCTGGCGCTCTATTTTCCACAACCTATTACATTGTTAAACCGGATTCATTTGGGGTTAATACTTCTATTAATATTCTTATATTAGTTGTATTTGGAGGTATGGGATCATTAACAGGGACAATTATCGCAACTTTCTTAATTGGATTCGTTAATATCATATTGCAGCCTTATGCTGAGTTAAGAATGATTATGTACGCTTTGATACTTATTGTTGTCATGATCTTTAGACCACAGGGATTACTTGGTTCTCAAGAACTATCATTAAAACTTTTACCTAATTTTAAGGGAAATAAACGAAAGGGGAAATCACTATGAGTCTACTCCGTATCGAACAATTAACGCGTAACTTTGGTGGTTTAAGCGCTGTTTCGAATGTTAGTCTTAAGATTGAAAAGAATGAATTAGTTGGTTTAATTGGACCAAATGGTGCAGGTAAAACCACTTTATTCAATGTTCTTACAGGTGTATATGCACCCAGTTCAGGTAGAGTTATGTTTAGTATGGGGGATAAAGAAATCGAATTATCAAAATTACCTCCATACAAAATTACGAGATTAGGGGTTGCACGAACATTTCAAAATATACGTTTGTTCAAAGAATTAAGTGTTCTCGATAATGTAAAAATTGCGATGAATCATGAAGCAAAATATGGCTTAGCAGGAGCACTCTTAAGAGTTGGTAAGTTCTATTCATCTGAAGCTTATATTGATGAAAAAGCGCTTGCCTTCCTTAAAGAAGTTAATTTAGATGATTTAGCAGATGCTAAAGCGAAAAACTTACCGTATGGTAAACAACGACAACTAGAAATTGCGCGTGCACTCGCAACTGGTGCTAAACTTCTTTTCTTAGATGAACCAGCTGCAGGAATGAATCCTCAAGAGACACATGCTTTAACTGGTTTTATCAAAGAGATTAAAGAAAAGATGAATCTTACGATTGTCTTAATCGAACATGATATGTCCTTAGTTATGGAAATATGTGAGAGAATATTTGTGTTGGATTATGGGAAATTAATTGCTTCTGGTACACCTGATGAAATAAAGAATAATCCTAAGGTAATCGAAGCTTATCTTGGAGATGAGGATAACATATGATTTTAAAAGTAACGGATTTAAATGTCTATTATGGTGTCATTCATGCCCTTAAGAATGTGAATATTGAAGTAGAAGAGGGACAGATTGTTTCATTGATTGGATCCAATGGTGCAGGTAAAACAACCTTGTTACGTACAATCAGTGGTTTGATTAAATCAGAGTCTGGTTCTATCTATTATTGTGAAAACGAGATTAGTAAGACCAAACATCCTGAACTCTTACCGAGTACGGGTTTAGTTCAAGTTCCAGAAGGTCGAAAGATTTTCTCAGGGATGTCTGTTTATGAGAATCTATTAATGGGGGCTTATTTAAGAAAAGATAAAGAGAATATCAAAGAGGATTTAAAAATGGTATATGAGCGTTTCCCAATCTTGGCTTCACGTAAGAATCAAGATGCGGCGACTCTTTCCGGTGGTGAACAACAAATGCTTGCGATATCACGTGCTTTGATGGCTAAACCGAAGTTGTTGTTACTGGATGAACCGTCCATGGGTTTAGCTCCATTACTTGTTAAGGAAATCTTTAATATCATTAAAGATATCAATGCACAGGGCACTACTATCTTATTAGTTGAACAGAATGCGATGCAGGCTCTAAAGATAGCGGATAAAGCTTATGTATTAGAAACAGGTAGTATCGTATTACAAGGTACAGGTCAGGAATTATTGAGTAGTCCTGATGTACAGAAAGTCTATCTAGGAGGATAACTATGTACGTAAAGAATAAAATGACCATTAATCCAAAAACAGTCACGCCTGATCAAACAATTTCAGAAGTGTTGGATTTAATGCATGAGTTTAAGATTCATCGTATTCCAGTTGTGGATAAAGGTAAATTAGTTGGATTGGTAACCCAAGGGGTTGTTCAAGAAAATACACCTTCACACCTTACAACCTTGAGTATTCATGAAATGAATTATCTTTTATCTAAAACTCGTGTAAAAGATATCATGATTAAAAAGGTTATTACGATAGGTCCTGAAGCCTTAGTTGAAGCAGCGGCTGATACTATGGAAAAGAAGGATATTGGATGTTTACCGGTTGTTAGCGAATCCAATGAACTCTTAGGTATTCTCACCACTTCAGATATCTTAAAAGCTTTTGTAGAAATGTTTGGATATTATCAAGAAGGAACACGTGTAACAGTACTCATCGATGATCGTGTGGGTGAGTTTGCGGCTTTTACAAAATTATTCGCAGATAATAATATTTCAATCTCTCATTTCGCAAATCATGGTAATGAAGTTGTGATTCGTTGTAATGAGTTGAATAAGAAGCGTGTAAGTGATTTATTAGAAAAGAACGGTTATACTATCACATCAATTCTTTAAGCAAGGTCATCCTTGCTTTTTCTTGAGTTTAAATTATTTTTTGATAAAATGAATGAGTGATGTTGGAGGATATGTTATGTACGATGTAATTGTGTTAGGAAAAGGCCCTGCTGGTATACAAGCTGCTCTCTATATTAAACGTGCTAGTTTAAATGTATTGGTCATTGGTAAAGATGGTGGAGCACTCGCGAAAACCGACAAGATTGGCAATTACTATGGATTTACTCAAATCAGTGGACCTGAACTTTTAGAACAGGGTTATAAGCATGCGAAAGCATTAGATATTGAACTCATTGAAGAAGAAGTAACGGGTTTAAGTTTTGGTTTAGAGTATACTGTCACCACAACTCAAAATACATATCAATCCAAAGCAGTCATCATCGCAACCGGGTCTCCACGAGCTACTGTTAAGATTCCTAATTTAAAAGAACTTGAAGGAAGAGGTGTCTCCTATTGTGCAATATGTGATGCATTCTTCTATCGTAAGAAGATTGTTGGTGTCTTAGGTCATGGTGATTATGCGGCTCAAGAAGCGCATGAATTAGTGAATGTTGCGGATGAAGTTATTGTATTCACCAATGGATTAGAACCAACAGGTCAATTTGATCCAAGAGTAAAAATTATTAAGAATCGTATCAAGAATTTAGTTGGGACAGATCGTCTTCAAGCGGTTACGTTAGACAATGACTCAACAATTGAAATAAATGGATTGTTTATTGCGTTAGGATCCGCATCTGCGACCGATTTAGCCCTAAAGATTGGAGCGCTTGTGGAGAATAATAAAATTATCGTAGATGAAAAGAAACAAACCAATGTTCCTGGGTTATTTGCGGCAGGTGATTGTACCCCTGGAATGATGCAAATTGCGAAAGCGGTAGGCGATGGTTGTGTTGCTGGTCTTGAATGTATCGCATATATTCGAAATTTAAAGTAATTTTGTATTGAACTGTATTCAAAAGATTGTTATAATTTGAATGCACTTTGCGCGTGTGGCGAAATTGGCAGACGCACTAGACTTAGGATCTAGCGGGCAACCATGGGGGTTCGAGTCCCTTCACGCGCACCATGTACTAAAATAGCACCTAAATAGGTGCTTTTTTGTACTTTTTTGACTCAGGTGGGTAACAGGT
>RRZU011553791.1_pt1 | contig 37747 bp, 38 predicted proteins | sample 2165561 | NCBI WGS metagenome assembly RRZU01 (sample SAMN10456909, study PRJNA506462) | wastewater metagenome | isolation source: wastewater sludge | place: USA: Moscow, Idaho | reverse complement strand
CGATCGTCGCGAACGGGTAGTTCGCCGCGAGCACGTTGTTGCGCGTCAGCGCATTGAACAGGGTGGACTTGCCCGCATTGGGGAGCCCGACGATTCCGATGGTGAGTGCCACAATCCACCATCCTATGGGAACCACGAGGCCCGACGCCGGACGCGTGGCCTGCCTTGACCGGGCCGGTCGCGCTCCGCAGACTCGGGGCATGAGCGAGCACGAGTACCGGGTCGGCCTCACCTGGACGGGCAACCGCGGCACCGGCACCAGCGGCTACCGCGACTACGACCGGGCCGTGACCCTGAGCGGCACAGCCAAACCCGACCTGCTCGCCTCCGCCGACCCGCACTTTCGCGGCGACGGCACCCGCTGGAACCCCGAAGAGCTCCTCCTCGCGGCGCTCGCCGAGTGCCACCTGCTCAGCTACCTGCACGCCGCGGTGAGTACGGGTGTCATCGTCGTGGACTACAGCGACGAGGCCACCGCCGCCATGACGACCCGCGGCAACAGCGGACGCATCACCTCGGCGACGCTGCGGCCGCGCGTCACCGTCGCCGACCCCGCCATGGTGGACGCCGCCCGCGCCGCCCACGCGCTCGCCCACCAGTGGTGCTTCATCGCCAACTCGGTCGCCTTCGAGGTCCACCTCGAACCGGAGACGCTCGTCGCGCGCCCAACGCTCTAGTCGGCGTACTCCACACGGGAGCGCGAGCACGACGAGACGCTGGGATTAGCTCCCCGACTGGCACCGCGACAGCGAATCTCCCGAACGAGGAGACATGCCCCGATCAGCGCTCGCGGGCAGAGACGCCAGGCTCGGGACTCAGGCTCCCGCGTAGTACGCGCTCAGCGCCGCAGCCAACCACCCCGGATCCTGGACGCCCGCCAGTTCGCGGGTCGAGTGCATGCTGAGCAGCGGGATGCCCACATCGCACATCACCAGGCCCAGCCGCTCGGCGGTCATGGGGCCGATGGTCGAGCCGCACGGGACGGCATTGTTGCTGACGAAGTCCTGCACCGGCACGTCGGCGACCGCGCACGCGCGGCGCCACAGGGCGTTGCCCGCCGCGTCGGTGGTGTAGCGCAGGTTCGCGTTGTGCTTCAGCAAGGGACCCGCGTTCAACAGCGGTCGGTGCTCCGGATCGTGCAACTGCGGATAGTTCGGGTGAACGGCGTGGCCCGCGTCGGCGGAGATGCACGAACTGCGTGCCAACAGGCGATGCCAGGCGTCCCCCTCGACGCCGAGCGCCCCAGCGATCCGGCGCAGCGCCTGCTCCAGCAGCGGCCCGGCCGCGCCCGAGCGTGATCCCGAGCCGACCTCCTCGTGGTCGAAGGCGGCCAGAACGGTGATGTCGTCGCCTTCGTCTGCGGCCAGCAGCGCGGCCAGACCAGCGTGCACCGAGGAGAGGTTGTCCAGGCGGGAGGACGCGAAGAAGTCCCCCGTCGGACCGAACACGGCCGGCGCCTCGGTGACGTGGCAGTACAGGTCGTGGGCGACCACGTCGGCCGGATCCAGGCCCGCCTGGTCGGCGATCAGCTCCAGCAGATCCAACTCCGGACGACCCACCGAGAACACCGGCTTGAGGTGTTGTTGCCGATCCAGGTGCAGTGACTCGTTGACCGAACGGTCCAGGTGCGGCGCGACCTGCGGCACCCGCAACCACGCGGGAGTGGAGACGAGCACCTGGCGCCCCTCGCGCGTGACGACGCGCCCGGCGACCCCCAGTTCGCGATCCAGCCACTGGTTGAGCAGCGGCCCGCCGTAGATCTCGACGGCCGCCTGCTGCCACCCCGATCCGGACGCGGTGGGCTGCGGCTTGAGCTTCAGCGCGGGCGAGTCGGTGTGGGCGCCGACGATCCGGAACCCGGCACGGGCAGGATCCAGCGTCGCGGGGAGATGCCAGGCGACGATCGCGCCGTCGCGAATCAGGTAGCCGCCGCGTGGCTCGTCCACGAAGGCGTCCCCCTCACGCTGCTCGGTGAAACCCGCCTCCGCGAGGCGGCGGCCCACCTCCGCGGCGGCGTGGAAGGAACTGGGCGAGGCGGTGATGAAGGCTGCCAGGTCGTCGATGTGTGCGCGAGCGTCCATGGCCACCATCCTGCCGCACCCCACCGACGTTTCCGGCGCGGATGCGCAACCCGCGGCCCCGCGGCGAGCGTCACCGGAACTGTCACAGCCGGCTGACACGATCATGCGTATGGACAACGTCGGCTTCCTCCTCCTCGCCCTCCTGATCGGTGTCGTGCTCGGCGCATCCGGGGCGTGGTTGGCGCTGCGCCGCACCCCCGGCTCCGACACGCAGGCAGCCACCGAGAGGCTGCGGGCGGCCGAGCAGTCGGCCCGGGCCGACGCCGAGCGCGCCCGCGCCGACATCGCCTCCTCCGAGGTGCGGGTGGGCCAGGCCCAGGCCCGGATGCAGGAGGCCCGCGCCCAGGCCGAGGGCGCCCACCGGGCCGTCGCCGAGGCACGCGCAGAAGCGTCTGCCGCGCACGCCGAGGCCGCCGAGCACCAGGCCAAGGCCGCCGGCTGGGAGGCCAAGGTGATCGCCGCGCAGGCGGCGCGCGATGTCGCGGTGGCCCGGGCCGCGGAGATCGCCGCCGATCGCGACGCGCTCGTGAAGGAGTTCAAGCTGTTGTCCGGGCAGGCCCTCGACGACCAGGGCCGCAAGGCCGACGCGAACGCCGAGCAGCGGCTCAAGGCCACCGAGCAGCTCATGGCCCCCATCAAGGAGAGCCTGGCGGCGTTCAACACGCGACTGGGTGAGGTCGAGAAGGCCCGCGTGCAGATGTCCACGGAGCTGGCCGGGCAGGTCCGCGCCGTCCAGTTCACCGGCGAGCAGCTCCGCCGGGAGACCAACGCGCTCGCGACCGCACTGCGCAAGCCTCACGTGCGCGGCGCCTGGGGTGAACTCCAGCTCAAGCGGGTCGCCGAACTGGCGGGCATGCTCGAATACTGCGACTTCGTCCAGCAGGAGACCTCGGCCACCAGTGAGGACCGAGTGATCCGTCCCGACCTCAAGGTGACCCTCAGCGAGGGCAAGTTCATCTACGTCGACTCCAAGGTGCCGCTGTCGGCGTTCCTGGACGCTCAAGAGACCGACGACGAGCGCGACAAGGAGCGGCTGCTGGGCCTGTTCGCCAAGAACGTGAAGACCCACGTCGATCAGTTGTCGGCCAAGAACTACTGGAAGGCCGACCCGGGCACGCCCGAGTTCGTCGTGCTGTTCGTGCCGAACGAGGCCCTCGGCTTCGAGGCGTTGCGCCTGATCCCCGACCTGCATGAGTACGCGAATGCGCGCGACATCATCGTCGCCACCCCCACGACGCTCATCGCCTTGCTGCGCGCCGTGGCGTACGGCTGGAAGCAGGCCAAGCTCGCAGCCTCGGCGGCCGAGGTGTCCCAGCTGGGGCGCGAACTGTACGACCGGCTGGGCCGCCTGGGGCACAACGTGGACAGGCTCGGCCGGGCGCTCGGCAGCGCGGTGAAGGCCTACAACGCCTCGGTGGGCTCCCTGGAGAACCGGGTCATGGTGACGGCGCGCCGCTTCCGGGATCTCGACGTCACCTCGGCGGAACTGGCGCCGCTGACCGCCGTCGAAGAGCCGCTGCGCCAGATCGCCGCCCCCGAACTGGTCGAGGACGCCACCGCGGTACCGTCGGCTCTGGGGCGTCCCCGTAGGGGCGAACTGGACGCGTCCGACGCCCCCGTCTCCCACGTCTGGGAGAACCCAGCGCCGACGTCGCGGCCCGACAAGCTCGGTACCACGGCCGACCATCCCGGGCGGCCAGAGGCGGGGAGCGACCTCCCAGAAGCCGACGCCCTCCGCCGGGGAGCGCCCGCCCTCCACGATCTCATCGACGACACGGGTGAGTCCCCCGAGCGCGGGCGCGGCACAATGGCCGGGTGAGTCACCTTCCGACTGGGAGCCGCCGCGAGCCGCTGCCCGTCACCGTTGCCGACGTTGACGCCGCGAGCCGCCGCCTGGCCGGGGTCATTTCCGAGTCCCCGCTGCAGTACAACGAGCGCCTCTCCGACGCCACCGGGGCGCAGGTCTGGCTCAAGCGCGAAGACCTGCAGCCCGTGCGGTCCTACAAGATCCGCGGCGCCTACAACCTCATCGCCCAGCTCTCCGATGCGGAGCGGGCCGCCGGCGTCATCGCCGCCTCCGCCGGCAACCACGGCCAGGGTGTCGCCATGGCATGCGCGGCCCTCGGGATCAAGGGGCGGATCTTCGTCCCCTCCACCACCCCTCGCCAGAAGCGCGACCGCATGCGCCACTTCGGCAAGGAGTTCATCGAACTGGTCGTCGTCGGGGACGCCTACGACGAGGCCTCCGCGGCCGCCCAGCAAGCTGCCACCGCGTCCGGTGCGGTCATCGTCCCCGCCTTCGACGACGCCCGCACCATCGCCGGGCAGGGCACCGTCGCCAAGGAGACCGTCGAGCAACTGGGCCGCGAACCCGACCGGATCATCCTTCCGGTCGGCGGGGGCGGCCTGCTCGCCGGAAGCTTGGTCTGGTTGGCCGAACGCTCGCCCAAGACATCGGTGACGGCGGCCGAACCGACCGGCGCAGCCTGCCTGGCTGCGGCGCTGGACGCCGGGCACCCCACCACCCTCGGCACGATCGACACGTTCGTGGATGGCGCCGCCGTCCGCCGGGCCGGGGACTTGACGTTTGCGGTCGCCGCCCAGCATTCCCCCCGCCTGCTGTCGGTCCCCGAGGGCGCGATCTGCACCGAGATGCTCGCGCTGTACCAGTCCGACGGGATCATCGCCGAGCCCGCCGGGGCGCTCGCGACCGCCTCCCTGCGACTCGACCCGCCGCGCCCCGGCGAGGTCGTCGTGGCCGTGATCTCCGGCGGCAACAACGACGTCTCCCGGTACGCGGAGATCGTGGAGCGATCGCTGGTCTACGAAGGCCACAAGCACTACTTCCTGGTGAGCTTCCCCCAAGAGCCGGGCGCCCTGCGCCGGTTCCTGGACGAGGTGCTCGGCCCCGACGACGACATCACCCACTTCGAGTACGTCAAGCGCAGCAACCGCGAGATCGGCCCAGCGCTGGTGGGCATCGAACTGGGCGACCCCAGCACCCTTCCCGGGCTGCTCGAGCGCATCGACCACAGCCCTATCAAGGCCGAGCGGGTGGACCCGTCCAGCCCGTTCTACCGGTTCATGCTCTGATGCAGTTCTACGCCCGGCCGTCGTGGCGGCTCACCCGCCAGGTGATCGCCGACGTCTTCGTCCTGGCGTGGGGCATCGGCTGGTGGTTCGTCGGGCGGTTCACCGACGGGGTGATCCGGGCCGTCGCCGAGCCGTCGCGGCAGGCGGGACGCCTCGCGGAGGACCTACGCGCGCAGACCGCGGACGTCGCCAACCAGGCCGCAGGCATCCCGCTCGTGGGCGACGACCTCCGGCAGCCGTTCGACGGCATGGCCGCGACCCTGAACGATCTCGCAGGCTCGGCCTCCGCTCAGGTGGCGGCCATCGAGCAGACGGCCACCGTGGCGGGTGTTCTGGCCTTCGCGATCCCCGTGGCGCTCATGATCGTGATCTGGCTCCCGCGACGACTCGCGTTCGCGCGGCGGATCGCCGAGGTGAGCGCGCTGGCCGACACGGTCGACGGCACCGACCTGCTCGCCCTGCGGGCCCTCACCAGTCAGCCTTTGGACGCCTTGCACAGCGTCGCTCTCGACCCGGTCGCCGCCTGGCGGACGGGCGACCCGGACGCCCTGACGGCCCTCGCCGAACTGGAGCTGGCCCGCGCCGGCGTGCGGCGCCGTCCTCTCCCACCGAACTGACCGGCCCGGCGGGCCGCCCTCGGTGGCGCGCCGATTCAAGCCAGGGCGGGCCGCCCACCGTGGTACGCCGGTTCAGGCCTGGGCCAGCGCCTCGCGGATCGCGATGTCGCCGGTGTTGAACGCGATGGTCTTGCCGATCGTGCTGGGGTCGGCGAGGACACCGGCCACCACAGCAGCCACGTCGGCGCGGCTGACCGACCCTGCCGCGGGAGCGTCGGCGTCGATGTGGCCCGTCGCCGGTTCCAGCGTCAGCGCGCTGGGGGCGACGATGGTCCACGCCAGGTCACTGGCGCGCAGGTAGGCGTCCGCGGCGGCCTTCGCCTCCGCGTAGGGGAAGAACGGGCTGCCTGCAGGCACCTCATGGTCAAGACTCGAACCGAAGTAGGAGACCATGACATACCGGTGCACCCCCGCCGCACGGGCCGCGTCGATGGATCGGATCGCGGCATCCTTGTCGACCGCGTAGGTCCGCATCGGATCGCCGCCGCCGGCCCCGGCAGACCACACCAGGGCGTCGTGGCCCGCCGCCAGTGAGGCAAGGCCCTCGGTGCTGGCCTGCTCGACGTCGCCGACCACCGGGAAGGCCCCGGCGGCGCGGACGGCGTCGGCCTGGTCGGAGAACCGGATGACGGAATCCACATGATCGCCACGCTCAGCCAGCAGCGGAGCCAACAACAACGCCACCTTGCCGTGGCCACCGATGAGAAGGATGTCCATCCCCCGAATGTAGCGCCGCCGAGGCGCGCCCACCGGGGCTGTCCGCATTCACCCGTGCGCGGACTTGCCACAGCCCCGATGAGTGCGGGGGCGTCACCGTCGGGGCGCGCTCACGTCACCTTCTCGCCGCCCAGCACGCGACGGGCGACGTCGGATTGAGTCGCGCTGCACGTCCCGCCGTACCCGGAGATCCAGCCGCCCGCGGTGTTCCAGGACTCACCGTGGCGCAGCACGCCCATCTGGTCGGCGATGCAGTCGGTGAAGTGCTCCCCCGGCTTGTCGACGCCACCCCAGTACTTCTCGGTGGTGGCGGCCAAGCCTCCGCTGAGTTCGCCCGTCTCGGGGTCGGGAGGGTAGACCCGGTACTGGACGACGTGCGCGCATTCGTGGGAGTTGATGGACCGCACCAGGGCGAACTCGGGATCGGGAAGGTCCCGGCGTCCGAAGTTGATGACGATGTCGGAGGTTGCGGTCTTGACCCCGTTCGCGGTGGTGAACACGGCACTGTGGGCGGCGTTGTACTGCCCGGCCCGCTCACTCGACGCGCTCACGTCGTAGCGCACGTCGGGGCAGAAGGCCGCCACCTGGCTCTGCAGCACCTCGGCGTATTCCTGATCGGTGTAGGAGTCCAGGGTTGCCCCGACCGTGGTCTGATCGACCTGGGCGACATCGCTGAGGTCGACCCAGCCGCTGACGCCGCGGTAGTCGACGCGGACGCGTGACCCTTCCACGACCGCGTCTCGGGCGCCCAGCACGTATTGGCGGGGGATCACGACCTCCTGAGGACCCGAATCGGAGTCGGCGTAGAAGCGCGTGGGTCCCGACGTCTTGTACCAGGCGGTGGCCTCACGGGTGACGTTCGCGATCTCGTCGTCGCCGACCACCGTCAAGGCTGCACGGGTCGGGACGAGCGCCGCGGCGGGGGTGGTCGGGGTCGACGTCGGGGTGGGTGTGGTCGGGGTCGACGCAGTGGGGCCGGAGGACGTGGGGGCGGCAGGAGCGCTAGGACGCGGCGCGGAGCGCTGGAGCGGGGCCGAGTGCGTCGGCTGGGTCGGACCGGTGGGGGCGACCGGAGCCGACGTGGCAGGGCCGGGGTCCTCGGCGGTGGCCCGCGGCTGCGTGGTGGGCGCCGAGGTGGTGCCGACTGGCTCGTCGGCCTCCTCAGCGGGGACGGAGGGCGGGCGGGCGGCAGGCGATCCGGCCGACCCGGTGGCCGGAGACGAGGGCGCACCCGTGTCCGGGGTGGGCGTGTCCGCGCTCTCCGCCGCGGGATCAGGGCTCGACTCGACGACCGGCGAGACCGTGGGCGTCGGCTGGGTCAGCGTGGGGACGGGAGCCGGGGTGGCCCGATCGATGACCGCGGTCCGGGGTGTTCCCGGGGTGCAACCGGTCAGGGCGAGCGCCGCGCACGCGAGGAGGGCGGCGGTGAGGGTGCGTCCACGCATGCGCGAGGAACCGGGCACAAGGGGGTGGCTGTGCATTGGTCGAGGCTAACACGCCGCGCTCGCGCGGGTCGGACGCGCCGCTCGCTCGCCCCGGCTGTGTCTAGCCGGCCAGGGAGTAGCGCCAGGCGTGGGTGACGTACCGCTCGGTGAGCGGCGCATCACCGTGCTCGACGAGCAGCGCCCGCCAGCGCCGCAGCCGCTCGGCGCGCACGTCGGGGGTGGCGATCAGGAAGGGCGAATGGGTGGTGTAGAGGGCGAGGAAGTCCTCAGCGGGCACGACACGGCTCCAGGTGACGGTGCGCTCTTGCCGGGCGCCGAACGGCGGATGCGGCACCTCGTCGGCGGTATCGGCCAACTCGATCCCTCGCGCGCCCGGTTGCACCCGGTCGAACTCCTCCTGCCAGGCGTCGGCGGAGACGCGTTGATTCCACACCATCGCCAGCCGACCTCCCGGGCGCAGCACCCGGGCCGCCTCGTGGGAGGCGGCGAGCGGGTCGAGCCAGTGCCACGCCTGCGCGACGACCACGGCGTCCGCGGACGCGGCGGCCAGCCCAGAACGCTCCGCGGGGGCGACGACGCAGGCGACGTCGGGGTGGCGGCCCGCCAACTCGGCCAGCATGCTGGCGGATGGATCGATCGCCGTCACGCGCACCCCGCGCGCCACCAAGGAGTCGGTGAGGCGGCCGGTGCCCGCACCCCATTCGTGGACGTCGTGTGCCCCAGCCGGCAGCATCCAGTCGATGATCTCGTCCGGGTAAGGGGGCCGCAGCCGGTGGTAGTCGGCACCGGTGCGCAGGAACGCGTCCGCCCGCCGACCCCGCTCGTCGCTCCCCATGGCCCCAGGCTAGCCCGGGTCCCGGGCCGCGAGCCGCTCCGGCGTCGTCCACCGGTTCCGCACCGGCGCACGCCCGGCCACGCTCAGGGAAGGAAGCCGAGCGCCGCCACCGCGTCGGCCTCGCGCCGCAACTCTTCGAGTGACACATCCAGTTTGGCGCGCGAGAACGCGTTGAGCGTCAGCCCCGGCACGATCGCCCAGTCGCCGTCGGCGCACGTGACCGGGAACGACGACACCAGCCCGGCCGGCACCCCGTAGGAGCCGTCGCTGACCACGGCCATCGATGTCCACTCCCCCGCCGGGGTGCCATAGAGCCAGTCGCGGGCGTGTTCCAGGGTGGCGTTCGCGGCGGACGCGGCGCTGGAGGAGCCCCGGGCCGCGATGATGGCTGCTCCCCGCTCGGCGACGTCCGGGATGAAGGTGAAGTTCAGCCAGGCGTCGTCTCCGAGCCAGGACGCCGCGGGCGCCCCGTTGATGGTGGCGTGGAACAGGTCCGGGTACTGGGGGGCCGAGTGGTTGCCCCAGATGGTGACGTTGCGGACGCGGTCCACGCCCAGGCGGGAGCGGCGGGCGACCATCGCGGTGGCCCGGTTGTGGTCCAGCCGGGTCAGCGCGGAGAACCGTTGCGGCGGGATGCCGGGCGCGTTGCGGTAGGCGATCAGCGCGTTCGTGTTGGCGGGGTTCCCCGTCACCAGCACGCGCACGTCGTCGGCTGCCACCTCGCTGAGCGCACGGCCTTGGCTGGCGAAGATCGCGCCGTTGGCCGCCAGCAGGTCGGAGCGTTGCATGCCCGCCTTGCGCGGCATCGCCCCCACCAGCAGAGCCAGGTTGGCACCCTCGAAGACGGCGTGCGGATCGGACCCGATCTCGACGCCGGCCAGCCGCGGGAAGGCGCAGTCGTCGAGTTCCATCACGACGCCCTCCAGCGCCTGCAGCGCGCCGGGCACCTCCAGCAGCCGCAGTTCGACGGGGCGATCCCCGGCGAGGCCGCCTGCGGCGATCCGGAACAGCAACGAGTAGCCGATCTGCCCGGCCGCCCCCGTGACGGCGATGCGCAGCGGACGCATGGTCAGCGGACGTTCAGGTCGTCGACCATGACGCAACGGCGAGTCCGGGCGAAGTTGCGGGTCCGGGTGAGTCCCTCCCCCGTCGGTCCCGCGATGGTGAAGGTCGCATACCCCTCGCCGCCGATGCCGATGCCGTTGAACGACGGCCCGTTCTTCACGAAGATCGTGGTCTGGATCTCGCGTCCCATCTTGGTGAGCATCTTCACGTCGCGGGAATGCATGATCGCCGTGTGCCGGTTGCCGTGCTCCAGCTCGACGGCCAGGTCGATCGCCGTGTCCACGTCGGCGACACGGACCACGCCCAGGATCGGCATCATCAGCTCGTGCACCACGAACGGGTGGTCGGCGGGCAGTTCGGCGATGATGAGGCGGACCCCGACCGGAGCCTCGACACCGATCTCCTTCAAGAAGGTGGCGGCGGGCTTGCCGACCCAGGAGGTCCGCGGGCCGGTCCCCTTGTCGTTGAGGACGAACTGCTCTAGCTTGCGCACCTCCTCGGGGCTCGCCTCGTAGGCACCCGCCTTGATCATGTTGAACTTGAGCAGGTCGACGATCGAGTCGACGGCCAGGCACTCCTTCTCGGCGGTGCACGGCAGGTTGTTGTCGAAGCTCGCCCCGTCGACGATGCACTTGGCGGCGTGCTCGATGTCGGCGGTGGCGTCCACCACGACGGGCGGGTTGCCCGCGCCCGCGCCGATGGCCTTCTTCCCCGAGCTCAGCACCGTCTTGACGATGCCGGGGCCGCCGGTGGCGACCAGCATCCGCACCGCCGGGTGCGAGATCATCGCGTTGGTGGCCTCGATGGAGGGTTCGGACACCGTCACGACCAGGTTCTCGGGCGCCCCCGCCTCGCGGAGGGCCCGGTTGATCTGGCGCACCTGCCACAGCGACAGGTTCTTGGCGCGCGGGTGGGGGCTGAACACGACCGCGTTACCGGCGGCGAGCATCCCGATCGTGTTGCAGATGATGGTCTCGGTCGGGTTGGTGGTGGGGGTGATGGCGCCGATCACACCGTATGCCGAGTACTCGACGGTCGTGAGCCCGCCGTCCCCCGACCAGGCGGTGGTCTCCAGGTCCTCGACGCCGGGCGTGCTCTGGGCGGCGATCTTGTTCTTGAGGTACTTGTGGGCGACGTCACCCATGCCGGTCTCGATGACGGCCTGGGCGGCCATGTAGTCCAGGTTCTCCGGCGCCGACATGACCTCGCGGACAGCCGCGATGAAGCGGCGCCGTTCGGCCAACGAGCAACGGCGGTACGCCTTCGCGGCGGCGTCTGCGGCGGCGATGGCCGCCTCCATGTCGTCGAACACGCCGTCCCCGCCGGACGCCTCGGGGGCGTCCTCGGCCGGGATCTGGGCCAGCACCTTCCGGATCACCGCTTCGATCTGAGCAGCATCGATCGTCATCAGAGTTCTCCCATCACGGTTGTCATCGCATAGTGCAAGATGTCGCAGTCTTCGTCGACGGTGCCGCCGGAGACCCCCAGGCCGCCGAGCAGGGTGCCGCGGGCGAAGACCGGTTCGCCCCCGCCGAACAGCACCACCCGGCCCTGGTTGCCGTCGGCCAGCCCCGGCAAGGTGTCGGCGGCCGCCCGGCCGAGCGCGGCCGTCGACTGCCGGAAGGCGTTCGCGCTCCACGCCTTGTTCATGGCGATGTCGATGCTTGCCAGCAACGAGTCGGCCATGCGGTGGAGCAGGATCGGGTTGCCTGCCGGGTCGACGGCGGCGAACACGATGGGCACGCGCAGTTCGGACGCCTTCGCCTCGGCGGCCTCGGCCAGGCGCTTGCACAGCTCCAGGCTGAGCGTCTCCGGCGCCGGCCGCATCGCAGCCCACCGGCCCGGCGTGGTCTGGGTGGGAGCGGGTGCGCTCGCCGTGGTCGAGGCGCCGGGGCTCCCGGTGACCTTCGCGACGGCGGCGCGCACGACCTCCTCGATCCTGGCGACCTCGAACCAGGTTTCCGTCAGCCGGGCCAGCGCGTACACGGCGTCGGAGAGCCGATTCAGGTAGGTGATGAGCTCGGGGCGTACCGCCTCGGTCTCGGCCAGTGTCAGGACGCGCCGCTCGGCGCGGCGCACCACGGTACGGGCCAGGTGGAAGGGAGCGGACACGGCGTCGCGTCCGGGCACGACGAACGCGCGTTGCGGGCCGGTGACGGCCAGGCAGTCGTCGATGAGGTGTTCGAGGACGTCGATGTCGGCCGACGAGATCGTGCCGTCGAGGATCTGCGCGCCTGCCGTGTCGGAGGCAAGCTCGGCGCCCAGGACGAACAGTCGTTGCTGAACGCCGTGGATCCGGTCGCGCCAGGGGCCCGGTTCGAGCCCCGCCTTGGCCTGCCCCAGTGCGGCGTTGGCCTCGTCCACCGTGCCATAGGCCTCGACGCGCAGGCTCTGCTTGGCAACCCGGGAGCCACCGAAGAGGCCGGTGGATCCCGTGTCGCCGGTGCGGGTGTAGACGGCGGGCATGTGCTTAGCCGATCTCCACGGTGTCGACGATGCCGACGATCGTGGAGTCGATGGGGGCGTCGCTGCGATCCGCCGCGAACCGGGCGGAGGAGCCCTTGGTCACGATGACGGTCTCACCGCTCCCCGCGCCCACGGTGTCGACGCACACCTCGGGAAGTCCCTCTTCGACGGCGTCCACGGACAGCCGGCGGGTCAGCAGCAACTTGAAGCCGACGAGGCGGGCGTCCTTACTGGTCGACACCACCGTGCCGATCACCTTGGCCAGATACATGCGTCACACCCTCTCTAGCGTGATTCCGGAGGCGGCGGCCGCCTCCTGGGCAAGGTCGGTGACGAGAGCGTCGTGCCGGATGCGCAGCCGTGCGCCCGGCTCAACGGTCTCGACGACCGACGCGGAGATGACTTTCAGGTCGCAGTCCGGCCCGCCCTCGGTGGCACCGTCCCCGAGCACGCGGCGCACCGCGGAGTCGAGGGTGGCGGCGCTGGTGAGCGTCACCCCGAACGAGGCGAAACGGCTCAGGTTCTCGCGCAGCAGAGCGGCGTAGCCGTCCGGCATGGCGGGGAACCAGCCCCGCTTGTCGGCCGAGTCGGGGCAGGCGGCGTTGGTCACCGCGACGACCGGCTTGCCCGCCATGACGAACTCGGCGATCACGTTGGACGCCAGGCAGTCGCCGATGCCGTGTGCCACCTTCGCGACCATGTTGACCGTGAGTGTCGGCAGGATCAGCAGGTCGTGCGAGGTGACCAGCGACTCGGTCACCGGCGTCATCCCGACCGCGCCGATGGCCTGCTGATCCAGGATTCGCGTCGCGCTGGGGGTCTGCGTCCAGTCGAGGTGAAGGTCGTCACCGATGCGCGCGAGGGACGCCAGCGCCTCGTCGAAACCCAGCAGGGCACCGGTGAACAGCACCAACGCGTTGCGGGGCGTCGGCGTGGACCCGATGAGCTCAGCGACGAGGCGGGTGATGAGGTCGCGCAGGTGGGTTTCGTTCATGACGTCCTCCGCATGGCGGTCCCGAGCGGAGTCGGGAACAGCGGGTCGGGTGAGGCGGTGACCGGGGCTCCGATCACCGCGCTGAAGACCTGGGCGGTGCCGGGGAGGGAACTCGCGCCTCCCACCAGGTGGATGGGCAGGTCAGCCTGGCCTTCCAGCGCCCGGGCGGCGATCGTCGCCATCTTCTCGAGGGTGGGCCGGACCACCCCGAAGACCAGGTCGGCGTTCGCGGGGTCGCGCTTGAACAGTTCAGCATCCTCGTACCCCATCCCGAGGGCTCCGGCGATCACCAAGGTCATGTGGTGTCCCCCGGTGGCTTCGTCGATCGAGGCCTGCACCACGCCGTCGCGCAGGATCGACACGCCCGTGGTGCCGTGTCCGACATCGATGACGGCACCGGTCTGCACGCCGAGCGCCGTGGCCGCGGCGACGGGCTCGTCGACGACTTCGAGAACCTCCAGCCCGGACGCCTCCACGACGTTGTTGAAGACCTTCGACGTGCCCGCGTCGATGCCGGGCGGCACGGCGACGGCGGCCGAGTCGAAGCGGACGCCGAGCCGGGCCTCGACGACCTCCTTCAGTCCTCGGACCGCCTTCACCGCGCCCAGCCAGTCCACGACGACACCGTCACGCACCACCGTCGAGTGCACGCTGGCACCCGCGATGGGCGCGTCGGTTCCGTCCACCGCCGCGAGCACGATGTTGCCCGTGCCCAGGTCGACACCGAGGCGCACGGGGCCCTGCGGCGCGACCGAGTCGCCGGTCGACACAAGCTGTGCGAACCGGTGCAGCGGTGTGGTGTGGGACATGTCGGCTCAGTTCTCGCAGATCGTGACGTAGTCGCCGGTCGCGGCGCCGATGGCGTTTCCTTCGTCGGTGTCGAGGTGCAACTCCAACAGGTAGGACTCCTTGACGCGGACCAGGAAGTTGTCCAGCCGACCCCCGCGCTCGCCCCCGAACAGGACACTGACGCGGTCCTGGTCGTGGACCCCGAGTGCCGCAGCATCGCTGGGGCCCATGTGGATGTGGCGTCCCGCGACGATCACCGCATGGTCGAGCGAGACGCGGCCGGCCGGCCCCTCGATCTCGATGGGGGCGGCCGTCTCCAGGTGCCCAGACTGCGCCATGGGGGCTTTGATGCCCAACGCGAAGCAGTCCGTGCGGCTGAGCTCGACCTGCGAGGCAGAGCGGTTGGGTCCCATGACCCGCACGCGGGCCATGGTTCCCTTCGGTCCGTGCAGCGTCACGCTTTCCTCGGCCGCGAACTCCCCGTGCTGGCGGACGTTCTTCTTGACCTGGGGGGCGGGGTAGCCGAACAGGGTCAGGAAGTCGGCGTCGCACAGGTGCACGTGCCGGTTCGAGATGCCGACGACGACCTGCCGCGGATCGGCCTCGGCGATCCTCTCCAGAACCTTGTCGACGATGGAGGCAATCAACTGCGAATCGGACATGCTCAGGCCTTGGGCAGAATCTTCTCGACGTCGCCGTGGGGACGCGGGATGACGTGCTGGGAGACGAGCTCGCCCACCCGGGACGCGGCCGCGGCCCCGGCGTCGACGGCGGCCTTCACGGCCCCGACGTCGCCGCGCACCAGCACGGTGACGAAGCCGGCGCCGATCTTCTCGGCGCCGACCAGCGAGACGTTGGCGGACTTGGTCATGGCGTCGGCGGCCTCGACGGCCCCCACGAATCCCTTGGTCTCAATGAGACCCAGCGCTTGACTCATCGGTCATTTCCTTCCAGGAGTTGACTTGGCATCGGATGCCGTCGCCGTGGCGGAAGCCTCGGCGGTGTCCCGTGCGGGGGTTCGGTTCCCGGCGGGAGTCTTGGGTGCCGCCTTGGCGGCGGGTGCGGTTCCGGGCTTGGCGGCGGGCTCCGCGTCGTCGGCGGGCTCCGCGCCCGGGGAGGGCTCCGGCGTGTAGCCCTTCGTGGCGGCCGAGTACACCAGGGGTTCGACCTGGCCGTTCGGACGCGGGATGACGATCGTGCTGACGACCCGGGTGATCCGCGCGGCGGCCTGGGCGGCCGCGTCGACGGCCGCGGTCACGGCGCCGACCTGTCCCAGGACCTTGATCGTCACGAGGCCGCCGCCCTTGGCGAGCTCATAGCCGACCAGGGAGACGTTCGCGGTCTTGCAGGCCACGTCGGCGGCTTCGATGCCTGCGACGAGGCCGACCACTTCGACCATGCCTAGTGCTTCCATCAGTGCTTCCTTTCAGTCACCGAACTCGGGGGTTGACGCGTCGAAGGGCCGCAACGGCAGCCGTTTGACGACGCGGGCGGCGTTTCCGCCGGCGATGCGACCGTCCGCATCGGCGAGGAACCTGGCGATGTAGGGCCGGTCCTCGGGGAGCTTCTCCGTCGTGATCACCACGTAGTCGAGAGCCACCCCGACGCCGATGCCGAGCGCGGACTCGATCGCGGCCTCGTGGGCGAGCGTGAGGGGGTTCAGTTGCTCGTGCCGGGTCACCTCGACGGGCACGCCCTCCTCTTCGATCCCCAGGAGGAGGGGAAGCAGGTCTTCCCGCGTCACGTCGTGGTGGACGCGGACGCAGATGCTCGGCGGCGTGGGCTTCATGACCGGCCCTCCGCCCAGCTCAGCGCGAGTCCGGTCGCCACTGCGTTGCGGGCGCCTTCGGTGCCGCGGATGTTCGCCCGCCCGGCGACCACCCGGTACTCGGCCAGAGCGCTGGTGACCAGCTGCGGAATCTCGAAGTCGAGCGCTGAGCCGCCGACCAGCACGACGAAATCGATGTCACGGACGTTGTCGTTGGGCGACACCTTCCGTAGCGCGCGCAGGGCGTTGGTCACGAACACGCGTTCTTTGGCCCGGATCCGGATCTGCCGGATCGCCTCGACGGGCAGGTCGAGACCGAGCGGGATCATGCCTTCGGGCTTGAGGACGACGACCCGGGCGTACACCGTGGGCGGGAGCGGCGTGTCGAAGAACTGGACGGTGCCGTCCTCGTGGCGGATGTTGAACACCGTCTCCACCTTGGCCAACGGATACCGCTTGATGTCCTCGGCCGTCTCGAAGGAGTCCAGGCCCAGTTCGGACTGGATCATCAGCGTCACCATGTTCCCGGCCCCCGCGAGGTGGATCGACACCCCCGAGCCGTCCACCCGCATGACCGACGCGTCGGTCGACCCGGCGCCCATGTCGAGGATCGCGAGCGGGGCCGCGGTTCCGGGGGTGGTGAGTGCGCCGCGGATCGCCATGTCGGCCTCGATGCCGCCGACCTCGACGGGGACGTCGATCTGGCGCGAGAGCCGCTCCGCCAGCCGCGTCATCTGCAGGCGGTCGGTCTTGACCATGACGGCGACCCCGACGGCCGCCTCCATGGAGAACTCGTTGGCGATGCCGCCCGCGACCTGACGGGGCACCTGGGTGTCGACGGCGAGCAGGTCGGTGATGCGGATGTCGCGGGGGTGCTGGTCGGTGAGCTGGGCCATGGTGACCCGGACCTTCTCCATCATGCCGCCGACGTTGGTGCCGGGTTCCCCGGTCACGTCCGTCACGGTGCGCACGGACGTGACCGCGTCCATGATCTCGCCGGCCCCGCGCTCGACGTCGACCACCGCGTCGCGGGGATCGCCGTGCACGGTGAGCCGCCCCGCGGGGATCCTGCGTTCCTGGACGTCGCCCTTGGGCGTCTTGATGACGACGGCCGAGCGGTTGCCCACGAGAGAACGGGCCAGCGGGACGACCTGTTTGGTGTCCTCGTGGTCCAGGCCGAACAGGGTCGCGATGCCGAACGGGTTGGAGAGGGTCTCCACGATCCGGCCGACCTCCGCCACCTCGATGGCGGCCAGCATGCCGAGCGGCACCTTCTCGATGAGGCGCACTTCGTCGACGATGGGAACCTTGCGCTCGAGACGGTTGTGCACGAGCGTGCCGTCGTCGGCCTGAAGGATGGCCCCGGTGATGTCGAGATGGCTCGCGGCGTTGAGCAGCGACGCCACCACGTCGTAGGGGTGGGAGCGGTCGGCGACCACGATCCAGGGACGCCCGGATGCGGCGCCGCCCAGATCATCGATCCCGATGGTGGTGCCGACGCCGATCCCGAGTCCGCCGGGGGTAGAGGGGTTGTGCCCGATCATCGTCGACTCGGTGATGATCGTCTCGGTGATGGTCTCCATCGCGACGTCGCCGATGACGGGGGCGGCCTCGTTGACCCGCACCATGTCGAGGTCGTGGAGCGCCAGCCCAGCCCGGCCGAGGGCCTCCTGCAAGGCCTGGAAGACGCCTTGCAGGTTGGCCTCGTTCCCCTTGATCCCCGTGGTGGGGATCGTCGAGCTGGCCAGGAACGCGATGCCCGCGCCGGTGACCCGGGCGAGCGCGACCTCAGTGGTCGCGTTCCCGATGTCGACGCCGGCGACAAGGCTCATCGTTGATCGTTCCTTCGGTCGTGGGTGGGGAGTGGGCGACGGTCAGTCGACGCGCAGTCGGCCGCGGGCTTCGTACACGTCGGCGGCTTCCCGGACGAAACCGGCCGACACGGTGGCGCCGTAGGTGCCCTCGAGTTCGGCGGCGATGTCGTACAGCTCGGGTTTGGTCGAGCGGTAGGGACGCAGCGCGTTGTAGATGGCGAGCAGCCGCTCGTCGGGCACGTTGACCAGTTCGGCGGCGCGCCGCATGTTGCGGGCCAGGGGGCCGCGACCGGAGTCGTCGGCGACCTGAGCCTGCAGCTCCAGCGTCTCCGAGGAGATCTTGAAGTCGGCGGCCGAGATGGCGCCCGACTTCATCTTCTCGAAGGTGAGGTCGTTGAGCTTGACGCCGCTATCGGTGACGACGAGGTCGGGGGACTTCTCGGCGAGCGGGTAGTCGGCGACGCCGATCCGGGCGGTGCCGGTCGACGAGGCCGGGGCGGCCTTCTTCTCGAAGGTGACCTGATCGTTGCCGCCGAGGTTCTTCATGACCTCGGCCATGATCTGGCGAATGAGTTGCTCTTGATCCATGACGATCTTCCTTATCCGAAGCTGATCTGAAGGCCCTGAGCCTTCTTGGTCAGGTCGACGAGCCGGGTTTCCTTGTTGTGCAGCAGGGCCGCGATGGCCTGGTACTTCGGCCGGGCCATCTGGTCGTTGCGGATCGGCACGGGCGTCGGGTTCTCACCCTTGGCGTACTTGGCCGCGTTCTTGCCGATCGCGCGGAACGTCGCCTCGTCGATCAGCGGCGACTGCGAGAACAGCTCGATGTTGCTCAGCGGGGGGAGATCCTTTTGGTGGATGACCGTGGTGCCGCGCGACTGGATGCCGATGCCGATGCCAGAACCCGACAGCTTCGCCGCCTCGTGGGCGACGAAGCCGACGTCAGCGGTCTTGTACATCCGGACGAAGCGGTACTTCAGGCCCTCCTCCTCGATGCCAGCGCAGATCTCCTTGAGCACCGTGGCATGCGGGATGCCGATGATGGTCTCGTGGATGCTGGAGGAGAAGGCCGGGGACAGCGCGATCACGACCTCCTTGGGATCGGTGCCGCGCGCGGCGTCGCCGGTCTCGGTGAGGGTCAGGTGACCGGCCGTGGTCGGCGTCATGGTGGTGACGCCGCCGCCGACGGGCTGGGCCGCCGCCGAGGACGGGGCCGCGGCCGGCTGGGCTGCCAGCTCGCGGACGACCTCTTCGACGAGGCGCTTGATGGTTGCTTGATCCATGGTGCTCACCTCAGATGCTTTCCGGGCTGACGGCCTGACGGATCGTCTTGAGGATCTCCCACTTTTCGGGAGTGATCTGGTAGCCGGTCTGCGGGCCCGTGTAGTCGTTCGGGTTGTTGACGGCCGAGTTGACGTTGAAGTCGCGGTCGAAGATGGCGGCGGTGTGCAGGTAGTCACCTGCGGCCCGGCGCTTGAGGAGGTTGAACACCGCCTCGGACACGTCGTCGAACCCGGCCTTGGACAGGGCCTTGGCGACGTCGAGGCCGGTGACCTCGCGCTTCATCATCTCCTCGGCTGCCTTCAGGTCCTCCACGACGTTGCGAGCCGGCATGTCCTTGGAGCCGTGTGCGTACGTCGCAGCCTCCACCTCGACGTCGCTGATCTCGGGAAGACCGAGCTCCTTGAACGTCGCCTGGATGGCGCGGGCTGCCTTGCGGCGGACCGCCACGACGTCCTCCTCGACGGCCGGCACGAGGCCACCGTCGACGCGCAGGTCGCGCTGCAGGATGACCCAGTCGTCGTAGTCCTCGGCGTCCCAGTTCGAACCGGCGAACATGTTGTCGTAGTTCGGCGTGGACGAGTAGCCCGAGCAGATGAAGTCGGTGCCGGGCACGAACTGCATCAGGGTGCGGGCGACGCGGCGCAGGTCCGAGTGGGTGAACGTCTGGTCGTTCGAGGACGCGCACTCCAGGTCCAGCATGATCGCGATCAGGTTCTCGGCCAGGATGGCGCGAATCCCCTGCGGCACGGCGGCGGGGACGCCCACGCAGCTCACGGAGCCGTTCTGGGTGCCCTGGGAGCCTGCGGCCTTGGTGATGAACACGCAGCGGCTTTCGAGGTAGAGCATGCTCATGCCCTCCGCGAAGCCCATCTGCACCTCGGAGCCGGTGCCGGAGGTGAACCGCATCTTCAGGCCACGCGACGCGTAGCAGGACGCCAGGAACGCCTTCGACCACGGGGTGTCGTCGCCGTCCATGAACACCGCTTCGGTGCCGTACACCGACACCGTCTCGGCGTAGGCGGTCAGGCCGCGCATGCCGAGCTGGAGTTCGGTGGCCTCCTCGACCGCGCACTGGGTGAGGATCCCGGGGCGTCCGACCTGGGCCCCCACGAGGATGGCCAGCGCATTGAACGGCGCGTAGCGCACGACGCCGACGGTGGTCTCCTCCTCGGCGAACCCACGCAGGGCCGCCTCGGCGGCGTCCGCGGCGATCTGGACCGGGTTGTCGGCCAGGTTCGTGACGTGGCACTGGTTGGCGGGGGGCTTGCGGGCCCGCATCTTGGTGACCGCGGTCATCATTTCGAGCACGCTCATCTGGGCGACGACTTCGGCGGCCTTCGCCGGGGTCATGGCCGTGGTGAGCGGGATCAGGGTGCTGCGGGGCACGTTGATGTCGCACAGCATGTGGGCCAGGGTGACCGAGTCCATCGCGTTGACTTCTTCGGCGCGTTCCAGGTTGATGCCGTAGGTGGCGATGAACGTGTCGAGCATGTCGAACTCGGACGCGGGCTTGCCGTCGAGCTCGACGACCAAGCCGTCGACGATCTTGATCGACGGCTTCGGGTCGTTGGGCCCGTCCATGGCGATCAGGCCGACCTCGGCCCATTCGGTGACGTAGCCGTCCTGGTTGACGGGACGGGCGTCGAGTACCTCAAACCTCTTCGACTTCACGTTTCCGTCTCCTCAGATGTAGGGAGTGGTGGTGGACTCCGGGTAGGCACCCAGAGCCCCGAGGAGTTCGCGGCCGACCTCGCGGGCGGCGACGATGGCCTGGCGCACCGCGCCCGAGTCGCCGCTGAAACCGGAGATGACCTCGTTGGAGTAGCTGGTGCCCTTCGCCGGGCTGGAGTAGGTAACGACGTCGATGGTGGACGCCTTGACCGCAGTGTCGGCCAGGACCACACCGATGGCGGCGGGGGCCCCGACGGTGATGCCGAAGGACTTGCCGATCGGGGCGCCGAAGGCCTTGTTCAGGGCCGAGCTGGCGCGGGCGGTGTACTGAAACTCGAGGTGCCCCGCGTCGTTGCCGTACACGTCGCCGAAGGTGCGATCCAGTTCGCCCAGGGCGACCTCGACGGCGCGGCGCGCGTCGGAAACGTCCTCGGCGCCGAACACGATCAGGGAACCGTGGCCGGCGCCGCCCTTGGTGTCGCGGGCGAGTTCGATGGTGAGGATCTCGCAGTTGGTGGCCTTCACGGCCTCGTCGGCCGCGAAGATCTGCGGGCCGGCGCCGGTGCGGGCACCCAGGATCCCGATGGAGCGGTACTTGGTGTCGAGGCCCATCATCGCGTGCAGCGCGGGATCAACGTTCGCGATGACCAGGCCGATCGTGTCGCCCAGCGGATTGGTGCCGACGAACTCGGTCGCGGCGGGGCGCCTGCCCGGCGCCGGAGCGGCCACAGACTCGGCCGGAATCTTCTTCATGACCTCGGCCATGACCTTGTTGATCAGATCTTCAGACATGTTTCACTCACTTCACTGCTGGGAGGAGCTTCTCGACATCGGTGTGCGGGCGCGGGATGACGTGCACGGAGATGACCTCCCCGACCTTCCCCGCTGCGGCGGCGCCCGCATCGGTGGCAGCCTTGACCGCGCCGACGTCCCCGCGCACCATCACGGTGACGAAACCCGCGCCGATCTTCTCGCTGCCGATGAGCTGGACGTTCGCCGACTTGACCATCGCGTCGGCGGCCTCGACCGCCCCCACGAATCCCTTGGTTTCGACTAGCCCCAGTGCCTCTTGCATGGTTGACTCCCTCGTCAGTCAAGGGCCAACTTGGCCGCTTGCACCGCAGCGTAGGCCTGGCTCGGCTACACGATCAGAGCAGGTAGTTACACAATCCAGCCCTGCCCGCGCAGGGGCTTGATCCGGGTGGTGGGCGCATGCCTAAGCTGGTTTCAGGAGGCGAGGAAGCCGATGGATCTCACGACTGACAAGCAGCGCATCATTCAGGAGTTCGTGCCTGGCAAGCAGGTCACGCTCGCCCATGTGATCGCCAATGCGGACCCGCAGCTCTTCCCGAAGATCGGGCTGATGGACAAGGACAGCGGCGCCGTCGCCGTGATGACCCTGACCCCCGGCGAAGCCGCCATCATCGGCGGAGACATCGCCACCAAGGCGTCGACGGTGGAGCTGGCCTACGTCGACCGGTTCTCCGGCTCCCTGCTGATCGTCGGCCAGCTCGCCGACGTCGAGTCGGCGGTACGCGCCGTGGTCGACACGCTCGAATCGGTGCTCGGCTTCACCCCCGCGCCCATCACCAGGACGTGACCCGACCATGCGGTCATTCCTCCTGGTCGGCAGCGTAGGGGCCGGCAAGACGACGCTCCGGCAACGGCTGCAGGGAGCGGACGTGGACTACGCCAAGACGCAGGCGATCGAAACCCACGAGGGCATCATCGACACCCCCGGGGAGTTCCTGGAGTCGATGTTCTACAAGAACGCGCTCATCAACGCGTCCTGGGGTGTCCAATCCGTCGTGCTGGTGCAGGCCGCCGACGTCCGCGGAACCCGTTTCCCCCCTGGCTTCGCGACCGCGTTCAACCGTGAGGTGCTCGGCGTCGTGACGAAGAGCGCCGACGCCGCAGAGCCCGAGCGTCGCGCCGCCATCGCCGCGCTGAAGCTCGCGGGGGCCGGGGAAATCTTCTGCGTCGACTCCGTCACCGGCGACGGGATCGACGACCTCACGGAGGCCCTATGCCGACCATCTTCCTAGGGGACCCGGAACGGGGCCCCAACCTGCGCGACCTCGTCGACCTTGCCCGGCTGCAGGAGATCCAGGACACGTTCGCCCACGAGACCGGCATCGCGATGATCACCGTGGACTCCTCCGGCACCCCCGTGACGCAGGAGTCCCAGTTCAGCGCGCTGTGCCAGTTCTTGCGGCGCGACCCGAAGGTCCGCCAGCTCTGCTACAACTGCGACGCCCACGGCGGCTTCCAGAGCGCCATCGAGGGCCGCCCCGTGGTGTATCAGTGTCACGCTGGCCTGGTCGACTTCTCGGTGGCCATCACGCGCGGCTCGCAGTATCTGGGTGCCGTCATGGCGGGCCAGGTCCTCCTGGACCGCGACCAGCAGCGGCTCAATCAGCTGATGATCAGCGACTCCGATCTCAAGCACGAGGACGAGGCCCGCGAGCTGGCCGACCAGCTCCAGGTGGTTCACCTGGACAAGCTGCACCAGGCGGCCGAGGCCGTCGTCGGGCTCGTCAACGAAACCCCCAGCGGCAACGACTCCAAGTTCCTGCTGCGCGCCACCGCCGGCCCCTACCTCGGCCGCAAGCCCCCCGAGCACCCCGCCCCGCCCGCGATGCCGACCGCGCCGCTGGTCCCCCTGGACGGGGAGTCCTCCTGGCTGGACGCGGCCGTCATGGCGGACAACCTGCACAGCCGCAACCTGGCCGGGAACCTCGACATGGTCGGCGACTACCTGGATCGGCTGATCCCCCGCTGGAGCATGAAGGTGCCCCGAGAACAGTTGGGCGAGCTCGAGGACATCCTGATCGGCGTCGCCACCAGCGAAGGCGTCACCTACGGCCGCGACCTCACCGTCGAGATCATGAGCAAGCGCAAGGGGCGCCGTACCTCGATGAACCGGTACGAGGCGCAGGTGCACGCCGAGAAGCTGCTGATCCTGCTGCACAATCTCATCGAGCCGAAGCTCGCCATGAACGAGCGCAACATCTCCACGCTGTTGAACGAGATCGAGAAGGACCCGACGTCCTATCTCTCGGTGCAGAAGGCCGCCGCCTATCTCGCCTGGTCGGAGTCGCACTTCGCGCGGCAGTTCAAGCAGCAGACCAAGCAGAGCTTCATCGCCTACGTGACCACCAAACGGCTCGACCGCGCCAAGCTCATGCTCGCCCACACCACCAAGCCCGTGCTGCGGATCGCCGACGAACTGGACTTCCAGCCGCTGAACTACTTCTCGCGCACCTTCAAGAAGCACACCGGGCAAACCCCCACCGAGTACCGCCAGCAACTAGCAGGGAGCGACCATTGAGTTCCTTCACCCTCAGCACCGAGATCCGTTTCGGGAAGGACGCCCTGGACTCGCTCGCCCAGTACGCAGGACGCCGCGCGTTCGTCGTCACCGACTCCTTCCTTGCCACAACAGACGTGTTCGCGACGCTGGTGAGGATCCTCGGGCCGCACGTCACCGTGTTCGACCAGGTGCTGCCGAACCCGACGATCGCGCTGATCGGGCAGGGGTTGGCGCAGTATCTGCAGGCCCGGCCCGAGGTCGTCGTGGCCTACGGCGGAGGCTCCCCGATCGACGCCGCCAAGGCCATGCACAAGGGTGCCCTCGAGGCGGGTCTGGCGGCCCCCGAAGGGCTCGTCGTCGTCCCGACCACCTCGGGATCCGGATCGGAGGTGACCGGCTTCTCGGTCATCACGGATGAGGCCACGCACGCCAAGATCCCGATGGTCTCCCCCGACCTGCAGCCGAAGGTGGCGGTCCTGGACGCCCGCGCCGTCGTCGGCGTGCCGCCGCGGACGACCGCCGACTCGGGCATGGACGTGATCACCCACGCCACCGAGGCCTACGTCGCCACGACCGCCAGCGACTTCACCGACGCGTGCGCGGAGAAGGCGGCCCAACTGGCCTTCGCGCACCTCACCCGCTGCTTCACCCATGGCGACGACCTGGAGGCCCGGACGCGGATGCACAGCGCCTCGACGCTCGCGGCGATCGCCTTCGACAATGCGGGACTGGGCATCGTGCACAGTCTGGCGCACGCGCTGGGCGGGCGGTTCCCCGTCGCTCACGGCAGGCTGAACGCGATCCTGCTGCCGCACGTCATCGCGTACAACGCCGAACGCTCCGAGCGTGCGGCCGCCAAGTACGCCTGGCTCGGCCATCTGGCCGGGTCGTCGGCCACAGGCACCCGAGCCGGCGTGGTGTCATGCGTCGCCCGGATCAACAAGATCAACGCGGAACTGGGCATCGGCCCCGGGATCAAGGAATGCGGGGTCGATCCGGCCGACGTCCGCCCTCACCTCGACGAGCTCGCGAGGACGGCCATGGCGGATGGGTGCACCGCCACCAACCCGGTCGTCCCCACTCATGCGGACCTGGTTGCGTTGCTGCGTCAGATCCTCTGAGACCCACCACGGCGGAACGGACAGCAGCCGCGGACCCGATGATCGGGTCCGCGGCTGCGTCGTCACGGCGCCTTCACGCGGCGCGTAGGGGTCAGGCGACAGGCTGGCGCTGGGCCCACTCGGTCAGCTCGACCCGCGGCCCGGTGAAGAACGGCGTCTCCTCACGGACGTGCAGCCGGGCCTCCACCGCCCGCTGGGCGCGCATCGCGTCCACCAGGCGAGTGAGTTCGTCGGCTTCGAACGCCAGCAGCCACTCGTAGTCCCCGAGCGCGAACGCCGAGGTGGTGGAGCCCAGCACGTCGGGGAACTCGCGGGCGGCCATGCCGTGCGTGCGCAGCATGTGCGATCGCTTGGCCGGATCCATGTAGTACCACTCGTAGCTGCGGACGAACGGGTACACCGTCACCCACGGCCGCGGGGCGATGCCGGAAAAGCACGAAGGCGTGTGGGCGTTGTTGAACTCCGCTCCCCGGTGGACGCCGACCGCAGACCACACCGGATCGAGGTGACCCCCCAGGTCGGAGTTGCGCAGCGCGTGGTAGGCGGCCTGCAGGGTCTCGGCCGAGTCCGCAGTGGCCCACAGCATGAGGTCGGCGTCGGCCCGGAACCCGCTGACGTCGTACCAGCCGCGGATCGTGGCCCCGCTGTCGGTGACCGCCGCCACGGCGGCGTTCACCTCGTCGTCGCGGTTCGCGGTGTCGGCCGGGAGCGGAACCAGCGTCGAGAAGACGCTGTACATCACGTAGTGAGAGCCTGCGTTGACCTCATCGGGGGACACATAGGTGTCGCGCGGATCGCCGCTGAACGGGGCACCGGCAACCTTGGCGGGTGGTTGCGTCATGGGGAATCTCCTTCGTTGGATGCGTCAGGACACGGCCGACGACTCGGCGCCACAGGCCGCCGGCTTGGCGTCCCCGGGGCGTCCCGAGAGGCAGCAGTTCGCGCCGCACGTGCGGCGCCCGCCGACCTCGCCGGGGCGCAGGTCGGCGATCTTGTCGGCCAGCATCGCGATGAAGGCGGGATGGGTGCCCGCGGTCGCGGCGCGTACGTAGTCCAGCCCCAGTTCGGCGGCGGTCTGCGAGGCCTGAGTATCGAGGTCGTAGACCACTTCCATGTGGTCGTTGATGAAGCCGAACGGCACGGTGATCACCGAGGTGACGCCGTCGGCGGCGAGTTCTTCGAGGCGGTCGTTGATGTCGGGTTCCAGCCACGGGATGTGCGGGGCCCCCGAGCGGCTGCAGTAGGCGATCTCCCAGCGGGCATCGTCGAGACCGACGCGGGCGGCGATCGCGGCGGCGACCCGGGCGTGCTGGGCGGCGTACGTGTTGTCCCCGCCCGGCCCGGAAGCGGCGTCCATCGCGGACGGAATGGAATGGGTCACGAACACCACCCGGGGGGACCCGACGGCCACCGCGAGGGCGTCGCGCAGGGAGTCCACGTTGGCGGTGATGAAGCCGTCGGTCTCGGCGAACGATCCGACCTTGTCGATCTGCAGTTCGACGCCCGTCTTGGTGAGCGCGGCGGCGATGTCCTCGCGGTACTGCCGGCACCCCGAGTAGGACGCGTATCCGGCCGTGGCGAGGGCGAGCACCCGGCGGGCACCGGAGGCGGCGAGTTCGGTGAACGTGTCGGGCAGGAACGGCGTCCAGTTGCGGTTGCCGATGACGATGGGCACGTCGATGCCGCGGTCACGCAGGGCCGCGCCCAGGGCGTCCATCAGCTCGTCGTTACGCTCGTTGATCGGCGAGACGCCCCCGAAGATGCTGTAGTGGCCCGAAACCTCGACGAGCCGCTCGTCGGGGATGCCGCGCCCGCGGGTGGCGTTACGCATGAACGGGAGGACGTCCTCGGGGCGGCGGGGGCCGCCGTAGGACACCACGCAGATCGCGTCGTAGTCGAAGCTCACATCGCCTCCAGGCGGGGCCGGGCACCCAAATCGGAGAGCCGCAGGCCGGTGATCGGGCAGGTATCGCATTCGAGGGTATCCGGCGGCACGACGGCGTCCACCTCGTGCTCGACGCTGGTCGGCTCGACCTCGAAGTTACTCAGCACGGGACGCAGTTGCGGCTCGATGCCCCACAGTTCCGACAGCGCGGTGAGGTATTCACCGCTGCGGCCCTCCTGGGCGGCTTTGCGGGCGCGGACGCTGGGCACGTGCACCAGGCGGGCGGCGAGGCGGCGCAGCGCGTGGGCGGCTTCCTCGCCGGTGACGGGCCGCCCCTGGGGCAGCCGGTCGATCTCGTCGGCGACCATCGCGTTGACGGTGTCGCGCAGAGCGACGACGGCGGGGTCCATTTCGCGTCCCTTCAGGCGGGTGACCAGGTCGCGGACGCCTTCGTCCACGAGCGAGCGGGCACGCCCGACCTCGCGACGGGAGGCGTCGGGGGTGTGGCGCTGGATGAGGGGCAGGTCGACCAGCACGACGCCCGGCAGATGAGCCGCCTCGGGGTCGACGTCACGGGAGATGGCCAGGTCGAGGACGGCAAGGGGCTCATCGCGGTCGGCGGTCGCCTCGGCGAGCAGGTCCGCCGACAACACGGGACGCCCGAGGCCCCGGCAGGTGAGGACCACGTCGGCATGGGCGACCGCGTCGGCCAGACTCAGTTCGGCGACCCGCGTGCCGGGGTGCGAAGCGACGAAGGAGGCCGCGCGCCCCGAGGAGGAGAACACGGAGATGTCGGCGGCGCCTCGCTCGCACAGAGCCGCCACGACGGCACCCGCGTAGGCGCCGGTGCCGATCAGCAGGACGCGGGCCGCGCTCCAGTCACGCGGGAACATGTCGAGCCCGACGGCGACGACCGAACGCCCGGTGGTGGCCAACTGGGTGAGGTGGGCGACCTTGCGCGAGGTCCGCAGCGCCTGCTCGATGGTCTCGGTGAGGAGCCCGCTGGCGGTGCCGTCGTGGTGGGCGGCCTTGAGCGCGCGGCGCAACTGCCCCGCGATCTCGCGCTCCCCCACGACCATCGAGTCCAGGCCTGCGCCGACGTCGAACAGGTGGTGGAGCGCGTCGGCGTCACCGAGGACGCTCAGAGGCACCTCGTGCGGACTGGCGGAGACCGCGTCGATGGCGTCCCGCACGCAACCAGCCACTCGTTCGGCGGGCGCGTCGGCGTCCACGTACACCTCGACGCGGTTGCAGGTGGCCAGCACGACGGCGCCGCGGACGGCTGCGTCCGCGACGAGGCGTTTCCCGAGCCCCTGCACCGCGGGGGTGACCGCTTCGACGGCCGCCAGCCCGTGCTCGGCGTGATGAACAGAGATCAGATGCAACGACATGACCTCCTCATTGAACCACCGTTCCCCGCCCAGAGCCGAACCGGTCGGTGGTCGGCCGGACGCGTCGCAGCTCAGCCCAGCAGCCGCGCGAGCCAACCTCGCCGCGGCGATCTGCGGGCGACCGGAGCGGGCACGGGGGTGGGGACGCCGCCGCCTGCCAGCACGCGGCCCACCTCGCGGGCGCGTGTGATCTCGCCCTCGACGAGGGGGCCGCGGGTCCCGGCCACGGTGAAGTCGCCTCGGGATGTCGCGGTCAGGCCACGGCGGTTCAACAGCTCCACGATGGCGCGTGACGCGGACCCGGAGTGCGGCCCGGTGACGGTGGCGACGGCGTGCGCGGGGAGTCCGTCCGGAAGCTGGGCCCCGGCGATCCACTCGCGCACGCCGCGGCCGGACTCCGGAGCGCCCTGGGACACGGCCTGGGCCCGGCTCCGCGGGGTGCTCAGCCCGCCGCTGTGCGTGGGTGCGGCCAGCACGAGCAGGTCGGTGCCGGGTGGCAGGTGCGTGGCGGCGGCGTCCACGCGGGTGACCGTGGCGCCCGCCTGCTTCGCGCCGGCGGCGAGGGCGTCGGCGATCTCCGCGGTGTTGCCGAAGTGGGTTTCGGCGATGAGGGCGATGTGCATGAATCCTCCTCTTGATACATAGTGTCTCATTGCTGCATGAGACACTATGTCGCATGAGTGGCCCGCGTCCAGCCCCCCAGCCCTCCCCTCGCCCAGGACTGAGCCTCCAGCCGCCGAGGACTTCGGTATCCGCCCGCAGACCCCGCCTCACCGATGCCGAGACCGCGGCCCGGGTCCTGGACGCCGCGGTCGCGCGCGTGGCCGAGAGCGGCGTCCACGTTGCTTTGGACCAGGTGAGTTTCGAGCGCGCCATCGAGGACGCACAGGTGTCGCGAGCCTCCGCGTACCGCCGCTGGCCGACCAAGGTCGCCTTCCACGCCGACGTGCTCGCCGAGACGGCCCGCCGGACCCGCCTCGAACCGGACTCCGAGACCGACATCGCCGCCCTGCACGCCGGCATCGCCGATCTTTGGGCCGCGACGGACGGCACCCAGGGACGCCGCGACCTGATCGTCGAGGCCCTGCGGCTGGCGGTGAGCTACGACCTGTCCCGGCTGCGCGCCTCGGCGCCGTACCGAACCTATTTGACGCTGGCCGCAGCGCTCACCGCACTTCCCGCCGGGATCCAGCCCGAGGTGGGCAGCGCGCTCGCCGAGACCCAACGGCGCTTCGACCGGCACCGCGCGGCCGTCTTCGCCGGGCTGCCCGACCTGATCGGCTACCGGCTCACCGGGTCCGGCCCGGACCCGCTCCTGGACCTCACCCACGCCTCGGGGGCGCTGATGACCGGCATCCTGCTGCGATCGTTCGCCGACCCCGCGACCCTCAGCGAACGCAGCGACCGATCCCCCTACGGAAGCTCGGTATCGCGGCTCTGGTCCGATCCGGAGGTGCAGCTCGTCGGCCTGTTCCTGGCTCACCTGGAACCCGATCCCGACGTCATCTGGGACGCGACCCGCGTCCAGCGCTCCCGCGACCTGCTCGCCGACCGCGCCGCCTGGGCTGCGCGGCTCCGCGATGCGCAGCGCGACACCGCGCCCGGGGAGGACCGGTCTGCCGTAGGGCGGGCCAACTGAGGGTGCCCTCACTATGATCAGCATCGTGACTCCCCCTGTTCCCCCGCTGCTGCGCGCGCTGCGCGGCGAACGTCCCGCGACCCGTCCCGTGTGGTTCATGCGGCAGGCCGGACGCTCGCTGCCCGAGTACCGGGAGGCGCGCCGGGGTACCGGGATGATCGAGTCCTGCCTGATCCCCGAACTGGCCGCCGAGATCACGCTGCAGCCCGTGCGGCGCCACCGCGTCGACGCCGGGATCTTCTTCTCCGACATCATGGTTCCCCTGGCCCTGGCCGGGGTCGGCGTCGAGATCGCCGCGGGCGTCGGGCCGGTCATCGACGAGCCGATCCGCACCGCCGCCGATGTGCGACGCCTCACCGCGCTGGAACCCGGCGACGCGAGCGCCATCAGCGCCGCCGTCGCCCTCGTCGTCGCCGAACTCGCCGCCACGCCGTCCGGCGACGCCTCCTGGACGCCGCTGATCGGCTTCGCCGGCGCCCCGTTCACGCTGGCCGCCTACCTGGTGGAGGGCCGCCCCAGCCGCGATCACCTCGCCGCCCGCGCCATGATGCACGCCGACCCGGACGCCTGGGCGGAGCTGATGCGGTGGTGCGCCGACATCTCCGGCGCCTTCCTCACCACCCAGGTGGATGCGGGAGCCTCCGCGGTGCAGTTGTTCGACTCATGGGCGGGCTCGTTGTCGAAGGCCGACTACGTCGCCCATGTCGCCCCCTGGTCCCGCCGGGCGCTGGAGCAGGTCGCCGGACGCGTGCCGCGCATCCACTTCGGCACCGGCACCGGCCACCTCCTCGAAGAGCTCGCGGTGGGCGCGGACGCCGTCGGCATCGACTACCGCACCCCGCTGGACGAGGCGGCCGCCCGGCTGCCCGGCGTCGCGCTGCAGGGCAACATCGATCCCGCGCTGCTGGCGGCGGGCTGGGCGCCCCTGGAGGCGCACACCCTCGACGTGCTCGCCCGCGGCGAAGCCGCGCCCGGGCACGTGGTAAACCTGGGTCACGGCGTCCCACCCGACACCGATCCCGGTGTCCTGACAGCGCTGGTGGAGAGGATCCACGCGGCATGACCGAACGCGACGCCATCGTCATCGGCGGCGGAATCGGCGGCCTTCAAGCCGCCCACACCTTCGCGCGTGCCGGGCTCGCGCCGCTGCTACTCGAGTCGCGCGGCACCCCCGGTGGGCTCGTGTTTGGCGCCCCCGTCGGCGGTGTGTGGGTCGATCTGGGCGCCGAGTCCTTCGCGAAGCGCTCCCGCGAGGTCGCCGCGCTGTGCGCCGAGTTGGGCCTGGAGACCGTCGATCCGGCGGGTGGCTCGTGGGTGTGGTCGCACCGGCGCCGACCCGGGTCCCCCGACGACGCGACGCCCGGTCACGCCATCCGGATCCCGCACGGCGTCCTCGGCATTCCCACCGACCTGGATGATCCGATCGTCGCGCAGATCCTCTCCCCCGAGGGCCTGGCCCGGGCGCGAGCAGACCTCACGATGGGCGCCGGTCCGGGCGCCGGCGCCGAGGATCTGGCCAGCCTCGTGGAGGCCCGGCTGGGTCGCGAGGTGCTCGACCGGCTCGTGGATCCCATCGCGGGCGGCGTCCATTCGGCGCACCCGTCGCGGCTCGCCGTCGACGTCGTCTCCCCCGGCCTGCGGGCCGCGCTGACCCAGGAGGGCTCACTGGTGCGCGCCGCCGCCGCGGTGCGGGCCGCCGCCCCCGAGGGGGCGGTGGTCTCCTCGGCGTCCGGCGGCCTGTTCACGCTGCCCCGCGCCCTGGTGAGCCGCATCGACGAGCTGGGCGGCAGCGTCGCGACGCGCCGCGTGGTCACGGGCATCGCCCGCGAGGGCGAGGTGTGGAGCGTCACCCATCACGAGGCCGGACGCGCCCCCAACCCGGCCGACCCGCCCGTCCCCGTCGGGGAACCACAGGTCGACACCACCACCCGGCTGGTGGTCGCCCTGGACGGTCGCGCCGCCCTGAGCCTGCTCGGGTCGCTGGACTCCCTGGGCGTGAGCGACTGGGAGTTGCCCCGGGGCGCCGACCTGGCGCAGGTGTGCGTGGTGCTGGCCGATCCCCGCCTGGATGCGGGCCCGCGCGGCTCCGGCCTGCTGGTCACCCCTCTGGATGAGGGCGCCCCGCGCCGCGTCCAGGCGAAGGCCATCACGCACTATTCGATCAAGTGGCCCCGCGTCGTGGCGGGCACCGGCCTGCACGTGCTGCGGGTCAGCTACGGCCGCGCGGGCATCCCCACCCCGGAGCCGACGCTGGCCGACGCCCTGGCCGACGCGTCGGTGCTGCTGGGCGTCGAGCTGGATCCGGCGTCGGTGGCCGGGCATGCGGTCGTCCACTTCCCCAACTCGCTGCCGCCGCAGACCCCCGAGCACCGGGCCCGGGTCGCCGATCTGACCGCCCGGCTCGCCCAGGAGCCGGGGCTGGCGATCACCGGCGCCTGGTTCGCCGGGACGGGCCTGGCCGCCGTCATTCCGCACGCCACCCGCGTCGCTGAGGAGCTCGCCCGATGAAGCTGACGCTCGGCACCCGCGGGTCCGAACTGGCCCGCACCCAGTCGGGGCTGGTCGCCGACGCCTTGCGCGCCGCCGGCCACGACGTGGATCTGGTGACGATCCGGTCCGAGGGCGACGTCACCGCCGGTTCGCTGCTGGATGTCGGCGGGCTGGGGGTGTTCGCGGCCACGCTGCGCGTCGCCTTGTTGGAGGGCCGCGTCGACCTGGTCGTGCACTCGTTGAAGGACCTACCCACGGCCCCGGTCCCCGGGCTCACCCTCGGCGCGGTGCCCCCGCGCGCCGAGGCCGCCGACGTGCTGTGCGCCCGCGACGGCCTCACGCTCGCCACGCTGCCCCCGGGCGCTCAGGTCGGCACGGGTTCGCCGCGCCGCGCCGCGCAGATCCGTGCCGCCCGCCCGGACGTGTCCGTGGTCGAGATCCGCGGCAACGTCGGCACCCGGCTCGCCCGTGCCCTGGGCCCCGACGCGGACCTGGACGCCGTCGTGCTGGCGGCCGCCGGACTGGATCGCCTCGGCCGCCTGGACGCCGCCACCGAGGCGCTCGCCCTGCTGCCCGCCCCGGGCCAGGGCGCGTTGGCGATCGAGTGCCGTGCCGACGACGCGGCCGTCCTGGCCGAACTGGCTCACCTGGACTCCCGCGCCACCCGCGCCGCCGTGACCGCCGAGCGCGCCGTCCTGGCCGCCCTCGGTGCGGGCTGCGCCGCCCCCATCGGGACCTCCGCCCGGCTGGCCGATCAGACGCTCGCCCTCACCGCCGCCGTGTTCAGCGCGGACGGGTCGGCGTCGGTGCGGGCCGAACGGACGGCGTCCCTGCCATCTTCTCCGCTCGATGCCCAGGTGGCCGCCGAGGCGCTCGGGTTCGCCGTCGCCGGGGAGCTGCTCGCCGAGGGCGCCGCCCAGGTGACACCGCTGGGTGCGTCACGGCCCAGCGAACTCGCCGACTTCCACCACGACCGCGTCCTGTGGGCGCCGGGCACCCGCTCGGCGCTGATCGGGCGGCGCATCCTGCTGCCGCGCCGCGACGGCGCGCTGGCCGACGCGATCCGGGCCGCGGGCGCCGATGTCGACGCCGTTCCCGTGACCCGCACCGAGCCGTTGCCCTTCTCCCTGCCGGGCACCGCGGACTGGCTGGTACTCACCTCCCCCACCGCCGTCGAGGTGCTCGCCGCCGCCGACGTGGACCTGCACCTGCTGGGCGACGCCATCGCCGCGGTCGGGCAGGCCACCGCCCACGCGATCACCGATGCGGGCGCGCACGCCGATCTGGTACCGGTTGGTCGTAGCGACGCGGAGGCGTTGCTGGCCGCCTTGATCGACGCCGAGCCCGACGGCGCTACGGCGCTGATCCCCGGCTCGGCGCTGTCGCGTCCCGCCCTCAGCGACGGGTTGCGCGCGGCGGGCTGGGACGTGGAGCGCCTGGACACCTACACCACCGTCCCGGTGACCGAAGCGCCCGCCGTGCGCCCGTGGTCCGACTACGACGCCGTGGTGCTCACCTCCGGTTCCATCGCGGCCGCGACCGCGTCCGTGCTCGGGCTGCCACCGGAGCCCGTGACGGTCGTCGCGTTCGGCCAGCCCAGCGCCACCGCGGCGACCCAGGGCGGCTGGCGCGTCGATGCCGTCGCCGCCACCCAGGACGCCGCGGGCGTGATCGACGCCCTCACCCGCCACCTCGACCAGGAGAACGCATGAATCCCGTCATCCGCCCCCGCCGCCTGCGCACCACCGCCGCCATGCGCGCCCTCGTCCGGGAGGTGCGCGTAGCCCCCAGCCAGCTCGTCTTGCCGGTGTTCGTCCGCGACGGCATCACCGAGCCGACCCCGATCTCCTCGCTGCCGGGCGTCGTGCAGCACACCCTGGACTCGCTGCGTCGCGAGGCCGTCAAGGTCACCCAGGCCGGGCTGGGCGGCATCATGCTGTTCGGCGTCCCGACCGACGCCGACAAGGACGCCACCGGGTCGGCGGGCGCCGACCCCGAGGGGATCCTCAACCGGGGCCTGCGGGCGGTCCGCGACGAGGTGGGCGATGCCACCGTCGTCATGGCGGACACCTGCCTGGACGAGTTCACCGACCACGGCCACTGCGGCCTGCTGGACGCTTATGGCCGCGTCGACAACGACGCCACCCTGGACGCCTACGTGCGGCTGGCGGTCGCCCAGGCGGACGCGGGCGCCCACGTCGTCGCGCCGTCGGGGATGATGGACGGCCAGGTCGCGGCGATCCGCGCCGGGCTGGACGAGGCGGGGCACGCCGACGTCGCGATCCTGGCCTACTCCGCGAAGTACGCCTCCGCGTTCTATGGCCCCTTCCGTGAGGCCGTCGGCTCCTCCCTGAACGGCAACCGCCGCGCCTACCAGCAGGATCCGGCGAATCGCCGCGAGGGCCTGCGGGAGACGATTCTCGATCTGGCCGAGGGCGCCGATCTGGTGATGGTGAAGCCCGCCGGTTCCTACCTCGACGTGCTCGCCGACGTCGCCGCCGCCTCCGATGTGCCGGTGGCCGCCTATCAGGTCTCCGGCGAGTACGCGATGATCCATGCCGCCGCCGAGCGGGGCTGGCTCGATCTGGACGCGACCCTGGCGGAGTCCGTGACGAGCATCGTCCGGGCGGGCGCCGACATCGTGCTGACCTACGCCGCGCTGGATCTCGCCGGGCGCCTGTAACTTGCGCGCGGCCGACCCCCACGAGGGTGTCCGAGCTGCGTGCCACAATGCCGACCAGGGGCGACGCCAGCCGTCCCGCAAGCGCTGCGGAACCGCCGCGACTGCACTACACCGAGAGGACGCCATGCCCGGCCACATGTCGATGGAAGAGGTCTACGCGCGTGCGTGCGAGCTGATCCCGGGCGGGGTGAGTTCCCCGGTGCGGGCGTTCGGCTCGGTCGGCGGGACGCCGGTGTTCCTGCAGTCCGCTCAGGGCCCGCACGTGGTCGACATCGAGGGGCGCCGCTACGTGGATCTGGTGTGCTCGTGGGGCCCCGCGCTGCTGGGTCACGCGCACCCCGAGGTCGTCGCCGCCGTGCAGGAGGCCGCCACCCGCGGGCTGAGCTTCGGCGCCCCGACGACCGCCGAGGTGGAGCTGGCCGAGCTGATCCGGGGCCGGGTCCCGGCCGCCGAGAAGGTGCGGTTCGTGTCCACGGGTACCGAGGCCACGATGACGGCGCTGCGGATCGCGCGCGGGGCCACCGGGCGCGACGTGATCGTGAAGTTCGCCGGCTGCTACCACGGTCATTCCGACGCCCTGCTGGCCGAGGCCGGCTCCGGCGTGGCGACAGCCGGGATGCCCGGATCGGCGGGGGTGACGAAGGCCTCGGCGTCCGACACCATCGTGCTGCCCTACAACGACGTGCCCGCCTTGGAGGCGGTGTTCGCCGAGCGGGGCGCCGAGATCGCCTGCGTCATCACCGAGGCCGCCCCGGCGAACATGGGCATCGTGACGCCCCTGCCGGGCTTCAACGAGGCGATCCGCGCGATCACGTCGGCGCACGGCGCGCTGATGATCCTCGACGAGGTGCTGACCGGCTTCCGCGTCGGGCCGTCGGGCTGGTGGGGCCTGGAGGCCGGGGTGGGGCAGCCGCTGTACACCCCCGATCTGATCGCCTTCGGCAAGGTCGTCGGCGGGGGCATGCCGCTGGCCGGGCTGGGCGGGCGTGCGGCGCTGATGGATCTCCTGGCCCCGGTGGGGCCGGTTTATCAGGCGGGCACGCTGTCGGGGAATCCGCTGGCCACGGCCGCGGGCATCGCCACGCTGCGGCTGGCGGACGCGGACGTGTACGCCCACGTGGACGCCGCTTCCCTCACCGTGCAGGCCGCCCTGGCGGACGCGCTGAACGCGGCGGGCGTGCCGCACCGGATCCAGACCGCGGGCAGCCTGTTCAGCGTCTTCTTCGGTGAGGATGCCGCCGCGCACGGCGTCCGGGACTACGCCCAGGCGAAGGCCGCGGACACGTTCCGCTACCCGGCGTTCTTCCACGCCATGTTGGACGCGGGTGTCGCGCTGCCGCCGAGCGTGTTCGAGGCCTGGTTCCTCTCGGCCTCGCACGACGACGAGGCGCTGACCCGGATCGCCGAGGCGCTGCCCGCTGCGGCGCGCGCGGCCGCCGCGGCCCGGCCCTGACGGGCATGGATCGCCGCGAGCTGTGGGTGTCGCGGCTGGCGTTGCAGCAGCTCGTCGGCGCTCCCGCCGCCGACGTCGAGGGCGCGGTGGCGGCGTCGCTGGCCGTCCAGAGCCAGGACGTCCCGCTGGCCCACGACTCCCTCGCGCAGCGCACCTGCGCCACCGCCGCCCGGGCCACGGACGCCTTGGACGCGGGCCGCATCATCCGCACCCACGTGCTGCGTCCCACCTGGCACCACGTCGCGGCCGCGGACGTCCGCTGGCTGCTGGCGCTGACCTCCCCGAAGGTGCTCTCGGGGATGCGGGCCCGCCATCGGCAGTTGGCGTTGTCCGAACCGGCCACGCTCGCCGCCGAGGTGGACGTGCTGCTGGGCGAGGTGGCGCAGGGGCCGCGCACCCGGGCCGATCTGGGGGCCGTGTTCGCCCGGCGCTGGGATCGCGCCGATCCGCTGTTTTGGCAGCGCCTGTCCCACCTGTGCATGATCGCCGAACTGGAGGCGCTGATCTGCTCGGGCCCGGTCGATCCGGCCGGGCTGAACGGCCACACCTACGCGCTCGCCGACGCCCGCCTGCCCTCGACGCCGCAGCGTTCACCTGAGGAGGCGACCACCGAGTTGGTGGCGCGCTTCTTCGCGTCGCACGGTCCGGTCGCACTCCGTGACCTGCAGCGGTGGACGCGGCTGAACCTGGGCGAGATCCGGGGCGCGATCGCGTCGCTGGGGCCCAGCCTCGGCAGCGTCGAGGTCAACGGCGAGACCCTGTGGTTCGGCGCGCAGGCGATGGCGGAGCGCGGCCCCGGTTCGGCCGGGTTTGCTGCGGCTCGTCGCCGCGCCGAGGGCGCCTGGCTGCTGTCCACCTTCGACGAGGCGGCGCTGACGCATGGGACTCTGCCACTGCCCCTGCTGCCTGGCTCGACCCCGAGCGCCGCGAAGTACGGTGAGTCGGGTGGCGGCCCGATGTTCTGGGATCTGCACCTAGCCGGGGCTTGGAAGCGCACGCTGGTCAAGGGGCGTTTCACCGTCCGCCTCATCGCCGCCGGCCCTCTGCCGCAGCCGGCCCGGGCCGACCTGGTCGCACAAGCCGAGGCGTTGGCTCACCGAGCCGGGTTCGCCGAGGCCGACATCGTGGTCGAT
>RRZU011758926.1_pt1 | contig 37761 bp, 39 predicted proteins | sample 2165561 | NCBI WGS metagenome assembly RRZU01 (sample SAMN10456909, study PRJNA506462) | wastewater metagenome | isolation source: wastewater sludge | place: USA: Moscow, Idaho | reverse complement strand
GGAGACCTGGTACTGCACCGCCTACGTGTCGTCGATCTCCTACCAGATCGAGGAGGCGCTGACCGACGCCGTGGTCAAGCCCGTGCGCCAGATTGCCGACTCCGAGGGCGTCATCCTCGAGAAGACCCAGCTGATCATGGGCCTGATCGCGGTGCTCGCGATGGTCGGCTCCGCGCTGGGCATCGCGAACCTCGTCACGGCCGGCGTGATGGAGCGCGCACCCGAGATCGGGCTGGCCCAGGCCATCGGGCAGATGGTGTTCTCCTCGTGGATCACGCTGCGCCCGCTCGTCCTGCCGGTGATGGCGGCGCTCGTGACGGCCATGATTCTGCTCGGCTCGCTGCCGTCGCTGCGCGCGTTGATGAAGCTGAAGCCCGCCGACGTCCTGCACGGGAAGTAGGAGCCATGACCCGCGCCCGGATGTACCTCCGGATGATCACCAAGGCGTTCGTGCGCCGGCTCTCGCGCGTCGTGATCGCCTCGCTGTCGATCGTCGTCGGCGCGACGACGCTGTCGGCGCTCGGCATCATCACGTACACGGTGCCGGAGCAGATCGCCCGGGAGCTGCGCTCCTACGGCGCCAACCTCGTCGTCTCCCCGGCGGGCACCGAGACCCTGCGGCTGGACGACATGGCGGCCATCGACGCGGCGTTGACCGGCGACGGCGCCGAGGTCGTCGGGCAGGCGCCGTACCGCCAGGACAACCTGCTGTACAACCAGCAGCCCGTCTCGGTGCTCGCGACCGACTTCCGGCTGGCGAGCGGGATGCGGCCGTACTGGAGCATCGACGGCGCGCTGCCGGCGGCGTCGGGTGAGGTGCTCGTCGGCACGGACCTGGCCCTCCGCTACGGCTGGGAGGCCGGCGACGAGCTGAGCCTCGTCGCCCAGGCGGAGGAGGGCGTCGACTCCGAGCCGATCCCGGTCCAGGTCGCGGGCGTCCTGCGCACGGGCGGCACCGAGGACGAGGCGCTGCTGATGTCGCTCGACGACCTGGAGGAGGCCTTGCCCGCCGACGGCCGGATCGACATGATCGAGTACTCGCTGCTCGCCGACGCGACGCAGTTGGAGGCCCACGCGTCCGCCGTCGACGAGGCGGTCGACGCCGCGCACGCGCAGGTGGTCAAGCGGATCACCAAGTCCGAGTCGGGGGTGCTGCTGACGCTGCGGTCGCTGATCTGGATCGTCAGCCTCGTCATCGGCGCGCTGACCCTGATCAGCGTGACTACGACCATGAACGCCGTCGTGAGCGAGCGCGCCACCGAGCTCGCGCTGAAGAAGGCCCTCGGCGCGCCAGCCGCGAGCTCGTGGGGGAGTTCATCGGCGAGGGCGTCATCCTCGGCCTGTTCGGCGGGCTCGTCGGCGCGGCGGGCGGCATCGCCGTCGGCGGGCTGGTGACGCAGGAGGTCTTCAACCTGAACCTGCACGCGGCGTGGTGGGTGGTCCCGCTGACCATGCTGCTCGCTGCCGTCGTGAGCGGCGTCGGCAGCTTCCTCACCGTCAACCGCATCATCAACATCGATCCGGCCCTGGTGCTGGGGGGAGAGTGACATGGATTCGAGCGAGGTCTACCGCCTGACCGGCGTCAGCCGGCTCTACGGCGACGTCGCGGCGCTCGCGGGCGTCGACCTGACCATCCACAAGGGGGAGTGGCTGTCCATCGTCGGCCCGTCGGGCTCCGGCAAGACGACGCTGATGAACATCCTCGGCTGCATGGACACGGCCTCGGCCGGGACGGTGCTGCTCGACGGCGAGCACCCCGACCGGCAGGGCGAGCGCGAGCTGGCGATCATCCGCCGCCGCCGGATCGGCCTGATCTTCCAGAAGTTCCACCTGGTCAAGCACCTGACGGCGCTGGAGAACGTCATGGTGGCGCAGTATTACCACTCGATGCCGGACGAGGCGGAGGCACGGGCCGCGCTGGAGCGCGTCGGCATGGGGGCGCGCGCCACGCACCTGCCGCGGCAGATGTCGGGCGGCGAGCAGCAGCGCGTCTGCGTGGCGCGGGCGCTGATCAACGCGCCGTCGGTCGTGCTCGCCGACGAGCCCACCGGCAACCTGGACGAGGCCAACGAGAAGATCGTGCTCGACCTGTTCCGACAGCTGCACGACGAGGGCACGACGCTCATCGTCGTCACGCACGACGCGATGGTGGCCGCGCAGGGCCAGCGCCAGGTGATCCTGAACCACGGCCGCATCGCCGAGGTGATCGAGACCGACGACTATCATCGGGCCTTCGGGACGGCGGGGGCGGCGTCGTGAGCGGGCGTGATACGGCCGACGTCGGCGGTGGTGGCCGGCGCGCCTCGGCACGGGTGCTGGCGCTAGCCGGCCTGGTGTCGGTGGTGGCGTTCTCCGGCTGCGGCCAGGGAATGAGCGTCGCCGACCTGCCGGACGGCACGTACACGGGCGCGAGCCAGCCCAACGACGACGGCGCGGTCGGCACGGTCACCTTCACGCTGTCCGGCGGCGCGATCACCGAGGCGTCCTTCGTCGTCACCGACCCCGACGGCACGCCCCACGACGAGAGCTACGGCCTGTCGAAGTCGACGGGCAAGCCGGTCGACGAGGCCTTCTACCAGCGCGCGCAGGCCGCGGTGGAGGCGGAGCAGCGCTACGTCGCCCAGTTCACGGAGGTCGCCGACGCCGACCAGATAGACGTCATCGCCGGGGCCTCGCTGTCGCACCGCCAGTTTGTCGAGGCCGTCGAGGACGCGCTGAGCCGCGCGCAATGACGTCCGCCCGCTGGTCGCAGTTCGCGGCGATGGGAACGACGGCGCACGTGTGCGTCGTCGGGCTGCCCGACGGTGCGGCCGCGGAGGCGGCGTCGGCGGTGCAAGCCGTGGTCCTCGAAGTCGAGGCCGCCCTGTCGCGCTTCCGCGCCGACAGCGATGTCGGCCGGCTGAACGCGTTCCCCGGCGAATGGCTTCCCGTGGGTCCGCATCTCGCCGCCGTGGCCGAGGTGTCGGCGCGCTACCGCGCGCTGACCGGGGGTGCCTTCGACACGATCACAGGCCCGGGAGGGGAGGATCGGCTAGCGCTTCGGGGTCGCGGCGAGGCATGGGAGGCGCGGCTCGCGCCCGGCTGCCGCGTCGACTACGGCGCGATCGCGAAAGGCTACGCCGCCGACCTGGCCCGCGACGCCGCGCGTGCGCTAGGCGCGCTGGTGTCGTTGGGCACGTCGTCGATCACGATGACGGGCACGCCGCCGGAGCGCGACGCGTGGAGGGTCGCGATCGGCTCGCCGTGGGCGGAGGTGACGGAGTCGCTCGGCTACCTGGAGGTGGAGCGGGGCTCGTTCTCGCTGTCTGGCATGCGCGGCCACCGGCTCGGCCAGCCCGTGCGTCCCGGCCACGTGCGCGACCCGCGCACGGGCCAACCCGCGCGCACCGACGCCTGCGCCGTCGCCATCCTGAGCGACGGGGCGAGCAGGGGCGACGAAGCGCCCGTGGACAGGCCCGGCGAGGCGGGGATGCGCAGCGAGGCGTTGAGCACGGCGTGCCTGGTCCTCGGCGTCGACGCGGGTCTGGACCTGTGCCACCCCTTGCGGGCGTCCGCGATCTTCCTCACGGCGTCGGGCGAGATCCGCGCCACCCCCGACTTGGCCCCGCGAGTCTCGCTCCGCGCCGGCCTCCAGCCCCGCCTCCGCGCCACCGCTCGTTGAGCCGGTTGCGTCGACGGAGTCGACCGCGACCACGTCGCGCCGTGCTGAGCCGACGCGCGAGCGAAGCCGCCGTCGTGTCGAAGTAAAGCGTCTGGCACACGGTCCAAGGATCCGACCACGACAACCCAATCCAAATAGTTACTAAACCGTTATCTGAAAATCCCCACGAAACAGCAAGACGAGGACCATCGAATGGTTGTTGTGTTCTATAATAACGGATATGGACACCGCCATGCTCGCCGCAGCCCAGGAAGCCGCCCAACGGCTCACCTGCGCTGAGCAGCAGCGCCGCCGTGCGGAGGCAGGCAAGGTTGAAGCGCTGTGCGACCTGGCTGAGGTGTACGACCTGGACGACGAAGAACTGTTCCTTGACGTCCTCCTCGACCAGCAGATTCAGGCCGGCTCCCCGGGTACCCCGCTGGTCTCGGAGATGGTGTCGTTGGAGATTGCCACGCTGCTGGGCATCCCGGTGATCCAGGCCGCGGGCCAGTTGTCCGCTGCTCTGGACTTGAAGTACCGGCACCCCCGCCTGTACGAGGCGGTTGTGAATGTGGAGATCGAGGTGGATCGGGCTCTGATGATGACGTCGCGGTGTCGGGACCTTCATCCGATCCTGCTGGACGAGGTCACCGACGCATGGCTGCGTCAGCAAGGGAACCTGACCTGGACCCAAGCCCGTCGGTTGGTCGACAAACTCGTCATCCAGGCCGATCCCGAACTTGCTGCGAAGAAGGAACGGTCGGCGCGAGAACAGCGTGGTGTGTGGGTCTGGGGTTTGAACGACGGTGTGATGAACCTCACCGGCGCCCTGGACGTGCTCGATGCCCGGTTCCTCGACGCCCGCCTCACTGAGATGGCCGGTCTGATCGAGCCGCAGTTTCCGGGGCTGACGACGGCGCAGCGTCGGGCGAAAGCTGTCGGTGTGCTCGCGAACCCCGCCTACGCGCTGGCTCTGCTGCAGGAAGCAGCCCAGCCGATGCTCATCGACGACGACACCGCGGCCCTGCTGAACAACATCTTCCGCAATCGTCCCTCGGCCGACTTTGTCGACGGCTCGGCTAGCCCCAACTTGGCCCGCGCCTCGGGCGGTGCTGGGTCATCCAGCGGCCACCACGACGCTGTAGTTGTAGACCCCGTGGCTGGGTGGGCCGCAGACTCGTCGGGTGGGCAGTGGCAGCTCACCGCCCGGGACCTCGGCCCGCGCTGGCCCGACCAACCACCGCCCGAGCATCACGCGGGTCGTGCCGGACAGGCCCGGCCCGGGATGATCCACGCCGACGGAACACTCTGCGGAGGGCTCCGGGAGTGCCGACACGGCCAGGAACCACCCCGCGCCCATACTGCTCGGGAGAACTCCGCCCGCGATCGAGGGGAGGACTCTGCCCACGGGCACGGGTTGGCCTCTGGTGACGGCGTCGGTAGCGATGTGAGCTGCGGTCGCGGCCCCGGCGCCGATGATAGGTGGGGCTGTGGGCATGGGTGTTCGTGTCCTGACACCGTCCGTGCGCGGCGGTTCGATCCGCACGAGTGTGCCGGGCACCACTGCGGCACCATCACCACCCCGCTCGCGAAACTCCGCCCGAGCCTGGGCATCGCGGTCCACATCAGTTCCGATACTCTTGGCGGCCTCGACCCCGCCGCCCGGGTCGAGAAGGCGGGCACCATCACCACAGCCTTGCTCGCGGAGCTACTCCGCGAGGGCAACAAGTGCGACCTGAAGGTCTATCCCGTGATCGACCTCCCGAACCTTGCCCCCGCCGACGGCTACGTTCCCTCGCAGACCATGCGCAAGGCGATGATCATGGCGTTCCCGAACGAACCCTTCCCGTTCTCCCAGCGCGACAGTGCACGCTTGGACATGGACCACACCATTCCGTTCCAGCCAGGGAAGTCTGGCCAGACGCGGGTCGGAAACCTCGCCCCGCTGACCCGCAAGGTACATCGAGCGAAGACCGCGGGATTCTGGGTGATGAACCAACCCGCCCCCGGACGGATCGAATGGCGCTCGCCGCTCGGATACTGCTACGACGTCACCCCCTTCGGAACCGAACGCTGCCCTGTCATCCGGATTGACTACGACCAACCCGACGAGCCCGCAGCCTGAACACGTGGTCCGCTAGTTGCTGCGCCTGTGACGTCTTGGCCCTCGCGCCGGGCAACGACGTCAGACCCCGAACCCGACGATCCTCGTGGGTGGGTTCAGCCCCGACGTCGAGGCCGAGGCGCGACGTCGGCCCGACGTGGAGCTGGTCGACCTCGCGCGGATCAGGTATGCGGAGTGAGGCAAACCCGGGCGCGTCGGCGTGGCGGCCTCGTTCGGCGGCGGGGTGTGCGTGACACTGGGCTGACCGTCGAAAGGGAAATTCACCGTGCCCTCAGCCTTGCCGCACACCGCAGAACAGGTGCAGGTGCGCCGCGCCGTCGGGTTCGTCCTGATGTCCGCGCTGGTGCCCGGCTCGGTGCAATCGTTCGCGGGTAATCAGCGGGTGGGGCGCGTCGCGCTGCGGGTCTTCGGCGGCGTCGCCGCGCTGCTCGTGCTCATCGTGATCGGGCTGTTCGCCTTCCGCAGCTTCACCGTCGGCCTGCTGCTCACGCCCCTGGTGGCCGCGACGCTCCGCGTCCTGGTGTGGGTGCTCTTCGTGGGCTGGCTCCTCCTCCTGCTCGACGCCTGGCGGCTCGCGCGGCCGCTGCGCCTGGGGCGCAAGCCGCGGCTCGGGTTGACCGCGTTCGCGCTGGTGTCCGCCGTGATCGCCGGGCTCGTCACCTCCGTCGCGGCCTCCGCATTCACCGGGGCCGCGAACCTCGGCGAGGTGCTGAGCGGTGGGGGAGACGCCAAGGCGAAGGACGGGCGCTACAACGTCCTGCTGCTCGGCGCCGACGCCGCCGCGCACCGCGAGGGACTGCGGCCCGACTCCATCAACGTCGCCTCCGTCGACGCCGCGACGGGGCGAACGGTGCTCTTCGGGCTCCCGCGCAACATGCAGCGGGTGCCGTTCCCCGAGTCGTCGCCGCTGCGCGCGCTGTACCCGAACGGCTTCGTGTGCGACGACGGTGAGTGCATGCTCAACGGCATCTACACCCTCGGCGAGGAGCACGCCGACCTGTACCCGGGCCAGGAGGCGGGCCTGGCGGCGATCAAGGAGGCCGTCTCCGAAACCCTGGGGCTCGAGCTCAACTACTACGCCATGGTCGACATGGGCGGCTTCGAGGCGCTGATCGACGCCATGGGCGGCATCCGCCTTGACATCGCGAAGCCCATCCCGATCGGCGGCGTGAGCACCAAGATCAAGGGCTACATCGAGCCGGGCAAGAATGTGCTCCTCGACGGCTACCACGCGCTGTGGTTCGCCCGCTCGCGCGCCGAGAGCAGCGACTACGAGCGCATGGTGCGGCAGAAGTGCGTGATGTCGGCGATGGCCCAGCAGCTGGACCCCATGACGGTCGCCACGAAGTTCGGCGAGCTGTCCGAGGCCGGCGGCGACCTGCTGCGCACCGACGTCGGCCGCGGCGAGGCATACGAGCTGGCCGAGCTGGCGCTCAAGGCGAAGGGGCTCAAGGTCTCCTCGGTGAACTTCGCCCCGCCGCTCATCGTCTCCGCGCACCCGGACTTCGGGCTCATCCGGGAGACGGTGCAGAAGAAGATCGCGCAGTCCGAGGCCAAGGACAAGGCGAAGGACGCCAAGGGCGCCGGGTCGGCCAAGCCGACCGAGAAGACGAGCGCCGCCGAGAAGCCCGCGTCGACGCCGTCGTCCTCGACGCCGTCGGAGCCCGCGTCGCAGGCGCCGCAGGAGCCGTACACCGAGACCGAGGACCTCGACGCCGTCTGCACGGTCAGCAGCTGATCCACGGCGCTTGTAATCTGTGAGACCGAACAACAGAGGAGGTGTCGTGCGGGCCGACGTCAGCGTGATCATGCCGGTGCTGAACGAGGAGCGACACCTTCGGGCCGCCGTCGACGGCGTGCTGGCGCAGGATCATCCGGGTGAGCTCGAGGTGCTGCTCGCGGTCGCGCCCAGCACGGACCGCACCCGCGAGATCGCCGAGCAGATGGCCGCCGAGGACCCGCGCATCGTCGTGCTGGACAACCCCACCGGCGCCACCCCCGCCGGCCTGAACGTGGCCATCGACGCCGCCCGGTACGACGTCGTCGTGCGCGTCGACGGACACGGCGAGCTGAGCGAGGGCTACATCGCGACGGCGGTGCGGCTGCTGGAGGAGACCGGCGCCGCGAACGTGGGCGGGCTCATGGACGCCCAAGGATTCTCGCCCTTCTCCGAGGCCGTGGCCGCCGCCTACAACTCCAGGCTGGGCCTGGGCGGCGGGGGCTTCCACCTGGAGAACACCCCGGCGGGTCCGGCCGACACGGTGTTCCTCGGCGTCTTCCGCCGGGACGCGCTGCGCGACGTCGGGGGATTCGACGAGTCGCTGCACCGCGCGCAGGACTGGGAGCTCAACTATCGGCTGCGCCGAGCCGGCCACCTCGTCTACTTCTCGCCCGACCTGCGGGTGGTCTACCGGCCGCGCGACAGCGTCGCCGACCTCGCGCGCCAGTTCTATCGCACGGGTCAGTGGCGCCGCGAGGTCATCCGCCGCCACGTCGACACCGTCTCGCTCCGCTACCTCGCCCCACCCGTGACCGTTCTCGGGGTGGTCGTCGGCCTGCTCGGCGGCGCGCTCGGGCTCGCGCTGCGCAGCCGCTGGCTGACGGCGCTCCTCGTGGCTCCCGCGGTCTACCTGGCGTTCGTGCTCGTGGGGACGGCGTCGATGCGGGGCCTCAGCCCCGCGGCCCGGCTGCGCGTCCCGCTGGTGCTGACCGTGATGCATCTCTCGTGGGGCCTGGGGTTCCTTCGCGGCCTCCCGGTGAGCCAGCGACCAAGGATCGCTAGGGCGAGCCGAGGGTGAACTCCTTCCCTCGCCGCGAAACCGGGTTGCGATCCGTGACAAGATAGACCGCATGCACCCCCACGCCGTCGACGTACCCACGCCCTCGGGCGGTGGGGCCTCGTCCGCGGTCGACGTGCTGCGCCAGGCCCAGTTGCTGGCCGACCGGCTCCGGCAGGAGGCCGAGGCCGAGGCGGCGGAGCTGCGCGCGCAGTCGGCGGAGACCGCGCGGCAGCGCGACGAGGCGGCCGCGGAGCTGGCCTTCACCAGGAACAGGCTGGAGGACGCCCGGGCGGACGTGAGCCGCATCCTGGCCGACGCCGCCGAGCAGGCCGGCGCGATCACGGACATGGCGGGGCGTAACGCCGACGAGGTCGTCACCGATGCCCGAGCCGAGGCGGCTGCCACGCTCGAGGCCGCGCGCGCCGAGGCGGACCGGATCCGCGACGACGCCGCGCGCCAGGCGGCGGAGACGCGCGCCGAGGTCGAGGCCCACGAGGGGCGCGAGCGCGCGGCGCTGGCCGAGGAGCGCGCCCGGCACGACGAGACACTCGCCGGCGAGCGGGCGGAGCACGAGGCGAGGATCGCCGCGGTGGCCGCCGAGGCCGAGCGCGCCGCGGCAGAGGTCAGGGAGGCCGCCGAGCGCGACTCCGCCGACCTGCGCGCCCGCGCGGACGAGCGCCTCCGCGCGGCCGAGGCGGAGGCCGAGGCGCTCCGGGCCGACGCTAACGCGCGCGCGGCGGCCGTGCGGGCCGAGGCGCAGGCCACCGCCGATGAGCAACTGGCCGACGCCGACTCGCAGCTGCAGTGGGCGCGCGCCACCGTCACCGGCCTGCTCGACGGCGCCCGCGCCGACGCGGCTCGGACGCGTCGTGGCGCACACGTCGACTCCGCCGCGAAGGCGCGCGACGTCCGGGCGAAGCTCGCCGACACCCTCGACCGATCGGTCGACACGGCCCGCGGCCGCATCCGCGCCGCGGAGGTGGAGGCCGCCGACATCCGCGCGCGGGCCGACGCCGAGCTCGCGGCGGCCGCGCTTCACGCGCAGCGCACCCGCGCCGCCGCCGACGCGAGCGCCTCCGACGCCGTCGCCGCGGCCCGGCGCGAGGCCGAGGCCATCGTCGCGCGGGCCGAGGAGCGCACCGCCGACGCCGAGTCCAACGCCGCGCTGGTGCGCGAGCGCCTGGCCGCCGACCTCGAGCGCTCCCAGAAGGCGGCGTTCGAGCGCACGCGGGCCACCCGCGAGGAGGCCGTCGCGTTGCTGACGCAGGCCAGGATCGACGCCGACGCGATGCGCACCCAGGCCCGCGAGATGCTCGACGCCGCGCGCAGCGAGGTCGCGGGGCTCGCGGTGCGCCGCGACAACATCACCGCGCAACTGCACAACCTTTCCGGCGTGATCGAAGCCCTCGCCGTGAACGAGACCCCAACCCCGAATGAGGAAAACTGATGGCCACTGCCTTCCGCACCGTGCTCCGCGGGTACGAGCCCGCGCAGGTCGACGCCGAGGTCGCCACGCTCGGCCAGGCGCTTAACGCCGCCCGGGCCGAGCTCGGCGAACTCACCGTCCAGCTGAAGGAGGCCGGCCAACGGCAGGCCGAGCTCCAGGCCACCAACGAGGCCGCGAACGCGCGCGCCGAGGAGGCGGCGCGGGCGCGGACCATGGCGTCCCGCCCGACCTTCGCCGACCTGGGCGAGCGGATCGGCCAGATCCTGACGCTCGCCGAGGACGAGGCCGCCGAGCTGAAGCGCTCCGCGCAGGAGGAGGGCGCCCGGCTCGTCGAGGACGCCACCAAGCGGGCGACCCAGATGGTCTCCGAGGCCGATCGCTACGCCGTCGACACCCGCAGCTCCGCCGAGGCCGACGCCGAGGCCAGGCTCGCGGGGGCGCAGCGCCGGGCCGACGAGCTGATCGATCACGCCGACCGTGAGGCCGCCGCGCGCCGCGAGGAGGCCGAGGCCGTCTACGAGTCCCAGCAGGCCCGCGCCGCCCAGGCCGCCGCCGACTTCGAGCGCACGCTCGCCGACCGCCGCGACGCTGCGGCCGCGGACTTCGCCGTCGCCATGAGCCAGCGCGAGGACCAGTTGCGCGCCGCCGACGAGAACCTGCGCGCCTCCGAGAACGAGGCGCTGCGCATCGTCTCCGACGCCGGCAGCCAGGCTGAGGCCATGAGGGCGAAGGCCGAGCGCGAGGCCGAGGAGCTCGTGGGGGAGGCGCGCGCGAAGGCCGAGCGCATCCGCCGCGACTCCGAGCGCGAGCTCGCCGCCGTCTCCGCCCGCCGCGACTCCATCACGGCCCAGCTGTCCAACGTGCGCCAGATGCTGGCCACGCTCGGCGGCGGCGCGGCGCTCGCCGCGGTCGAGGAGGTCGTTCCCGCCGAGCCGGAGCCCGTCGTCGACGCCGCGGACGACGTCGTCGACGAAGAGGCCGTCGAGGAAGAAAGTGTCGAGGAAGAGCAGAACTAGAGGGTTGCGCGCTCGCTGACGGCGAGCGCATCGAGCCCCGCCGCGTCGTATCCGACCGCGACGACGGTGGATCCGTCGCCGAGGACCGGCGCGACGAGCGCCTGCGCCACCGCCTCCCATCCCGGGGGCGGGTCGGCGAGCAGCAGCCGCGTGTCGCGGACGGCCACATCCCCTGGCACATCCAGGAGCGAGGAGGCCTCGTCGTGCGCGTCCGGCTGGACGAACACCTCCGCGTAGTCGATCACGCCGGGAACCGGCGGGCGGAAGCCCAGGCCCAGGGGATGCAGCGAGCACGCGACGGTCACCTCCGCGCGGCGGTCGTCTCCCGGGCCGACGACGAGCAGGCTGGCCCCCGTCGCCTCCAGGTTCACGGGGCAGCCGCGCTGCCACGCGGCCGCGATCCACACCAGCGTCACCCAGTGCGCGGGGTGCGCCTCGGCGAGGGCGACGTCGATCGGGTCGCCGTCCTCGTGGCCGAGGTCGACGATCAGGTTGGCCGTCTTGTCGACCCAGTTCGCGAACGTGACCGCGCTGAGCTCGGTGCGCGCGCCGTCGGCCGCCGAGTAATAGGTGAGGAGCGGCTGCGCGCCGCGACGCGCCACGCGCTGGGCGAGGGAACGGGTGAACATGCCGGGGATGCTACCGGTATGGCCGGACGCCGGAAACCGCAGCGAACCTCCGACGCGAGCCACTACGGTTCTGCCATGCGTTACGTGGTGATCATGGCCGGCGGCTCCGGCACGCGGCTCTGGCCGCTCTCGCGCCAGGGGCGTCCCAAGCAGCTGTTGGAGCTGTTCGAGGGGAAGTCGCTCCTCAGGATCGCCTACGAGCGCCTGGACGGACTCGTCCCTCCCGACCGCGTCCTCGTCTGCACCGGCCGCGCATATGCCGACGACGTCGCCGCGCAGCTGCCCGAGCTGCCCGCCGGCAACATCCTCGGCGAGCCGGAGGGGCGCGACTCGCTGAACGCCGTGGCGTGGTCGGCGGCGGAGGTCGAGCGCCGCGACCCCGGGGGCGTCGTCGCGATGGTCACCGCCGACCACCTCATCACCCCGGCCGAGGAGTTCCGCCGCACCCTCGGCGAGGCCTTCGCCGTGGCGGAGGCGCGCCCGAAGGCGCTGGTCACGCTCGGCGTCGTGCCCACCTCGCCGCACACCGGCTACGGCTACCTGCATCGCGGGGAGCCGCTGCCCGATGCCCCCGGGCTGCACCGCGTCGCGGAGTTCCGGGAGAAGCCGCCGCGCGAGGTCGCGGAGCAGTACCTGGCGTCGGGCGAGTACTGGTGGAACGCGGGCATGTTCGTCTGGAGGGCAGGCACGCTGCTGAGCCAGCTCGACCAGCTCCTGCCGGACACGGCCGACACCGTCCGCGAGATCGCCGCGCACCCCGCGCTGCTCGACGCGCTGTTCCCGACGCTGACCAGGATCTCGGTCGACTACGCCGTCATGGAGCCGGCCTCTCGCGGCGAGACCGACGGCGAGGTCGTCACCGTGCCGCTCGCCGTCGACTGGCGCGACGTCGGCGGCTACCTCTCGCTGGCCGAGGCCCTCGGCTCGGACGAGGCGGGCAACGCCGTCGACGGTGCGACCGTGGCCCTCGACGCGAGCGGCTGCGTGCTGATCAACGCCGCGGGGGAGGGGCACGTGGTGGCGGCGCTCGGGCTGCGCGACTGCCTCGTGGTGGCCACGCCGACGGCCACGCTCGCGGCCCCGCTGGCGGAGGCGGAGCGGGTCAAGGAGTTGGTCGCGATCGTGCGCGCGCAGCGCGGCGCGCTCTTTTCTTGACCGATAATCACTCCTGTGTAATTCTGGCAGGCGACGGAAGGAGGGATCGTGGAAGACAACCTGTTCGAGCTGTTCGACGACGGGGCGTACGCCTGGCAGGCCGAGGCGCTGTGCGCACAGACAGATCCCGAGGCCTTCTTCCCGGAAAAGGGCGGCTCCACCCGCGAGGCCAAGCGCGTGTGCCAGAGCTGCACCGTGCGCACCGAGTGCCTCGAGTACGCCCTCGCGCAGGACGAGCGTTTCGGCATCTGGGGCGGCCTCTCCGAGCGCGAGCGCCGCAAGCTGAAGCGCGCCGCCGGCTAGCAGTTTCGGCCGCCTTTCCGCCCAGTGCCCGATGGTAGGGTCGAGGCTCGACTCTCGGGAGGACACTTGAGCGACGAACCCCAGCACGGGCACCTCGACGACGACCTGTGGTCGTGGATCGACCAGGACGAGGACGACGGCGATCTTCCCGAGGTCGATCCCGCCTCCGTCACCGCCGTCATGGTCGTGCACGGTGCCGACGAGTGGCTCCCGCGGCAGCTCCTGAGCCTCGCGGGCCTTTCCCCTCGCCCCGGCCGGCTGGTCGCCGTCGACACCGGGTCGTCCGAGTCCGCTCGGGGTCTGCTGCGGAGGGAGCTCGACGAAGGCGTGCTCGACGAGCTCCTCGACGGCGAGGGCATCTCCTTCGGCGCCGCGGTCGACCTCGCCCTCGGCGACGCCGAGCCGGACTGGATCTGGCTCCTCCACGACGACTCCGCCCCCCGCCGCGACGCGCTCGCGCACCTGCTCGACGGCGCCCGGCGCGCCGACGTCGTCGTGCCGAAGCTGCTCGAGCCCCAGCGCCGCAACTACCCCGAGACCATCTCCGAGGCCGGCCAGGCCATCACGCCCGGCGGCATTCGCGTGCCGCTGGTCGAGGAGGGCGACATCGACCAGGGCCAGACCGAGGCGCGCGACGTGCTGGGCGCCTCGACGGCGGGCATGCTGGTCCGCGGCGACGCCTGGCGCGAGCTGGGCGGGCTTGCGCCGGAGGTGCCGCGGCACCGCGACGGCGTCGACCTGGGGTGGCGCGCGAACGCGCTCGGCTTCCGCGTGCTCACCTGGCCGCCGGCCTCGCTGCACCACCTGCGCGCCGGCCGCACCGGTTGGCGCGACACGGGCGAGCATCCTCACCTCTCCGACCGGCTCGCCGCGCTGCGTGTCGCGGGCTCCCGCGGGGCGAGCGGCATCGGCCTCGGCGCGGCGACGCTCGCCCGCTCCGTCGGCTTCCTGCTGGCCAAGGCCCCCGGGCACGCCCGCGCGGAGCTGGCGGCCTGGCGCAGGTACCGCTCGACCCCCGAGGCGACGGCCGCGCTGCGCGCGCGGCTGCCCGAGGAGGACATGACGCCCGACGACCTGCTGCCCAGCCGGTTCTGGCCGGTGCGCCACGCCGTCGACCGCTTCGGGGCCGGGATCGCCGAGCGCTACCGCGGCCTCTCCGACTCCTCTGTCGACACCTCCATCGACGAGCTGACGAGCGACGAGTTCGGCGCCTCCGCGCCCCGCACCACGATCTCCCCGGTGACCATCCTGGTAGTCGGGCTGGTCGTCGCGTGCCTCGTCGCCGGCCGCACCCTGCTGGGCGGCGGGCCGGTGTCCGGCGGCGGCCTGCTCGCGGCCCCGCCGTCGCTGGGCGCCGCGTGGCAGGCCTACCTCGCGGGCTCCGCGCCCTGGTTGGGGTTCTCGGCGGCCGCCTCGCTGATCGGGCTCGGCAGCCCGGGCTGGTTTGCCTTCCTCGCCCTGGTGCTCGCGCCCATCCTCGCGGGCCTGTCCGCCTTGGCGCTGCTGCGCCGGCTCGAGGTTCCCCCCGCCGTCGCGGCGGGCGCGAGCGCCGCCTGGGCCGCCGGCACCGTCCTGTTGGGCGTGGTATCCGCGGGCGACGTCTCGGGCATGCTCCTCGCGGTCGTCGGCCCGCTGCTCGTGCGCTCCGTCCACTCCGTGGTCGTCAACGACGCGGCGGGGGCCGAGCGCCTGCGCGCCCCGGCCGGCGCGGCGTTCTGGCTGCTCGTCGCCGCCTCCGCGTGGCCCGTTGTGCTCCTCCTCGGCACCGTCCTGGCCGTGGTGTTGGCCGTGCGGCGGCGCGCCCGCGCCGTCGAGGCGGCGCTCGTCGTGGCCCCGGTCTGGCTGTTCCTCGTCCCGTGGCTGCCCACGCTCGCGCGCTACCCCGGGCGCCTCCTGACGGGCGTCGACCCGCTGGCCTGGCCCGACTACCCGCCGGCGTCCTACGCCGTCGTCCTCGGCCGGATCCTGCCCTCGGGCCTACCGGTCTGGGCCAACGCCGCGTTCTTCGCCGTCATCGGCGTGACCTCGCTGCTCGCGATCGCGGGGCTCCGCCGCCGCGAGTGGCTGCTGTCGTTCGCGCTGATCGGCGCGCCGCTGGTGGTCGGCGTCGTCCTCTCCCGGCTCGTGGTCCCCATCGACGGCTCGGCCGTGCGGCCGCTGCTGTCTCCTTGGGCGATGCTGGTGCTCGCGGCGCTGCTCGCGCCGATCGTCCGGCGCGCGACGACCGGAGAGTTCCTGAGGGGGCGCGCCGCCGTCGCGCTGGGCCTCGTGGGCGCGCTGACCTTCGGCGTGTGGGCCTGGGTCGGCTTCGCCGGGCCCGTCCGGTCGCCCCCCAGCGTGCTGCCGGGCTACGTCCGCGACGTCCTGCGCTCGCCGCGGGACTCCCGCGCCATGCTCATCGACCTGACGGTGCCCCGCCGCGTGCACTGGAGCGTCGTCGACGCGCGCCAGCCGCAGTGGGGGACCGGCGAGCGCAACCCCGTCGGCTCCTTCGCGCCGCACCTGGGCGCGCTGGCCGAGGCCATCGCGTCGGGCAACCCGCCCGGCGATCTCGCGGAGCGCTTCCGCGTCATGGGCGTCTCTCACCTCTGGGTGCGCGGCCTCGACGCCGAGCGTCAGGCGGCGCTGGACAACCTCGCGTCGATGATCCCCGCCCCGGCCGACGACGAGACGACGGTGTGGACGGTCAGCGGGCTCGTCTCGCGGGTCACCACCGCGGACGGCGAGCCGATCGCCGACGGCGTCGTTCCCGCGGGCGCGGGCTCCCTCGTGCTCGCCGACTCCGCGGGCAACCCCTGGACCGCCACCCTGAACGGGCGCGAGCTCCCGCGCGCCGCGGACGTCGCCGTCGACCTCCTCGACGGCGAGCACGTGGCCGCGTTCGGGCCGCTTCCTGCCGACGGCGGGGAGGTCACGGTGCGGCCCACCGAGCGCTGGGGCCAGCTGGCCTGGCACCTGGTGCTCCTCGCCGCGCTCGCCACCCTCGCCGCCCCGACCCTCGGAGGGGCCGCCGTCGCCCGAAGGGGGCACGAATGATCCGCCGTATCGCGCTCACCGTCCTCGCCTTCGTCGTGCTCGCGGGTCTGACCGTCGGCGTCTCGCTGATCGCCCCGGAGCGGCGGCCGGCATCCGCGGCCGTCGAGCTGCCCCGCACCTCCAGCGTCACCTGCGGCGTCGCGGGCGAGGTGTTCGCCGTCGCCGACTCCGCGTTCGCCGCGCGCGACCTGAGCGGCGCGGCCGGGCCGGTCGGCGTCTCGCCGTTCGCGGCGCCCCTCGAGGGGCCGACGGTGCTCACCACCGACGGCCGCTCCGTCGCGGGCATCCTCACGGCCGACGACGACCGCACGTTCCTGCCGTGCGCGGCCCCGTCGACCTCCGGCGTCCTGTTGGTTCCCGATCCCGGCGAGCGGGAGCTGCTCCTGATCAACCCCGACTCGGGCGAGGCCGTCGTCGACCTCACGCTGCTCGGGCCGGACGGGGAGATCACCGCCGTCGGCGCTCGCGGGATCGCGATCGGCCCAGGCGCCAGCCGCCGGGTCGCGCTGTCGGTGCTCGCGCCCGACGGCCCGGTCGGCGTGGCCGTCGAGGCCAGCGTCGGGCGCGTGGCTGCGCTCGCCGTCGCGGTCGACGGCCGGGGCACCCGCCTCACCGCGCCCGCCGTTCCGGCCGAGCAGCAGGTCGTCGCGGGCATCCCGGGCGGGGTGTCGTCGCCGCGGCTCCTTGTCAGCAACCCCGGCCTCGACCGGGTGACGCTCACCGTGGAGGCCCTCGGCGCGACCGGTTCCTACGAGCCGGCGTCGGCGGCCGACCAGACCGTCGCCCCGTTCAGCACGCTCGAGATCGATCTCGGCGAAGACCTGGGCGGCGATCCCGGCGCGCTGCGGATCACCGCCGACGGCGAGGTGGCCGCCGCCGTCCTCCTCGGCTCCCTGGACGGCCCGCCCACGACGCTGACCGCCGGAGCGGAGTCGGCCCAGCTCGCCGGCTACGGCCCGCCGGGCGGCGAGCTTCAGCTGAGCAACCCGGGACCGGCGGAGGTCACCGCGCGGCTGACCGGCGCGGCCGTCCGCGACGTCACGGTTCCCGCGGGGGCGACCGTCGCCGTCGAGGTGTCGAAGACGGACCGCGCGTCGGTGACGGTCGAGGCGTCCGGGCCGCTCGTCGGCGCCCTCGTCTCGCCGGGGAAGAAGAAGCAGGGGCTGTCCGTGGCCCCGCTCGGGATCATCGGCACCGCGGAGGACGACAGCGCGCTGGCCGCCGTCGACCCGAACCTGCGCTAATCGTCCCAGCCCGGGTCCCCGCCGAGGTCCTCGATGGAGCGGCCGGTGAGCGCGCTGAGCTGCTCGACGATGGTCTGGTGGACCAGGTCGCTGAGGTCGCGGCGCGACATCGCCCGGTGTTCGAGCGGCCGCTGGAACAAGACGATCTGCGCCTTCCGCCCGCGGCTCGGCTCGAGCGCCGCCGACAGCGGGACGCGGTCGCCGGACCAGGCGACGTTCAGGTGCGGCACCTCCTCGACGCCCACCACGATCCCGTTCAGGGCGTCGGGCGCGGCGTCGGCGATGTCGGCCATCGCCGCGGTGACGCACGAGTTGAAGAACGCGACCCTGCTCGGCCTGCTCAGCGGCACGGGGCGGCCCGTGAAGCGGTTCGGGCCGGCAAGCGGGCCGCGGATACCGCGCCCATGTCGGTCTCGTCTGCGTGGCATGCCGCCACTCTAGTGGCGCATCGGTTAGGTTGCCTCTCGTGCGATCCTGCTCCCGAACCGCGTGTTCCGCCCCGGCCGTGGCGACCATGACGTTCGCCTACGCCGACTCGACGGCCGTGCTCGGCCCGTTGTCGCCGTCGCCCGAGCCGGGGGCCTACGACCTCTGCCCCCGCCACGCCGAGCGTACCAGCGTCCCCCAGGGCTGGCAGGTGCTGAAGCTCCCGCTCGACGGCGAGCCCGCGCTTCCCGAGCCCGCCTCCGACGACCTGATGGCGCTTGCCGACGCCGTCCGCGCCATCGGCCTGCGCCACGACGACCCGCCGCTTCCCGCGCCCGCGGGCCCGCCCGCGCGCGGCGGCCACCTGCGCCTGGTCCCCACGCTAAGTTAGGCCCGTGCTCGACCCCAAGATCTTCAAGGCCAACGACATCCGCGGCGTCGTCGTCGGCGACGCCCCCGAATGGGACCTCGACGGCGCGCGCGCGCTCGGCGCGGCGTTCGTCGCGCTGACCGGGGCCGACGAGTTCGTGCTCGGCCGCGACATGCGCGCGCTCGGGCGCGAGCTGTCGCTGGCCTTCGCCGACGGCGCGCGCCGGGCAGGCGCCGCGGTCGTTGACATCGGCCTCGCCTCCACGGACCAGCTGTGGTTCGCGTCCGGCTGGCTGGGTCTCCCCGGCGCGCAGTTCACCGCGAGCCACAATCCCGCCGAGTACAACGGCGTCAAGTTCTGCCTCGCCGACGCCGCCCCTGTGCCCGCCGACTTCACCGCTCGCCTGCGCGACCTCGCCGCGGCGGCCGAACCGGGAGGCGAGGTCTTCGGCGGCTACCGCGAGCTGGATGCGCTCGAGGCCTATGCCGACAAGCTCGGCGACCTCGTGCCGCAGCGCTCCGAGCGTGGGCTCACCGTGGTCGTCGACGCGGGCAACGGCATGGCCGGGCACACCGCGCTCAGCGTCCTCACCGGTCGCGAGCTGGACATCGTGGGGCTGTACCTGGACTTGGACGGCACCTTCCCGAACCACCCGGCGAACCCGCTGGAGCCCGAGAACCTGGTCGACGCGCAGCGCGCGGTGCGGGAGAGCGGCGCGGACATCGGACTGGTCTTCGACGGCGACGCCGACCGCTGCTTCATCGTCGACGAGCGCGGGGAGGTGGTCGACCCTTCGGTGATCACCGCGATGATCGCGGTGGCCGAGCTGGACAAGCATCCCGGCTCGTGGATCGTGACCAACACCATCACGTCGCGCTGCGTCGCGGAGGCCGTCGAGGCGCGCGGCGGGCGGATCGCCGTGTCGCGTGTGGGCCACACGGCCGTCAAGGCGATGATGGCCGAGCTGGGCGCGGTGTTCGGCGGGGAGCACTCGGCGCACTACTACTTCCGGGACTTCTGGTCGGCCGACACCGGCATGCTCGCCGCGCTGCACGTGCTGGAGCTGCTGCGCGAGTCCGGCGGCCCGCTGTCGGAGCTGGCCTCCGTCTACGACGGGTACTCCCGCTCGGGCGAGCTGAACTCCACGGTCGGCGACGCGGCCGCCCGCATGGAGGCGGTCGCGGCGCTCTTCGCCGGCCGGGGTGAGATCGCCTGGGACGACGGCCTGTTGGTCAGCCACCCCGACTGGTGGGTGAGCCTGCGCCCCAGCAACACCGAGCCGCTGCTGCGCCTGAACGTCGAGGCCCGCGACGACGCCACGATGCGCGCCCTCCGCGACGAGGTGCGCGCTAGGCTCGTGGAGGACATCTAGAGGAGGACCCATGGCTGAAGACCAGCTGAACCTGTCGCCCGAGTTCCTGGCGATCGCGGCGTGCCCGGCGTGCCACGCGAAGTTCGCTGTCGACTACGACGCGCGGGAGCTCGTCTGCACCAATCAGGACTGCGCCCTCGCGTACCCCGTGCGGGACGGCATCCCGGTCCTGCTGATCGACCAGGCCCGCAGCACGCTGTGAGCGGCCCGGCGTTCGACGACGCGCGCCTGGAGTCTCCCGACCTGGCGTGGAACGAGTCGTTGCGGCGGCTCGCGACGGCGGGCGCCCGGATCCGGCGCGCGGCGCTCAGCCAGCCGCTGGGCCACGCGGAGCGCGGCGACCGCCCGCGCGGCATCCTCGTCCTCGGCAACGAGGCGCGCCTGGTGCGCGCCGTGCTCGAGCCCGCCTGTCCCGTCCCCTTCATGGCGTGGCCCGGGCCCGGTCTCCCCGCCTGGGTCGGGCCGCTCGACCTCGCCGTCGTCCTCGGCGGCTACGACTCACCCGAGTGGGTGCTGCAGTGCACGGCGGAGGCCGCGCGCCGGGGCGCATCGCTGATCGTCGCCGCGCCGGAGGACTCCTCGCTGGCCGCGGCGGCCTCGTCGTCGGCCACCACCCTCATCCCGACCCCCGAGGCCGACCCGATGGCCGCCGCCGTCGCGGTGCTGGCCCAGCTCGGCGAGCTGGGCCTCGGCCCGACGGTCAGGCCCGAGCACGTCGCTGACGCGGCGGACCTGGTGGCAGAGGCGTGTTCCCCGCTGCGCGACCTGTCCACAAACCCCGGCAAGATGCTCGCGCTCGAGCTGGCGGACTCGCTGCCCCTGATCTGGGGCGGCACCGTGCTGGCCAGCCGCGCGTCGCGCAGGATCGCGGAGGCCATGCGCCGTGCGTGCGGCCGCCCGGCGCTCGCCGCCGACGCCTCGGAGATCGAGACGCTGCTGCGCGCCGCGCCGGCCCGGGACCCGTTCGCCGACCCCTTCGACGAAGGCGCCGACGAGGCTCGTCCCGCCCTCGTGCTCCTCGACGACGCGCTCCTGCCGGACCGGCTCCGCGAGACGGCGGACACGCTCCGCCGCCTCGCCGACGGCGTCGGCGCCCGGGTCGCGCGCATCTCCTCGGGCGACGACGAGTTCGAGGCCGGCGACGTCGTGCGCTACGTGACGCTCCTCCAGAAGGGCCTCTACGGCGCCGCCTATCTGGAGATCGGTCTGGCAGACTGAGCCAATGAACAAGGTCCTGGTCCTCAACGGCCCCAACATCGGGCGGCTGGGCACGCGCCAGCCCGAGGTGTACGGCGGCACGACGTACGCGCAGTTGGCCGAGCACCTGGTAGGCACCGGCAAAGGGCTGGGCCTCGACGTCGAGGTGCGCCAGACCGAGCACGAGGGCCGGATGATCGAGTGGCTGCACGAGGCCGCCGACACCGGCGCCGACGTCGTCCTCAACGCCGGCGCGTGGACGCACTACTCCTACGCGATCGCCGACGCCGCGGCGCTGGTCGGCCGCTACGTCGAGGTGCACATCTCCAACGTGCACGCGCGTGAGGAGTTCCGCCACCACAGCGTCTTGTCGGCGGGTGCCGCGGGCATCATCGTCGGCTGCGGCGTCGGCGGCTACGACCTCGCGCTGGCTCATCTGGCGTCTACCGCTAACTAGGCCTCGCGCTCAACCCGTGCACAGATCTCTGTATGCGTCGACTCTCTGTATGCGTCGACGTGCGCGTATATGGCCCTTCATCCACGCATACAGAGATTTGTGCACGGAAGGTGGCCTGGGCAGGCTCGGCGGGAGGGTAGGGGTACAGTGACCGGCGTGGATTTTCGCGTAGCTGACCTGACCCTGGCCGACTTCGGACGCAAGGAGATCGCGCTCGCCGAGCACGAGATGCCCGGCCTGATGGCGATGCGCGAGCGCTACGCCGCGGCCCAGCCGCTGAGGGGTGCCCGGATCGCCGGGTCGCTGCACATGACCATCCAGACGGCGGTGCTGATCGAGACCCTCGTGGCGTTGGGCGCCGAGGTGCGGTGGGCGTCGTGCAACATCTTCTCGACGCAGGACCACGCCGCTGCCGCGATCGCCGTCGGCCCCGAAGGCACGCCGGAGCATCCCCGCGGCGTGCCGGTGTTCGCGTGGAAGGGCGAGACGCTGGAGGAGTACTGGTGGTGCACCCGCCAGATCCTCGACTGGCCGGACGGCGCGCTCCCGAACATGATCCTCGACGACGGCGGCGACGCCACGCTGCTCGTCCACCAGGGCGTGGCGGCGCAGCGCGCGGGCGCGGCCCCGGAGGACGCCGAGGGTGACTCCCACGAGTTCCGCGTCGTGAAGGCGCTGCTGCGGGAGACGTTCGGGGAGGTCGACTGGGAGGCCGTCGCGGCGTCGATCAAGGGCGTCACCGAGGAGACCACCACCGGCGTGCATCGGCTGTACGAGATGGCGCGCGAGGGCACGCTGCTGTTCCCGGCCATCAACGTCAACGACTCGGTCACCAAGTCGAAGTTCGACAACAAGTACGGCTGCCGCCACTCGCTGATCGACGGCATCAACCGCGCCACCGACGTGCTGATCGGCGGCAAGGTCGCGGTGGTGTGCGGCTACGGCGACGTCGGCAAGGGCTGCGCGGAGTCCCTGCGCGGCCAGGGCGCGCGCGTCATCGTCACGGAGATCGACCCGATCTGCGCGCTGCAGGCCGCGATGGACGGCTACCAGGTGGCCGCGCTGGACTCCGTCGTCGAGACCGCCGACATCTTCGTCACCACCACCGGCTGCTGCGACGTCATCACCCACGAGCAGATGGCGCGGATGAAGCACCAGGCGATCGTCGGCAACATCGGCCACTTCGACAACGAGCTCGACATGGCGGGCCTCGAAGCCCGCGCGGACGTGACGAAGATCGAGGTCAAGCCGCAGGTGCACGAGTGGCGCTTCGACGACGGCCACTCCATCATCGTGCTGTCCGAGGGTCGGCTGCTGAACCTGGGCAACGCGACGGGTCACCCGTCGTTCGTGATGAGCAACTCGTTCACCAACCAGGTGCTCGCCCAGCTGGAGCTGTTCACCAAGACCGACCAGTACCCGGCCGGCGTCTACGTGCTGCCGAAGCACCTGGACGAGGAGGTCGCCCGCCTGCACCTCGCGGCGCTGGGCGTCGAGCTGAGCGTGCTGACCGACAAGCAGGCCGCCTACCTGGGCGTGCCGGTCGACGGCCCGTACAAGCCGGAGCTCTACCGGTACTGATTACCGCTGGTTGAGCCGACGCACGAGGCGCAGCCGAGTCGTCGTGGTCGTTACCAATAGACTGTAACCAGCCTGCTACCGACCCGGGTTCAGGGACTGCCAGATCTCCTTGCAGTCCGGGCAGACGGGGAACTTGTCGGGGTTCTTCGTCGGCACCCACACCTTGCCGCACAGCGCGACGACGGGGGTGCCGTTGACCATGGCGGCCATCAGCTTGTCCTTCGGCACATAGTGCGAGAATCGATCTTGGTCGCCGTCCTCGAACTGCTGCGTGCGCTCGTCGAGGACGGTCTGAGAGCCCGGTGCCAGTTCAGTCATGGAGGCATGATACGCGGCCGCATGGAGCCGCGGAAGGGGAAGTAGAAGTGCGAGGAAGCGGAAAGGGCGTGCTGATCGTCGGGATCATGCTCGCCGTGTTTTCCGTGGCGTTCCAGTCCATCGGGATTGCGACGGCGCTGCCGACGCTCATGGCGTCGTTCGGCGCCGAATCCCTCTACCCGTGGGCGTTCACGACGATGGTCTCGGGCATGCTGGCCGCCACCATCGTCGCGGGCAGGATCGCCGACCAGCGCGGGCCCGCTATCCCGATGTACGTCGGCTTCGCGCTGTTCGGGCTGGGCCTCGTGCTGGGCTGGCTGGCGCCGTCGGTGTGGGTGGTGCTGCTTGCGCGGGTCGTGCAGGGCCTGGGCGCGGGGGCGTTGAACCTGACGTTGGGGGTCACCGTCGCGCACGGCTTCTCGCCGGAGCAGCGGCCGAAGATCATGGCGCTGTTCTCGTTCTGCTGGCTGCTGCCCGCGTTCGTCGGCCCACCCTTCGCGGCCTGGCTGACGCGCTACGACTGGCGGCTGGTGTTCGCCACGATGATCCCGCTCGTCGCGGTCGCGTTCCTGTTCACGCTCCCCGGGCTCCGGCAGGTGCAGGGCGCCTTCCGCCCGGGCGAGGACGAGGTTGGCCCTGTCGCCGTGTGGCCGACGGTGGCCATCACGCTGGCGCCGTCGCTCATCCTGCTTGCGGGCCAGCCCATCGGGTGGTGGGCGTTGGCGACGGGCGTCGTCGGCGTCGCGGCGCTGGGGTGGGGCCTCCCGCGCATCCTCGCGCCCGCGGCCCGGGGCTTCGGCCCGGGCATCCCCAGCGTGGTGCTCACCCGGTCTTTCCAGGCCGGCGCCTTCTTCGCGGCCGAGACCATCCTGCTCGTGACGCTGCAGAAGCTGCGCGGCTACACCCCGGTCGAAGTGGGGTGGGCCCTCACCGTCGGCTCCATCGGCTGGACGGCCGGGTCGTGGTTGCAGTCGCAGCACTGGCTGCGGTTGAGCAGGAACGCGTTCCTCAGCATCGGCGCGCTCTTGTCCGCGGTGGGCCTGGCCGGGCTTGTCGCCTTCGCCTGGTTCCCGCAGCTCCCGCTCGGCGTCGGGCTGCTGCTGTGGGTCGTCGCGGGCACGGGTATGGGCTTGGCGATGCCGAGTTCCGCCGTCGCGGTGATGAGCCTGTCGTCGAGGTACGAGCAGGGTCGCAACCAGTCGTCGATGCAGGTTGCCGAGTCCGTCGGTAACTCGGTGGTGACCGCGGTCGCCGGCGGCATCTACACCGCGCTGCTTCTGGCTGAGCCAGAGAAGCTCGCCTACGTGGCCTCGCTGGGCGCCGCGACGCTGGTCGCCTTCGCCGCGGTGCTGGTCAGCAGGCGTGTTGGGCACATCCGCAACGAGCTTCTGGGCTGACCGGGTACTGTTGCGCCGGATACTCTTGGGGGTATCGAGAGGAGTGGTCATGCAGCTGGATCCGGAACCGATGGAAGCGGTCGTCAAGCGCCTGAAGCGCGCGCAGGGGCAGATCGGCGGGATCATCCGCATGATCGAGGAGGGTCGTGACTGTCAGGAGATCGTCGGCCAGATCGCCGCGGTGTCCAAGGCCGTCGACCGCGCGGGTTTCGCGACCATCTCGATCGGCCTGAAGCAGTGCGTCACCGACGCGGGCTCCGGCGAGCCCGACATCGCCCAGATGGAGAAGCTGTTCCTCTCGCTGGCCTGATCGCCAGTCCTCCCGGGCTCCGCGAGTTATCCACAGGATCGCCATGGGGCCTTGCGGGAGGGGCCGTGGCTCGGGTTTGATCGGCGGCATGAGCGAGGGGGAGAGGTACCATGACCGTCATGACCATCGAGGCGCCGAGCTTCCTGCCCTACGGGCGGGAACTGACGCGGGCCGATCTGGAAGCGATGCCCGATGATGGGCACCGGTATGAACTCATCGACGGGGTGCTCATCGTGAGCCCCGCTCCGCGCATCCGGCATCAACGCGTTGCCGGCCGCCTCTACAAGGCGCTCGACCAAGCGCTACCCGATGACCTCGAGCTGTTCTTCGCGCCGGTCGACGTCGTGCTGGCGGAGGATACGGTGATCCAGCCGGATCTGCTCGTGGCTCCGAGTGACGCGTTTACGGACAGGGACCTTCCGACAGCGCCGCTGCTGGCCGTGGAGGTGCTGTCGCCGTCCACGCGGGGCGTGGACCTGCTGCTGAAGAAGGAACGTCTGCAGCGTGCGGGGTGCCCGCACTACTGGGTCGTAGATCCTGACGAGCCCTCGATCGTGGCGTGGAGCCTCGATGAAGGGGTGTACCGCGAGGTTGCGCGCGCGTCTGGCGCGGAGGCGTTCGAGGTGGCCGAACCGTTCGCGGTGCGCCTCACTCCGGCATCGCTCGTCGACTGAGCGCGACGTTGTCGGCGAAACCGACGGATAACTACAGCGAGATGCCCCGTAACCCCCGAAATCCGGGGTTACGGGGCATCTCGGCGCAGTTTTCCGTCAGAACGCGGAGGTGCCCGCGGTCCAGGTCTTGTAGCCGCCGTCGAGGTTGCGGACGTTGCGGCCTGCTTGGCTGAGGATCCGGGCGGCGGTGTGGCCGCGGAGGCCGACGGCGCAGTGGACGATCAGGTCGCCGTCGGGCAGCTGGTCGAGGTTGTCGCGCAGCTCGTCGAGGGGGATGTTGATCGCGCCCGGGATGAGTGAACCTCCGGCGCGCTCGCCCGGGTTGCGGATGTCCAGCAGCGTGGCGCCCGCGGCCATCGCGTCGGCCAGCTCGTGCCACTGGATGGACTCGGTGACGCCCTCGCGGAGGTTCTCGTTGATGAAGCCCAGCATGGTGACGGGGTCCTTGGCGGAGCCGAACTGCGGCGCGTAGGCCAGCTCCAGGTGGGCGAGGTCGCTGGCCGCGATCCCGCCGGTGATCGCGGTGGCGATGACGTCGATGCGCTTGTCGACGCCGTCGCGGCCCACGCCCTGCGCGCCGAGGATGGCGTCGGTCTCGGGATCGACCAGGAGCTTCAGCGACATCTGCTCGGCGCCGGGGTAGTAGCCCGCGTGCGACGACGGGTGAGTGTGGATGGCGCGGTACGGCCGGCCGGCGGCGCGGAGCCGCTTCTCGTTCCACCCCGTGGCCGCGACCTGCAGCCCGAAGACGCCGACGATCGCGGTGCCGAGGACAGCACGGCCGGGGGAGCGGCGTCCGGCGATGTGGTCGGCGACGCGGCGGCCCTGCAGGTTGGCCGTGTTGGCCAGTGGGACGAGCACGTCGGAGCCGTCGAGGGCGTCGCGTTTCACCACGGCGTCGCCGACGGCATAGATGTCCGGGTCGGAGGTACGGCAGTGCTCGTCGACGAGGATGCCCCCGCGCTCGGCGACGGCGAGGCCCGCGGCCACGGCGAGCGTCGAGTCGGGGCGGACGCCGATGGCGGCGACCACGAGGTCGGCGGGAAGGCGCTCGCCGTCGCCGAGGACGACGTGGTCCTCGCCGATGGCTGCCGCCGCGGCGCCGAGCCGCAGCTCGACACCGTTCGCGCGCAGTTCCGCGTGGACGAGCGCGGCCAGCTCCGGGTCGATGGGGGCCATGACCTGCGGCGTCGCCTCCACGAGCGTGACGTCCATGCCGCGGTGGCGGAGGTTCTCGGCCAGCTCGACGCCGATGAACCCGCCGCCGATGACGACGGCGGTCTTGGCCTCCGCGGCCGCGGCCACCAGCGCGTCGGTGTCCTCGACGTCGCGGAGGCTGAGCGCGCGCTCGATGCCGGGGATCGGCGGGCGCACGGGGCGCGCGCCGGGGGAGAGGATCAGCTTGTCGTAGGCGAGGACCTGCTCGTCGCCGGTGGCGAGCGTGCGCGCGGTCACGGTCTTGGCGGCGGGGTCGACGGCGACCGCCTCGGTGCCGACGCGCACGTCGAGCCGGAACCGCGCCGCGAGCGACTCGGGCGTCTGCAACAGCAGCGCCGAGCGCTCCTCGATCACGCCGCCGACGTGGTACGGCAGCCCGCAGTTGGCGAACGACACGTAGCCGCTGCGCTCCAGGACGACGATCTCCGCGTTCTCGTCCAGCCGACGAAGCCGGGTCGCCGCGCTCATCCCGCCGGCGACACCCCCAACAATCACGATTCTCATGCGGCGAGCATATACCCCCCAGGGTATAGGTGTCACATGGCCCGGCTTGTGTGATGTCGTGTCTCGTGTGCGTGATCGTTGGCTGGTGCCCTGCCTAGGTATAGCGTTGGTCCTGTCCGGTATCTCGATGGTGGCGACGGCGGACCCGGAGTTGCCGGAGGATCCGGTGGCGGAAGCGCTGACGGAGGCTGCGGCCTCGGGCGAGATTGTTGAGATCTCGGAGTTGACGGACGAGAACAGCCTGAGTGTTGCGAATCCTGATGGGACGGTGACGGTGACGTTGGATCGCGAGGCTGTGCGGGTTCGTGATGGCGGTGAGTTCGTTCCGGTGGATACGTCCCTGGTGGTTACTCCTTTCGATCGTTGGATTTAGAGCGGGCCACGAGCCCGTCCAGGTGCTTGTCTGGGACTCAGTCATGTTCGCGGCAGTGCTAACGACGCTGAGGACATCGTGGGGAATGGTGGTGGTGTGTGTCGTTGCCGTTGGCGGACTACTCATCGACCCGACAGCCATCGGACTCTCGGCGTACATGAGTGCGTGTGCCCTCGTGGCGGTGGTGCGCAAGGGTGACTTTCGGTTAGCAGTGGTGGGCACTGTCGTGATCGCGGTTAGCTTGACTGCTGCCATGTTGAGACGCCTCACAGCGGACTCGGACATCGCGGGCACGCTAGCTGGTCCACTCACCATCGTGTTGCTGGGCTGGCTCATCGGACTGGGGTTCCGGTGGGCGGCTCGGGTCGAGGCGGAACGCGTATCGAAGGAGTACACCGAGCGGCAGATGCGGATGGCCGTCGACATCCACGACTTCGTCGGGCGCAACTTGACCGGCGTGCTGGTCCGGGTGGACGGCGCGACGGCGGAACAGCGGACTGATCCCGCGTTCCTCGACGAGCTCGTTCATCGGATTCGGACGGCCGACGCCACGCTGCGCGAGGTCACCGCCGACCTGCAGCGCGAGGGCACCGCGCAGCCGTTCCGCACGGTGGGCGCCGTCGATGCGCTCCGGGCCGGGGCCGCCGAACTCAGCGCGGCAGGCTTCGAGGTCGAGCGGAGCTCGCAAGCCGACGTGCTCCTCGCCGGACTGCCGCCCGAGGTGGATCTCGTGGTGAGCAGGATCGTCGCGGAGGCGCTGCACAACGTCCTCGCCCATGGAGACAAGTCGCGTCCGTGCCACATCGAGGCTGCGCGCGATGGTGACATGCTCCGAATCGTCGTAACGAACGGATTCAAGCACCGGCCCGCTCGCGGGAGGCGCTCACTCGGCCTCGTCGGCATGAGACGGCACGCGGCCCTGGCCGGTGGCACCGCCGTCTCCCAGGCCGACGGCGACACCTGGACCTGCCGGGTAACCATCCCGGTCAACCGAGAAGGAGTGCCGACGTGATCCGCGTGGCGATCTGCGACGATGACCGCACCATCCTGCATGGCCTTGAGATCGCCCTGCGCGCCGATGCCGACTTGGAGGTGGTGGCCGCCGTCGAGCGCGGCGAGGACGCGCTCGCCTACGAGGGGCCTGTTGACGTCTGGCTGATGGACGTCCGCCTTCCGGGGCTCTCCGGGGTTCAGGTGGCTGCCGCGATGCGGGCGGCGGGATCGACGTCGAAGGTGCTCATGATGACGTCCTTCGACGTTGGGGAGGTGCTGGACGCGCTGGAGGTTGGGATCGGCGGCTTCGTCCACAAGGATGCGTTCCTGATGAACGTCGCCACGGCGGTCAAGGCGGTTCACGCCGGGTACCAGGTGGGCAACGAGGTCGTCACCGCGGCGATCGCCCGCCACCTGGACCGGCTCGCGATCGTCGACCCCAGACGGGCAGAGCGAGTGGCCAAGGACAAGGTGGACCGCCAGCTTCTCGAGCTGGTCTTGCGTACCCGTAGCGTGAATGAGATGGCGGCCAAGGTCTCTATGACCAGCTCCGGCGTGCACAAGCGCCTCAGCAGGATGCTCGCCCGCGCGGACGTCAAGAATCAGCGCGAGCTGTCCGCGTGGCTCTACGGCGTCGGAGAGGCACGGTAGATTCTGGGGCATGACGAATACGCCCCAGCCACCGGCCGGTTGGTACCCCGACCCCGCAGGGTCCGACGGCGAGCGCTTCTGGGACGGCGTCGCCTGGTCGCAGGCCACGCGCGACAAGCCCGCGCCGCCCCCGATGGACCCGACGGCCTACGGCGCGCCCCCGCAGGGACACCCTCAGCAGGGCTACCCCCAACAGGGTGGGTACCAGGGGCCGCAGCGCGGCTATCAGCAGCCGATGCCGCACCAGCAGGGAATGCCGAATCAGCAGCAAGGTGCCTATGGCCACGGCCAGGGGCCGGTGCCGGGCGTGCGCGTCGGCGCGTTCGGCTGGCGGCTGCTCGCGTTCCTGATTGACGCCATCCTGATCTCGGTGATCGGCGGCGTGCTGGCTGCGGCGCTCGGGCTGATGGAGAGGATGGTCGGCGCGTTCGAGACCTACCTCCGCGACTTCGTCATCTGGGGCGAGAACCCCGTCGGCGACCCGCCGGACATCCCCGCCGACCTCTACGCGGCGAACTCGCAGCTCACCATGCTGCTCATCATCGTGTTCATCGTCTACCGCGTCCTCATGCTCGGCACGGTGTCCGCGACGCTCGGCCAGATGGCGGCCGGGCTGCGCGTCGTGAAGCTCGGCGAGGGGCCAGACGCCCGCCTCGGGTGGGGCGCCGCCGTCGTGCGCGGCACCGCCGGCGCGTTCGTCTACGTCCTCTGGTACCTCACCCTGGTGTCCGGGGTCTGCCTCCTGGTCAACCGCAACCGCCAGTCGCTGCAGGACCTCGTCGCGCGCACCTACGTGCTCAAGATTCGGTAAGGTGACCGGAAAAAGATGGCGTCCAACGAAGGAGCTCACCCCCATGCCTGAGTACAGCCCCGCCCTGGAGCGGCTCGCCGACCACTTCGGAATCGCCCGCGAGTTCTGGGACTGGAAGGGCCGCTACGCGCCCATCCCCGCCGACACCATCGTCCGCGTGCTCGCGGCGTTCGACGTCGAGGCCTCCACCCCCGAGGCCGCCGACGCCGCGTGGGAGCGGCTCGAGGACGAGCGCTGGCGGCTCACCCTGCCGCATTGCACCGTCGCGGAGGAGGGCCAGGGCATCCACGTCGTCGTGCACGTGCCCGCGGGCTCCGACGTGCGCGTTCACGTCGAGCTGGAGTCCGGCGAGACGCGCCCCGCGTGGCAGAGCCACAACGCGACCCCCGACCGGTTCGTCGACGGCGCGGCCCTCGGCGAGGCGACGTTCTGGCTCGGCGCGGACCTGCCCACGGGCTACCACCACGTCGTCGCGAAGGCCGTCGACGGCGAGCACCGCGCGTCGCTGATCGTCACGCCGTCGTTCGTGGGCCTGCCTCCCGCCATGCGCGGCAAGCGGATCTGGGGCTACGGCACGCAGTTGTACTCCGTGACGTCGAAGGGCTCCTGGGGCATCGGCGACCTCGCGGACCTCGCGGACCTCATCATCTGGTCCGGCACCCGGCAGTTCGCGGGCTACGTGCTGATCAACCCGTTGCACGCCGCGCAGGCCGTGGCGCCGATGGAGCCGTCGCCGTACCTGCCGTCGAGCAGGCGCTTCATCAACCCCATCTACATCCGCCCCGAGGCGGTGCCCGAGTTCGGTGCGCTGGGCCGCGACGAGCGGCGCCAGGTACGGGCGCTGCACAAGCGCGCCAAGGCCGCCGGAGTCAAGGCCGGGATCGTCGACCGCAACGCAGTGTGGCCGCTGAAGCTGGCCGCGCTGCGCCTGATCCACGCGGCGGGCATGCGCCCGGCGCGGCGGATCGCCTACGACGACTTCCGCCGTCGCGAGGGCGCGGGGCTGCACAACTTCGCCGTCTGGAGCGCGCTGACCGAGGTGCACGGCCAGGAGTGGGCCGACTGGCCGGAGGAGTTGCAGCGCCCGAGCTCTCCGGAGGTCGCGGCGTTCGGGAGGGAACACGCGCAGGAGGTCGACTTCTTCGAGTGGCTCCAGTGGGTGGCGCAGACGCAGGTCTCGGCCGCGCAGACCGCCGCGGCCGAGGTGGGCATGCCGGTGGGCATCGTCACCGACCTCGCCGTCGGAGTGAACCGCATGGGCGCCGAGACCTGGATGATGCCCGAGGTGTTCGCGCAGGGGATGACCGTCGGCGCCCCGCCGGACCAGTACAACCAGCTGGGCCAGGACTGGAGCCAGCCGCCGTGGCGGCCCGACAAGCTCGCCGAGCTGAGCTACGCCCCGTTCCGGGCCATGGTGTCGGCGGCGCTGCGCCGCGTGGGCGGCGTGCGCATCGACCACATCATCGGGCTCTTCCGCCTGTGGTGGGTCCCGGTGGGCGGGCGCCCGAACGAGGGCACCTACGTGCGCAACGACCACGAGGCGATGGTCGGCATCCTCGCGCTCGAGGCCAAGCGCGCGCAGGCGCTGATCGTCGGAGAGGATCTCGGAACCGTCGAGCCCTGGGTACGCGAGTACCTCTCCCGTCGCGGCCTCCTCGGCACCTCCGTGCTGTGGTTCGAGGCGGGCATGCAGGGGGAGCCGCTCGACGCCCAGTGGTGGCGCGAGTACTGCATGGCCTCGGTCACGACGCACGACCTGCCGCCATCGCTCGGGTATCTCGCCGGCGATCATGTGCGTCTCCGCGATCAGCTCGGCATCCTGACCGAACCCCTCTCCGACGAACTCGCCGCGGCCGCGCGCGAGCAGGCCGACTGGCTCGGGAAACTCGTCGCCGACGGCGTGCTCGACGAGGCGAAGCGGGACGACTCCGTCGAGGTCATGCTGGCCCTTCACCGCTTCCTGCTGCGGACGCCGTCGAAGGTGTTGCTCGCCAACCTGACCGACGCCGTCGGCGAGCGGCGAGCGCAGAACCAGCCGGGGACCATCGACGAGTACCCCAACTGGCGTGTTCCGCTCGCCGATCAGAACGGCCACCGGATGAGCCTCGAGGACGTGTTCGCCGCGCAGCTGCCGCAGCGCCTCGCCGCGGTGATGAACGGCCTGCCCGAGCAGCCGGTGTCGCGCTGGACTTGAAAGGAATCGCCAAGATCGGCCCCCAACGGGCACGCGCGTGCCCGTTGGGGGCCGATGCTGGTAAGTCCTTGCAGGCCGCGGCGTCAGGCTCCCAGCGCCCCGCCGCGCCTGAATGCGCGGGTGCGAGACGCCAGGTGGGCAGCGGAGAAGCTGTTGCATCCTCACTGATGCAGGTATGATGCAGGCATGCGCACCACCGTCGATCTTCCCCCTCGAGCTCATGCGCGGGCCAAGCAGCTTGCCGAGCAGCGCGGACTGTCGCTGTCGGCGATGATCTCGGAGCTGACCGTCCGCGGCCTGGCCCAACTGGATACGCCCCTCAGCGTCGCACGGGACGAGGTCACCGGGCTGCCGGTGATCTCGCTCGGTAGGAGCATCACGGCAGCCGAGGTCGCCGACCTGATCGACGAGGAGCGATGACCCGTTACCTGCTCGATGCGAACGTGGTGATCGCCCTGGTGGTGCACGAGCACGAGCATCATGTCCTGGCGAGCGAGTGGTTCGTTCGAGAGGCTGAGAGCGCCTACCTGTGTCCGATCGTCGAGGGCGCGCTCCTTCGTTTCCTCGTGCGGTGCGGCGAAGCTCCGGCCGCTGCGTCGGCGGTGCTTGAAGCGCTGCGTGCACACCCCAAGATCGAGTTCACCGCCGACTCCGTCTCCTACCTGGAGATCGACCTCGCGGCCTTGCGCGGATACCGACAACTGACGGACGCCTATCTCGTTGCCCTGGCCGCCTCGCAGGACCTCGTCCTCGCAACCCTTGACCGCGCCCTTGTGCGAGCACATCCTCAGGCGGTGCTCGTCGAGACCTAGCTCGCGGGTCCCTTGTCCTCGAACGAGGACGAGGGACGACTCAGATGTTGGTCGCGATCGGGGACGCCTGGTAGGGGTTCGTGGTCCGCGAGCCGACCTCGTCGAGGATGATCGTCTCGATCGCCGGGTCGCCCTTCGAGATGCGGCGGGCCGCGAGGGGTAGCTCGCGCAACGACTCGGCGTGCCGACGGCGGGCGTCGTCGAGCGTTGCGGTGTACACCAGCTCGCCGCCGCGGAAGATGGGGACGAGCAGGTCGCGGTCGTTGCCGTCGTTGACCGGAGGGGCGCCGAGGCCGATGACCTCGGCCTCCGCGCCGTCGGGGCCGATCCGGCGCATCGCGAACTTGCGGCCGCCGAGCGTGTTCTTGCCCTTGGAGCGCTTGCCGACGGGGATCATCTCCGCCCCCGTCGACGATGCGCGCGCCACGAGCTTGTACACGAACCCGCAGGTCGGGTGCCCCGAGCCGGTGACAAGCGAGGTGCCGACGCCGTAGCCGTCGACGGGCGCCCCCTGCAGCATCGCGATCTGCCACTCGTCGAGGTCCGAGGTGACCATGATCCGGGTGCTGGTCGCGCCCAGGTCGTCGAGGAGGTCGCGGGCCTGGCGGGCCATGATGGGGAGGTCGCCGGAGTCGAGGCGCACGGCCCCCAGCCGACCCTCGGTCAGCTCGACGGCGAGGCGAATCGCCTTCTCGACGTCGTAGGTGTCGACCAGCAGTGTCGTCGACTCGCCCAGCGTGTGCAGCTGCGCGCCGAACGCCTCCTCCTCGGTGTCGAAGAGCAGCGTGAACGAGTGCGCCGCCGTGCCGATGGTCGGGATCCCGTAGCGTCGACCCGCCTCGAGGTTGGAGGTGGAGGTGAATCCCGCGAGGTAGGCGGCGCGGGCGGCGGCGACGGCGGCCTCCTCGTGCGTGCGGCGCGACCCCATCTCGACGCAGCTGCGGCTGCCGGCCATGGCGGTCATGCGCGAGGCGGCGGCGGCGATGGCGGCGTCGTGGTTGTAGATGCTGAGCAGCACCGTCTCCAGGATGCAGGCCTCGGCGAACGTCCCTTCGACCGACAGCACCGGCGATCCCGGGAAGTACACCTCGCCCTCGGGGTAGCCCCAGACGTCGCCGGTGAAACGGTAGCCGGCGAGCCAATGGGCGAGGTCGTCGGTGACGATGCCGCGGTCGCGCAGGAAGCCGAGCTCGGCTTCGCCGAACGAGAACTCGCCGATCGCGTCGATCACGCGGCCAAGGCCGGCGACGACGCCGTAGCGGCGGCCCTCGGGCAGGCGGCGGGTGAAGAGGTCGAAGAGGCTCCGCCGGTTCGCGGTGCCCGCGTCCATGGCGGCCCGCACCATCGTCAGCTCGTATTGATCGGTCAGCAGCGCCGTTGTCATGCCGGGCATGCTAGTGCCCCGCGCGTCGCCCCGTCCGAATGCCCGTGTCCGCTGGCGAGGTTTGGCCGAACGCGGCATTGTTAGGTCCATGACCACACAGCCCGTCGGCGACACCCGGGTCGCCGAGCGCCCGGCGGAGGCGCCCGCCGAGTTACGGCAGTGGGTCACCATCGTCTGGGACGACCCCGTCAACCTCATGAGCTACGTCACCTACGTGTTCCAGGAGTACTTCACCTACCCGCGCGAGCGCGCCGAGGAGCTGATGCTGCGGGTCCACCACCACGGGAAGGCCGTCGTGTCGTCGGGCAACCGCGAGGAGATGGAGCGCGACGTGCTCGCCATGCAGGGCTACAACCTCTGGGCAACGATGGAGCAGGCATGACGCTCTCGGGCGACGCGATCGTGTGGGCCTTCGACGGCTGCGACGGCAGGGACGGCGGGCTGCGCGCCATGATCGGCTTCTACCAGTCGCACCTGCGGGAGCTGCTGCCGCCGCCGAGCGACGACCCGTTCGAGCAGATCGTCGCAGACCTCGCCGACGACCCCACCAACCGCATGCTGGGCAACAACCGGCTCGCGCGCCTGTTCCCGCCCGCCGTCGCCGAGGACAAGGGCGCCGACGAGTTCTGGCGCGACTCCATCCACGGCCAGGCCCGCGCCAGGATCGAGGCCTCCGATCGCGTCCTCGCCGACCTCGACGCCTGGGCGGGCCATGTGCCCGTGAGGCTCGACGCCGCCGACGACTGGGCCAAGACGCTCGGCGCGCTCCGGCTCTTCTGGTACGCCGAGGTCGCGGGGCCGGGGCGCCAGGCGCGGCCCAACGAGGAGATCATGGCGTCCAACCCGGGCCTCGTCGACCTGATCGAGTGGCTCGCCTACCTCATCGAGGACCTGCTGGAGATGCGCGCCGCCTGCCTCTCCGACAACATGAGCCTGGACCCCGAGCAGTTCGAGCCCCGCGGGGCGGGGCGGTGACGGCGCTGGACCGGCCGATCGGCGTCTTCGACTCCGGCTTCGGCGGCCTCACCGTGCTGCGCTCGCTCGTCGAGCAGCTCCCCAACGAGGACTTCGTCTACCTGGGCGACACCGCCCGCGCCCCCTACGGCCCCCGCAGCATCGCGGAGGTGCGGCGGTTCGCGCTGCAGGGCCTCGACCACCTCGTCGAGCGCGGCGTCAAGGCGCTGGTCATCGCCTGCAACTCGGCGTCCTCGGCGGCGCTCAGGGACGCGCGCGAGCGCTACGACGTGCCCATCACGGAGGTCGTCCTCCCCGCCGCGAGCCGCGCCGTCGCCGCGACGAGGAACGCCCGGGTGGGCGTGATCGCGACGCGGTCGACGGTCAGCTCGGGCTCGTACGAGGACGCCTTCGCCATCGCGCCGCACGTCACCCTTACGGCCGAGGCGTGCCCGCGCTTCGTCGAGTTCGTCGAGGCAGGCATCACCGGCGGCGACGAGCTGCTCGCCGTCGCGGAGGAGTACCTGGCACCCATCAAGCGCGCGCAGGCCGACACCCTCATCCTCGGCTGCACGCACTACCCGCTGCTGAGCGGCGTGATCGGCTACGTGCTGGGCAACGGGGTGACGCTGGTGTCGTCGGCGGAGGCGTGCGCGCAGTCGACCTACGCCCAGCTCACCCAGGCCGGGCTGCTGCGCCACCAGCCCCGCGAGGCCACGCGCACCTTCCTCACCACCGGCGACGCCCACGACTTCCAGGGCATCGGCCGCCGCCTCCTCGGCGGCTTCGTCAGCAACGCCACCACCATCGCCCTCTAGAGAAGGAGAAATCCCATGTGCAAGAAGGTCACCTGCAACGCATGCGGCAAGCCCACCTGGGCGGGCTGCGGCGAGCACATCGAGGACGCCCTCCACGACGTCCCCGCGCCCGAGCGCTGCGCCTGCCCGCGCTGAGGTACGTTAAGCGCCATGACTTCGACCCGCATCGATGGACGCCGCCCCGACGAGCTGCGTGAGGTCCGCATCACGCGGAACTGGCTCGACCACGCAGAGGGGTCCGTGCTCGTCGAGTTCGGCCGCACGCGCGTCCTCGTCGCCGCCTCCGTCACGACGGGCGTGCCGCGCTGGCGCAGGGACTCGGGCCTCGGCTGGGTCACGGCCGAGTACTCGATGCTGCCGCGCGCCACCCACACCCGCTCCGACCGCGAGGCCGTCCGCGGCAAGATCGGCGGCCGCACGCACGAGATCTCCCGCCTCATCGGACGCTCGCTGCGCGCCGTCATCGACTACAAGGCGCTGGGCGAGAACACGATCGTCCTCGACTGCGACGTCCTCCAGGCCGACGGCGGCACCCGCACCGCGGCGATCACCGGCGCGTACGTGGCGCTGGCCGACGCCGTCGCCCACCTGCGGAAGCTCGGAGCGCTGAAGGGCGAGCCGCTGCGAGACTCCGTGGCCGCCGTCTCCGTCGGGTTCGACTCGTCGGGCCAGGCGCTGCTGGACCTCCGCTACGAGGAGGACTCGGAGGCCTCGACCGACATGAACGTCGTCATGACGGGCTCCGGCGCCTTCATCGAGGTGCAGGGCACCGCGGAGGGGACGCCGTTCAGCCGGGCCGAGTTGGACGTCCTCCTCGACCTGGGCGCCGCCGGCTGCGCCGAGCTCACCCGCATCCAGCAGGAGGCGCTGGCATGAGGCTCCCGGAGCGCGTCGTCCTCGCAACGAACAACCCCAAGAAGCTCGCCGAGCTGCGCCGCATGCTGGACGCCGGGGGAGTGGGCGTCGAGGTGCTCGGCCTCGCCGACCTCGCCCGCTACCCGGAACCCGAGGAGACCGAGCGCACGTTCGAGGGCAACGCGTTCCTCAAGGCGACCGCCGCCGCGCGCGAGACCGGGCTGGTCGCCGTCGCCGACGACTCGGGCCTCGAGGTCGACGAGCTGAACGGCATGCCTGGCGTCCGGTCCGCCCGCTGGGCCGGGCCCGCGTGCGACGACGAGGACAACAACGCGCTCCTGCTCGCCCAGCTCGACGGGGTGCCCGCCGAGCGCCGCACCGCCCGGTTCGTCTGCGCGCTGGCCATGGTCACCCCCGACGGCGAGCGCCTCGTCTGGCACGGGCGCATGCCGGGCAGGATCGGCGACGCGCCCGCGGGCGAGAACGGCTTCGGGTACGACCCGCTGTTCATCCCGGCGGGGCTGGAGGTCAGCTCCGCGGAGCTGACGCCGGCGGAGAAGGACTCCATCTCGCACCGCGGCATCGCCGTCAGCGCGTTCGTCTCCTACCTCGCGGGGCTGGAGTCGTGAAGCAGTACCTGGACCTCCTGACCCACATCATGGAGAAGGGGGTCGACAAGTCGGACCGCACCGGCACCGGAACCCGCTCGGTGTTCGG